>Ga0208492_1000767_pt1 | contig 24543 bp, 18 predicted proteins | sample Subbioar_CSW14AB_FD_184820 | JGI IMG/M metagenome (GOLD analysis project Ga0208492, IMG submission 184820) | Serpentinite rock and fluid subsurface biosphere microbial communities from McLaughlin Reserve, California, USA - CR12Mar_CSW14AB (SPAdes) | ecosystem: Environmental > Terrestrial > Deep... | reverse complement strand
TGACGTCGTCATCGTCCTGATGGCACATGAACAGATCGAGACGATCAAGTTCGGCGTCAGTCAGCGCGCGCATGCGAACGGTCCTGGCAGGAGCTCGTCGAGACGCGCGGCGGGATGACCATTGGCGATGGCGGCGAGTGTTGCCGTCAGATAGGCGAGCGGCTCGACGCTGTTGAGCTTGCAGGTTTCAATGAGTGAGGCGATGCGGGCCCACGAACGGCCGCCCTCGTCATGGCCACAGAACAGATGATTCTTCCTCCCAAGAGCGATCGGCCTGATGCGATTTTCAACCGGATTGGAGTCGATCTCGACCCGGCCGTTGGTGAGGAAGACCTGGAGACCATCCCAGTGGTTGGCGATGTAGCTGAGCTTTTCCCCAAGCCGCGACTTGGCCGAGATGCGCGAGCGTTTCTCCTTGAGCCAGGCTCCGAACGCTGCGACCAGTGGTGCTGAGAGTTGCTGGCGCACGGCAAGGCGCTGGTCAGGCTCCAGCCCACGGATGTCGGTCTCAACGCGATAGATCTCCGCGATCCGCTTCAGCCCTTCCGCAGCGATCGGGGAACCGCTGGCGTCGAAGATTTCTTTCAGCTTTCTCCGCGCGTGCGCCCAGCAGTTGGCGAGCACGATGGCCCCGCCATTCCGCCCCTCGCGGCTCAGCTGCTTGTAGCCGGCATAGCCATCAACCTGCAGCGTACCGGTAAAGCCGTCGAGGAACTCGGCGGCGAAGTCGCCACTGCGCCCATCGCCATAGAAGTAGACGACGCCGGGAGGATCAGCCCCGCTCCAGCCGCGCTCATCACGCGCCAACGCCCAGAGATAGCCGGTCTTGGTTCGTCCCCGCCCAGGGTCGAGCACCGGCGCCCGGGTCTCATCCATGAACAGCGTCTTCGATTGCTTGAGACGCTCCGCAAGTCGATCGACCAAAGGAGCAAGGTGGAACCCAGCCTTGCCGCTCCAGCCCGCCAGCGTCGAGCGATCGAGATCAACTCCAGAACGCGCATAGATCTGGGCCTGACGGTACATCGGAAGATGATCAGCATATTTGCCGACCAGCACGTGCGCGATCAACGCCTCGGTCGGCAGCCCGCCTTCGATGAGGCGCGCCGGCGCCAGCGCCTGAACGACGCCCGTCTCGCACGTCCGACATGCATACTTTGGGCGCACGGTGACGATCACCTGGAACTGCGCCGGGATGATATCGAGACGCTCGGTGCGATCCTCGCCGATCTTCACCATCTCACCGCACCCGCAAGGGCAGAGCGTGGAGGCAGGCGCGAGCACACGCTCGATCCGCGGCAAGTGCTCTGGCAGGCGGCCTATGTTGCGTTGAGCCGTTTCACGGCGTCTGGATGGATCACGCCTCTCTGCCTCAGCCCTGGTCTGTGCAATCGCCGTCTCCAACTCCTCAAACAGAAGATCAAGCTGGTCCGGATTGAGTTTCTCGGAGCGCTTTGCGTAAAGGGCCTGGTGGAACTCCTTCACCAGATATTCAAGGCGCGCGTTGTAGGCGCTGAGCTCGGCATTCTGGTCTTCGAGCTTCTCCTGCGTCTCACGCAGTGCAGCGTGCGCCGCGTGCTCTTGCTCCCGCGCCTCACGCTCCGCCCTGATGATAGCTTGTTGTGCAAGAAGCACTTCCCGGACATTGCTCGGGAGTGAGGATAGATCGAGCGTGGCGAGTGCGTCGGTCACGGCTGCCATTATAACTTGCTTCGCGCTTCAGCTGCAGCCGGGTGTGCAGATTTTTCTGTAGCGAGTCATTCCGCCACAGCCGGCGGCAGAACTTTCGGCGTGTGCACGCGGCGCCAGTCCAGGCTCGCAAAAAGCGCTTCGAACTGGGCAACCGAGAGTTTCATGACACCCTCGCGGATGGGCGGCCAGGCGAAGCTGCCCTGCTCGAGACGCTTGTAGACGAGGACAAGCCCCGTGCCATCCCAGACCAGCACCTTGATCCGGTCAGCGCGACGCGAACGGAAGACCACGACAACGCCAGAATGCGGGTCAAGGCCGAGCTCGCTCTGAACCACAGCGACAAGTCCGTCATGACCGCGGCGGAAGTCCACGGGCTTGGCCGCCACCATGATCCTGATGTTCTGCGCCGGAAGGATCATGGATGGCGCAACACCCCAGCGATCTCGCCGATCCGCGCAGACGACACATCCGCGGGCAAGCGGACCAGGACGCCCGCGACTTCCATCTCGATGTGCGCCGACACGGGCGCGGTCGGCCGCCGCTCCGGTGGGCCGCCAACCACAAGCGGCACGAAGGACGTCGATCCTTCTGCGGGGAGTGTCAGGCGGCCTTCCCGCGCCAACCTCCGCCAGGTCGTCAGATACTGTGGCGCGACGCCATGGCGATCAGCGACTTCGCAAACCCGGGCGCCCTCCACCAGCGTCTCGGCGACGATCCGCGCCTTCACCTCGTCAGGCCACTTTCTTCGGCCAGTCGGCCCCTCCAGGACCTCAAGTCGAGAGACGCGCTCGTCATTTGTTTGCAGGAAAGTTTGCAAAGTTTTCTGCAAAGATGAGCTCCAACGCTCCGCAAACGATGGGGGTCATTTGCCGACAGCGGAAGGCACTCAATACGTGGCGCGCTCGCATCGCTTACGGCTGATCCCCGCCTTCCGGCAGACCTCTTCGACAGGCGTTCCGTCCTCGCCCTGCCGGATGATGAACGCCTTCTGGGCGTCCAAAAACTGCGATCGCTTCATCGTCTTCCGCTCCTCCCCAGCCAGGGAAACTAGCGCGGAATTTTCCAGTTCAGAACGAGGGCGTTTTCAGGGAGCGGATCAATCGCCAAGAGGAGCGCGGTATCACGCGAGCTTCTCCAGATCGCTCACCCACGCCTTCAGCAGCGGGCGCTCCTCTGCCCCGACGACGCCGAGGCCAATCAGCGTGTCGTAGCATTTTATCAGGTTGTGGCCCATCGCGCCGGTGCCTTTGGCGAGGTTCAGCTCGTCCAGCGCCTTTGCGATCTTGTCGTTGTTGAGATAGCCGACGACCTCGTCGGCGAAATCACGCATCAGGTTGTGCTCGTTGCGGTCCTGCCACATCGTCGCCGAGTGGAAGAGCACGCTCCATCCGTTCTCCCAGGCGATGCGCTGAGCTACGAAGCTACGCCAGATATCGGTCATCCGGAACGAGCAGTGGTAGGGCAGATAGAGCAGGGGATAGGCGTCGGGCCACCAAGCCGTGTTCTGACTGTTGAAGGGGCACCATACTCCCGGGTCGAGGATCACCTTGCGGCCGGTCTTGAACTTGATCGGCAGGGGTAGGACAAGGCGGTAGATGGCGTCGACGTCCGGGTTGTCGTCGGCGAGACCCTGCTGGATCGGGCAGTCGCGCTCGACGACCTTCATGCCCTCAAACGATTCGGGCTCGCTTAGCACCTTGTCCAGCGGCAGGCCGCGCGGCCAAATGTTCGCGTCAGAGAAGTGGCGATAGACGTTATGCCAGCCGGCAGCGGTTGCGACCTTCGCCTTCACCTTGCGCGTCCGCGCGTGCCAGAAATCCTCGAGCGGCAGGTTGTCGTCGTCAGTCTCGATGATCATCTGCGCCTTGTCGCGGATGGCGCAGAGATAGCCGACATTCTTGCGGGCGTAGTGGCGGGTGGGAACGATTTTAGCGAACTCGAAACCCGTGACGACCTGGGCGTCCACGTCGAGATAATCAGCCCCGGGCAGCGCGAAATCCTTAGGCGATTTTGAATCGCCCATGACATAAAAGCGACCCGAATGCTTGTGGCATCCGTCGCGCAGCTCGAGCACGGCCTGAGTAGGCTGATTAATGGTCGTAACGACGATGGCTAGCTTCGTCAAACAAGTCTCCCGCATTTCCTCCAAGAGCGGCCCCGAGCAGCACTCGAACACTTCTTGGAGTCCACAACTTATGGCTTCCTATTGCGGATAGTGCGCATCAGCAACGTGGCAATCACCCTCGGATCAATCTCGTAATTGCAATACATTCCTTTGCCAACGTCGCGGACTTCGGATTCTTGGGGGACCAATGGGGGCGGGGCGTTTGGTCTTACCTCTGGCCAGAATTGCATCTGTTGTAGGTGAGTGGTTTCCGAGTGCGCGACGCCAGGCTTGCCGGCAATCCAAGTCGTAAGCGTAAGTCCAGAGCCAATGGTAGCAACGTAGGCGTCGACCGCTCCTGCCCACATAATGGAATCCGCCATACCGATACGTGTCGCGTCTATGATGGTTGCGTTAGACGGTGCCAGCGCACGTATCTCGCTGACTAGGTCTACGCAGTCAGGCGTTCCGTCGAGTAGTAGCGTCATAGACTTCGATTTCTCGAGCACCTTCTCCATCACCAGCCGCGCACATTCGACCTGATTGAGCCACACCTTGTTGTGAGAGCGTAGGTTGAACCATACGGTAACGTCAGTCTTTGCGGCTCGCTTCGCGAGTTGCTTCTGCTCCTGAGAGGCAAGGTGCCGACAGGTGGCCATTACAAGAGCAGCCGTTTCATCTGTGAGTGCGAGTGCGGTGGGGCGGACACAAAAGAGGTCGGCACCCATCGCTCCAAAAAATACATCCTCGGTGGTGGACGGCTGCATTACCTGCATGTCACGCAGCTCTGGGAACAGCTCGCACAGGTCCAAGAACTGGAAGTTGAAAAGCACCGCGTTGGAGACGTTCTCGAGAAGGCCGTTGTCGCGCGCATTGGCCATACCCTGCACGTCATTCCAAAAAAAATGTCCAAGGTTGTTAATCCCGCCGGCATAAACGGCCGGGCGTGTCTCACGTTCAAGATAGGAGTTGCAGGCTCCCGGCCACACATTCGTCAAGGCCTTGAACCCATCTATCCAATCAACTATGTTGCCCCAGTCATAACTCCGGTCCGTAAGAGCGATCAGCAGGTTTCTGCCGGGCAGAAAAATCCAACTCTTGGATCCCCTCCACGTACCGACCATAAGGTACCATGGCTCGACATCCTCGAACCTACAAAGACTGTACACCTGCTTAGAATATCCAATTTGCAAGACATAAGAATGGGAACTTGCCATCGGAGCGCCGGTCCAAAGTGAGCGTCCGAAGATGTGGCCCAGCTTCAGCGCTGTAGCCTGAAAACCGAACTCCAGCCCGTTGCATCCGCGTAGCAACGGCGCGCGGAAATTCGGCGCGCGATAGTTGGCGGCAAAGCGCTCGAGAGCACCGATTGTCGCAGGGGAGCCAATTCCCAACGCATGGGCTGCGCCGATGTCCTCGACGAGACTGTCGCGCGCATTAGCCAGCGCCGCCTGAGGGAGGAGGCCTTCTTCACTTAGCGCTGAAGCGTCGCCACCCGAAATGTCAATAATGCGCAATGCCGGGGTCGTCGGGACCGGGCGGCTTTCAGTCCTCGGCGCGAGCTGATCCAAAACTCCGACCATGTTGCGTTGGTGCACAAGGTGCCACGCTGCATTCGATCGTGCTTGGGCCGTGCCCTCGATGCCGCTGACCGCTCCGGCTGCTGCGGCGGCGGCTCTGCTATCGCCGCGCACGGCGAGATGCACGATTAGGGCGCACGCAGTATCTGCACAACCAGCAGCTGCAACAATCTTGGCCTTTTCCTCAAGGACGGCCGCCGAGCTATTCAGAGGCGTTAACTCCACCTCGGAAAAGAAGAAAACATCCCCCTCGGCCAATAGGCGGACTTCGAGTGCGCCCACGTCCTTGAGCTCGACTATGACGCTATCGTTTCGATTGGCAGGCCGCCTAAATAAAATCTGGCCGCCATCAAACAACTCCCACGAGCCACTTACGATAGGCTCTTCGCCGCCAGTACGGAATTCGACTAGATACTCACCGTCCGGCACGACGGAATAAGGACCGTAAGCGACATAGCCGCTCGCGCCGGCGTCTATGCGAATTCTGCCGGTATCGTCGCGAGTGCAACCCGGGAGGATACTGAGCTCCTTGCTGTTGATCAGAGCCGACTGAAAATGACCCTTGGGTGGTACCGGTGTGAGGGGCGCAGGTTCCGTCATAGGTGAGCCCATTTTTTACCCTACGCAGCATGCGCAAGGTTTACCTTCGTGTTTGGTTCCGACACTTGTCTAGGTGAGATGACAGGCGCTTGTGGCCCGAAGTTTGGGGTGGTGCCGACTGGCACGCGACGCGTCGACCTCAAATCTCAAAGACGGGCCGACCCGCTCGTTCTTTGTCCTTCGGTAGTCTTGCGCTAGCCTCTGTAATAACCGCAAGCACAACGGTGACAAAGATATTCAAATCTCTAGCCCTGGTTGCACACAATTCCTCAGTCGATCCGGTGGCGGATAACTGGCTACATGACAATTACGATTTCAGAGAGCCTTTAGTGATGCCCCAGAAAAAGCCACTGCGTAGTTAGAAGGCTTGCCGTCATGTGACCACGACCCAGCCAGCCCTATGCGTGTTGATACAGCGTCCGCAGGGACTTCAACAATTGCTTGAATACGGCGCTCTGTCTCGCCTACTGAAGGCCCCGTCTGCGGCAGCCACCATTGTACGACCCGACCTGTAGAATCGTAGAACAGCGGCCCGGCAAAAAATGCGCTCGTTTCGCCGTCCGCTGCGCTTGCGGCTAACTCAACCTGCACAGCGAATTCGAACTTCTGTCCAGGCGCTACATCTAGCGTGACCTTGCTAACCCGGCTTTGATTGGGGCCCAGAATCAGCTTTTGTCCATCCGCGACGCCATCGGCTCCCACACCGCCTTCGCCTACCATTTCGCTGGCTTCACGAACCAAAATAGCGGGTTTGGCAAACGTGTCCCAAGAGGAGTGGGGCTCGTCGGAAGCGGGTAACAACTCGGACGCAGGCGACACGATCGGAGGAGCCGGGTTACCCGACTTTACAGCACCGTCTGCGCTTCCCTTGTGACTCGCCTTTTTACTCTTGCCGAAGAGCATGCCGACCAACCACCTATTCTGACGTGTCCAAGCTAGAAGCGCTTGCGGAAGCCAAAAATACCCTCCGACTGTCGCCCAGCGAAAAAGCCCAGTCAATATGCTCGCAGATATCGGAGGTTGTGCCGTGCGCGTATCGCGCAACGTAGGCTACCCTGATGTGGTGTTCGTACTCCCCGTCCAGAAGGGCAGTCGGCGGGGACCAAACCATACAGGCGGTTGACTTATTGTTCACCGATCCAGAGGGCTGCCACAAGCTACGGCGATTTGGCCTTTAAGTTTCAATGTGCGGGCGGAGATGACAGTAACCAAGGGAAGGCGAACTGGGATGGCCGGAGTTTGGGTGAAGGAGTTTGATTTTTTGCAACAGAAGTTGCCAGGAATCGCTGCCAAAAAGCGTGACGGCAACACGTTTGTACTAGACCAACCATGGGAGCTGTTGCGCTTCGGCCGACACTGGTTCCAGCCGGGTTGGTGGCAACTTGAATGTGTGCAGGATGGTTATGCAACCGGGGTTGAGGTTCGACTTGCTTCGCCCAGCGACCCTCTGCTTAGCTTCCAAGTTGAAAAGGGAGTGGTCGCGATTCATCTGCCAAAGAAAGGTCCACATGATGTTTCGGTTCTAATTTCTCCATGGCCCGGTCGTTTCTCGTTCGCGGCTCTGAAGCTCCGACGCCTCACCAATACGCAGGAGCTGGCTTTCCTGGCAAACGCCGCGGCTGCAGTTTTTCGACGTCGTCGATCCATGGCTCGGATTTTCAGTGCGGCCTTCCGACTCATGAACGGAGAAGCCGTCGGCGTGAGGGCTGAGCCGCCGGCTCAGGCTTCGCACGCCCGGCCTGAAAGCTGCGCGAAGGCATCGCTTGATGTTGGCATCGATCAGCAGGTCGTGCAGTTCGATGGATTTTGCGCAATGATTGGGCCTGGCGATTGCTTTGACCTGCGCGCGGCCGAAGTTGTGGCGAAGATGTTTGCGTCATCTCCAGCGTTGATGGCGGTCTACAGCGATGTGCAGGAGGGAGCTGCCATTTGGCCGCTACCACAATGGGATGCCGAGCTAGCGTCTCATGCGAACTTTGTCGGCTTGCCGATATTCTTTCGCGAGGCTGCCTATGACCCGGCTACTTCCCCGTGGCAGCATTTAAAACGTTTGGTGGAGCAACTGGGAGTCGGCGCAGTTTGCCGGGTCCCGCTTCCTCTTGTCCGCCGAGCGATTTCGCTGCGCCATCCTATCGAGCCGCCGCCGGAGCCGTCGGGTTGTGATTTTCCGCGTGTGTCCATTCTAATTCCAACGAAGCAGCGCATCGATCTGCTCGCGGGCTGTCTTAGAGGGCTAAGGGACCAGACCGACTATACGGATCTCGAAGTCATGATTATCGACAATGGTGCCAATAAACGCGACCTTGCCGACGCCATTGCGCAGATTGGCGAGGCGTTACCAATCAGAGTCATTGAGGATTTTGGCGATTTCAATTTTTCTCGTCTCATCAATGCGGGTGCAGCCAAGGCGTCTGGCGATGTTTTGTTGCTACTTAACGATGATGTGAAGCCAACGAGACCGGACTGGCTTAAACGCATAACTGCGTCAGTCATGAACAAAGAGGTCGGTGCTGTTGGTGCTCGCCTGCTGTATCCAGATGAGTCAATCCAGCATGCGGGTGTGATGCTCGGTCTTGGCGGGGCGGCAGGGCATCCATGGAAAGGACTAACTCCGGACGTCACTGAGACGATCGCGCAGCTGGTGTTGCCGAGCCAAAGGCTCGCGGTTACCGGTGCATGTCTCGCCGTGCGGCGCAATCTATTCGACCAGATCGGGGGCCTTGATGAAGTCTTCGCCGTCAGATTTAACGATATCGACTTTTGCCTTAGGCTGCATAAACTGGGATATCGAAATATATATCGTGGTGACGCGGTCCTAGTACACCACGAAAGTAAATCGAGCGGCGCAGACAATCTGACAGCTCGTTCGCGCTCCAGAGTCGCGGCCGAGACTAGAGTTTTCCAGATGCGTTGGGCGGAGGCTATTGTTGATGATCCTTTTGGATCACCGGCTTTTGACCCCCGGTCTGAGGCGGGACGGGTACGTCGAGAATTGTTGTCGCCTAGACCGACCCAAGGAGGAATCGTCGGCGATCATGTTAGCCTTGCATATATGGCGCAGAGCCGTTCGACATAGGTCTCGAATGAAAAGCGCTTCGCCTGCAATTTTCCTGCAGCCGCAAGTGACTGGCGCAAAGCAATATCGCTTAGCATTAGTTCGAGTTTGTCGCGAATGTCGTTGCGATCAAACGGATTGACGAACAGTGCAGCCTCGCCACAGATCTCAGGCAGAGAGGAGGTCTTCGTCGCTAAAACCGGACATCCGGCATTCATAGCCTCCAATGCAGGTAAGCCAAACCCTTCGTAAAGCGAAGGGATCGCCAGCATGGCAGCACCTGCGTAGAGCCGACGCAAGTCTTCGCTGTCGACATAGCCAATGAGCCGAACCCGCGCGCGTGACTTTTCGGAAAGTGGCGCAAGTGCTGCGCCCAAATTGCTCTCCCACAACCAACCTCGCGGACCTGCAAGCACAAGCGGCATTGCAGTGTCGACCTCCAAATAGGCCTCAACAAGGCGTTTAAGATTTTTTTTGGGTTCCTGCGCTCCAACGAAGAGAATGTACTGGCTGGGCGTTAGGCCGAAGCGCGCGAGCCCTATTGGCAGCTTTGCGCTTTCCTCCTGCGAAAGCGGATCGAGTGCGCAGCTCTGGTATGTGACGGCTACCTTCGCTGGGTCTATATCGAGCAGTGATACCAGATCCGCTTTAGACGCCTCAGAGACGGTCACGACAATATCGGAGTCCTGCGCACTTCGCCGGATGCGAGCAACGAACTCATTCTTGTCGTCCGGCGTGGTGTAGGGCAGGCGAATAGGTACGAGATCGTGAATGGTTACCACCGTCTTCACCCCTCTCATCTTTACAGGAAGGGGGGCGGTCAGGTGCAAAATATCGATATCCGCATTGACCGTGACCTCCGTAAAGGCACGGAGGAATGTGTGACGATAGTGCGCACGCACGTACAGTTCGGGCGCGAGGTAGATTGGATGCGGTGCCAGGCTTGAGTATGGGTCAACGGTTATGTCCGAGCGTACGATTGGCCTTGCCCCGGCTTTGGACGCTAATACGCCGCGGATCATCTGGGACGCCGTTTGAGCCCAGGCGCGCGGCCCCCTCACCTGAGGCTGAAAGTCGGACACCGCTGCGGCATCCGCCAATGGGTCACCGCGGTCACTCGCCGGCGCACCTGATAGCCAAGCAACCTTGTGTCGCCCTGCAACCGCAGCCTGAGCTAGCGTCAGCGCGTAGGTGCTGATGCCGGTACCCTGCCGTGAGCTGGCATGGTCACTGTTGATTAGGATATTCAAGACAAGGCCCCCGAGCCAGCCGCAACGCCGAACTGGGCGCATGACATACACGACTGAGAAGAGCAGAATAGAAGAGGCGGCATAGCCCGAACAATATGCTCGCTCTCGTTCGGAGAGCAGCCCAAATCACTCCACATGTTCCTCAAGGGACTCGTCGACCGCTCTCGACCCGCTGCACTATTCAAGTTAACATTGTTGTAACATTTAGATGGCCGCTTCGCGGGATCCTAAACCGGCAGCTTGGGATAGCGACGCGGATGCGCAGCCCCGGGCGGCTATCGACTAGGTGTCAACCTAAAAATGCTCTTGCTGTAGACTTTTCTATGGCATGACCTATGCGGTTGTAGGCGGCCTCTACTCGGCGCGAATAGTAGCTGGCTTGGCGACTTGTTCGGTGCATGCGAGCGTGTCTGCTAATCGGTATGGACGCGGACTCAGGGATAGTGTTGCGTCCTGGTTACTAGGTCCGACCATGGGCAAGCTAGGGGAACTGTGATTTGATCGGGTCGGGGCAGTCTAGCAATTTGCGGGTTGTTGAAGCGTCAGGGTCCGAAGACTTGGGGGCGCATCCTGATCGTCGTTCTCCCGGAATTGCCGGTCGTTCGCTGGCGCGGCGTTCTGCTCCGCTGGCCATACAAATTAAGGACGGTGTGCTCCAGTATCCGTTGGGAACCTACGCTCGCGGCAGTCTGAAATCTCTTGTCATGTCCGTTTTTGGACACAGGGAACGAACGCCGTCCGCCCAGTTTGTTTCTGCGCTACGCGGCATCAATCTGGAGATTCAACAGGGCGAGCGGGTAGCACTTATTGGCCACAATGGGTCAGGTAAATCGACTCTGCTACGGGCAATGGCGGGAATCTACCCACTTGCGTCGGGATCGATCAAAGTGTCTGGCAAGTTGGGCGCTTTGTTAGAGCTTGGCCTTGGCTTCGAGTCCGAAGCTACAGGTCGCGAGAACATCTACTATCGCGGCATGGCGATGGGCTACTCCAAGAAAACCCTAGCCAAGTACGAGGATGAAATCGTCGCATTTTGCGGGCTCGGTGATTTCATCGACCTTCCAGTGCGCACGTATTCGGCAGGTATGTATGTGCGATTAGCGTTCGCGATCTCGACCGCGTTCTCACCTGAGGTCCTGCTTGTGGACGAAGTTTTTGGGGCCGGTGATGCAAGCTTCGCGAAAAAGGCGGTCGCCCGCATGCAGGAGATTGTCAGGCAGTCGGGGATCTTTGTGATGGCTACCCACGATATGGGTCTTGTAGAGGAGATTTGCACTCGCGCTATCTGGCTCGAGGCCGGCCGGATTTTGGCTGATGGGCCGACTGAGACCGTGCTTTCTGACATGAGGTCGCGCGCGGCGGGGTAGTCGCGGCGTTCGTTTTTCGAGAACCATGCTATGTCATTTGTAAACGTGCAGGACCATCGGCTGCCTTTCTTCGTACGGTACTTAGCCGACCTTATTGCTTATCGTCACCTTTGCTTCAATCTGGTCGGCTCAGACTTGCGTTCGCGTTTCCGGCGCACACGTCTCGGCATCCTTTGGGCTGTCGCTCAGCCGCTGATTTTCGCGCTGATGCTTGCTCTGGTTTGGGGCAATCTGGCGAAGGCACCAAACTACTGGGAATTTGCGCTATACGTGTTCACCGGGACAGTGGTGTTCGAGATGTTCAGCAATGCGGCGATTGGGGGGCAGGACTCCCTCACAAGCGCTGCCGGGTATCTCAAGCAAGCGCGCATCCCGTTTTTCGTTTTTCAAGTTCGTACCGTTCTTTCCGGGACCGTGATTTTCTTCTTTGGCACGATCGGTGTCTTTATTTTTGCCGCTGCGACTGGAACTTTCCCTCCCGTCGGATTGCACCTCATTTTAGTGCCAGCTTTTTTTGGGATCTACGTTCTGTTCCTCGTCCCGATCGCCATGCTTATGTCGGTGACAGGTCTCCAGTATCGCGACGTGAAGCATATTTCCGGCCTCGTTGTGCAAGGCTTGTTCTTGATGTCACCGATTATGATGCCTCGCGAGATTTTTGCGCAGCTTCCGTACTTTGAGTATCTCAATCCTCTGGTCCCGGTGCTCGATCTCTTCCGTGCCCCGATACTGCATGGCGCATTTTGGAATGCTCAGTCTCTGGTCGTTGTCTCAGTCTGGATAGTGGGGTTGTGGACTGCGGCGATAGTATCTTCTGTGTCGGCGGGGCGGCGGCTCGTCTACGCTCTTTGACACGTCAGTTTCGTAATGGAGTGCGACGTTTAGCCGGCTGGGCGGTTCTGGTTGCCCCGAGTTGTGCCGATCAGTTAGCGTGGCTGAGGGGCCTGGTGTCTGCGGTCGGGCTGGCTTGAAATAGATTAGGCGGTGTCAGGTTGCCCGCGTTCGTCCTGTCCTTCATTTGGATCTTATGGCCCCTCCTCACCTTTGCAGGTGGTCTGGGTCTCGGCAGCCTCATGGGCTTGGCAGCGCTGGCGTGTTCGGTGTCGGCCGTTCGTGGTTTTAGAGCTCAGGTCTACCTGCTTCCGCTGCTGGCATTCTTTCTGTTCTGCGGCGTCTCGGCGATCTGGTCGCCACGTGAGATGGCGCTTGTCGAGTTTGACTTCTCCAAGATGAAATTCGCGGTGCGTAGCGAGATGCTGCGCGTGGGGTTGCTGCTGGTGGCGGTCGGTGCGCTCGTCGCTGCGGCAAGCCGCCTCACGGACGGGCGGCGGCGTTTAGTGACGCGCATCGCCACCGCCGCTCTCTTAGCGCAGCTGGTTGTCGTCGTGCTTGTGTCAGCGTTCGAGGCCGATGCGCTCCGGTTATTTGCAGGCTTCATGGCGGCAAGCAGCGAGGGAGTGCAAAACATCTCCCGGAACGCCCTCCTTTGCGCGCTGGCCGCCCTTGTTTTTGCTTTAGGCGTTGTAGGCGATGGGAAAAGCAAAGGCCGCCTGTTCGCGGCGGGCGCGATACTCGCCGGGGCGGTCTTCGCGGTTTGGCATCGGGAGGTGCAGGCGGGCCTGCTCGCGATGGCATTCGCTGCGGGCGCCGTAATGCTGGTCGCTGTCATGCCTAAGCGCGGGCTGTTCCTGCTGGCGATTGCTTTTTCTGCCGTGATCATGACGGCGCCTTGGGCGTTAGGCGCCCTCACGCAAGGGGCAGACTATGCAACAGCGGATAGTTCCCCGTCCTACCGCGCCGCGATCTGGCGGCATGTAATAGAGCTCATCAGAGAGCAGCCCGTTTGGGGAAATGGAATCGGCGTGCTGCGGACCATCAAGGATCCAATCGAGTCCGGGGTCTTCGCCGGCCAGATGATGGTCCCCAACCATTCTCACAATATGATCCTGCAGCTCTGGGCTGAGACAGGTGCGATTGGAGCCGGCCTCCTGTCGTTGACCCTATTGATGGTGGGATGGCGGCTCTCTGGCACGGAGCGAAATTCTGCTGCGCTCAGAGCCGCCGCGTTGGCGGGCGGCGTGTTTGCGATTGCCTGTGTGTCCTTTGATCTCTGGAACGACATGTTCTGGGCCGCGGCTGGCATGATCGCTTTGCTTATTGTCTGCACGCCACGCATCCAGACGAGGACGGAGACGCAGGCTGTTGGTATCGTCTTTGGGGAAGGGCCAGCGCTGGCGGCCACCTCAGAGTCTGCGGATGCGCGTGCGACTGCGGGCGGCAACTTCGCGGAGGCCCGCCCGGTCTCCGCCCTCACGCACAATAACTTCAACCTGCTGCGGCTGCTGTTCGCGCTGATGGTCGTCGTCTATCATGCCGTCGCTTTGGCGAATGTTCCAAGCTGGCAGAGTGCTGAGCAAGCGACGAGCTTGCTGGCTGAGCTTGGCGTCCAGGGCTTCTTCGTCCTGTCGGGGTATTTGGTTTTTGCTAGCCTTGAGCGCTCGGGGTCCGTCGGCCTTTATGCGCAGAAACGGGCCCGCAGATTGCTCCCCGGCTATGTCGCTGTGGTGCTTTTTTGTGCCGCTGGCGCGCTAGCCTTCAGTCCCGCTGCTCGGGAGGACGTTGCCGCTGTCGCGCGCTATCTCGGCTGGAATCTGGTCTTCCTCAATTTCATGGAGCCCAACCTGCCGGGCGTCTTTGAGGCCAATCGCTTCAGCGAAATCAACGGAGCGTTGTGGACGCTGAAAATCGAGGTGATGTTCTACCTCGTCTTGCCGCTTCTTGCGTTCTTCCTCAGGCTGGCGGGCGGTCTGCGGTGGGTGCTGTTCGCCCTGATCTATCTCGCAGCTGAGGCGTGGAGGGCCGCCTTCCTCCAGCTCGGTCAAGCCGATGGCGGCGTGATGATCGAGCTTGCACGCCAACTGCCGGGGCAGATGAGTTTCTTCATTGTAGGCATCGCGCTCGCCGCCTGGCGCGATGATATCAACTGGCGCTCGCCCCTCGCACCGCTGGGCATTGCGTTACTTGTTCTTTCGATTGCCGTTCCGGCCGCGTTGCCGCTCAGGGCAGTCGGCTTGGGGATTACATCGATCTGGATAGCAACGGCGGTTCCGCGAATAGTTGATCCCGCCCGCTTCGGCGATGTGTCATACGGCGTTTACATCCTGCATTTCCCCATCATTCAGGTCGCCGTGACCTTGGGTCTGTTTGCGGCATCGCCCTGGATGGGTGCAGGGGTTGCGATCGCCGCGTCTGTCGTTGGCGCTATGCTGCTCTGGTGGCTCGTTGAGCGTCCGGCGCTGCGCGCAGATAGCGCATACCGGCGTTGATATCATAAGGCTGGTGTGCAATTTTCGCGTGATGGGGTATACGGGGTAAGCAAATAACTCGGGGGGGTGATGTTCGGGCAATCTGTTTCTGAGGTAGCGCTCCGCAAGGTATGGCGGGCGGCTGTGCCGGCCAACCTGCGGCACTTCGGTCAAGGCGCGGCCTCGGCGTTTGCCCGGCGGCGCGTTGCGACGGCGCTGGCCTCTGGCGAGCCGGCCTTCTCGCCAGGCCCCGTCGTTGTTTCTGGCCTTCTTTCAGGCACATCGGGGGTCTCGCGCGCGGCGCGGCTAACGGTGCGTGGGATCGAGCACGCCGGTTACAAGCCTATCATGCATGACCTCACGCCCCTGTTTGCGAGTAGCGATGGGGCGGACTCTGGTCTGCCCAATGTGCCTCCGGGCGGCGTTTGGCTGCTGCATGTAAATGCGCCTGAGGCGGTTGCCGCGATGTCGCGGATTTCGCCCGATGTCTGGCGAGGCCGGTATCGCATCGGATTTTGGGCGTATGAACTACCGGTACTGCCGCCATCGTGGGCGATCGCGGCCGGCTTCTTCCACGAGTTATGGGTCCCCAGCACATTCGTGGCCGAGGCCGTGCGGGCCGCGGGGGTGTCGATACCGGTGCATGTAATGCCGCATCCGGTTGCTCTTGGCGCGTCCCCGCGTAACGGACCGCAGGCGCGAGATATGTTCACGGTGCTTGCCATGGGGGACCTCAAGTCGAGCTGGGCGCGCAAAAACCTGATTGGGTCGATCGAGATCTATCGTCGCGCTTTTCCCGAAGCGCAAACCTCGCGCCGCCTGATCGTGAAAGTCCAATCCGCCGGTGTTGCCCCTCAGTTCGAAAAGGCCGCGCGCGCTGCTATCGCTGCGCGTGGCGACATCACATTTCTCAGCGATAGGATGAGCGATCAGGAAGTTGAGCGTTTGATCGCTGAGAGCAGCGTTTTCCTGTCACCGCACAGGTCAGAAGGCTTCGGCTTGGCAATCGCGGAAGCGTTTCTAGCTGACGTACCGGCGCTGGCGACCGGATGGTCGGGCAATATCGATTTTATGCGGGGTGTGCCCGAGCTTTGTATCCCTTACCACCTCGCATCGGTGCGTGACGCGGGCGGTGTCTATAAATCCTCAAGCGCGGTTTGGGCGGAGCCTCACATCGCGGGTGCGGCCCAGAAACTCAGCGCTTTGGCGGGCTCGGCGGAGCTTAGGCAATCACTGGCGGCTCGGGGCAGGGCGTCGATCGTCAGGCAGCTTGGAGCCTGGAGCAACAACTCGCTTGCCCAGACGGCTTTCGGGCGCTTCGCAAGCGCGGGGTGAAACTAGGGTGCTTTGCCGGTGTCCGCGAACGTATAGTGCTTGTGCAAAAAGTAGCTGGTGATCGCTGGCGCAGCTACACCGCAGAAGTGTGCGATCTCGAAGGGATGGAAAGTCCAACCGATCATCGGAAGCACTTGCCGCGCCATAACGGATGAAACTGCCCAGGCGAGCGTTGCCCCGAAGAGGTTCACCCAGACAAAGCGCAGGATCATGCGCCGGGTGATCGGGCGACCTCGAAACAATGTCCCGCGAAACAGGAAGAACCCGACCACCATTCCCACGCCGTAGGCGATCACCACAGCGATCTCGAAAGGCATCAGGAAGTCGAGGAAGTAGCGCGAGATCAGGTTGGCGAGCGCGGCTACGCCGCCGACGGCGATGAAACGTGCAAACTCACCAAGCGAGGCGGCCGCGGGCCTATCATTGCCCGTACGGGTCACGGGCGTAGCCCCGATTCGTGCAACCCGAATAGCGCGTTGATGTTCAGAATTTGCGCGGAACCCGCGGGCAATAGCGCGGCGGCAGCTACGCCCGCCGCCAGCACGGCGCCGATGGCCAGGCTCTGCTTATCCTTGAAGGCGAACACGACGGGATCATCGTCCAACAAGCCGCGATTTGCCAGCAACCAGACCCGCATCAGCCACATAGCCAACGTAATCGGTGCGATCCAAAGCGCTTCGGGGGTGCTGAAGACACCCGATGGTATCGCGTAGTCCATAATATAGAGCACGAGGATCAGCGGTGTCGCTGTTGCCGTGGCAAGTCCCAACCCCAAAGTGATCGTCGCGTCCTCGGCGCGGTAACCCCGATTGGCGATACGTCGTTCGCCCGCGGCTAAGCGGCGTAAGACCTCGGTGTGGCGCTTTGCAAGCGAAAGTGAAACGAAAAGAAACATCGAGAATACCATCAGCCAGTGGCTGAGGACGACGCCTGCGAGCACCGCGCCCATCACCAGCCTCAACGTATATAGAAAGCTCAGCGTTAGCGTATCGACCAGGGCCGCGCGTTTGAGCAGGAAGGAATAAGCGAGCGTCGTGACGAGATAGGAGATCATCGTAACGCCGAAGGCGGGCGATAGCAGAAAGCCGCCCGCCAGCCCGCCCAGGATCAACAGCGGCGCCGCTATGAACCCCTGCCAGAGTTTCAACCGGCCGGAGGCAAAGGGGCGCTTGTGCTTGGAGGGATGCCCGCGGTCTGCTGCGAGGTCGACAAGGTCATTGAGAATGTAGGTGCCGGACGCCATCGCTCCGAGCAGGGGGAGGGCGGCCAGAAGCGTCAGGATAGTATGAGGGTCTGTGATCCTCATCGCCATGATCGCGGGTACGACAATGAGGACGTTCTTCGTCCATTGGTGTAAGCGCAGCGCCTTGCGCCAGGCGCCGATGCCACGCTTCGGCCGCTGAAAGCGCTGTGCGATCTTGATGCCCGCGCGCTCGACCTGGGTGGCGGTTACCGGGCCGCCCTCGACCACGGATGCTGCCGCAGCCTTGCGCCAGACCTTCATATCGGCGCGGCTATCGCCGATATACTCAAACCCCTGCGGCGCGGCCTTTTCCAGAAAGGCCGCCTTCGCATGCCCTTTGTTGTTGGTCTGTCCGTCGCTTCCGACCGCTCGGTCGAACACGCCAAAGCGCGCGGCCGCTTCCTCGACGATGCCCTGGTCCGAGGCTGATACCAGCCAGACCTGTCGCCCCGCTGCGCGTTCACGCCGGCAGTAGGCGACGACTTCTTCATTCGCGGGCAGGCTCGCCATGTCGAGGCTCGCGCGCGTCTGCACGCGCGATTTTACCTTAGCCAGCGCAAACGGGAGTTGCAGCAACTGCCATAGCGCCCAAATTGGCCGTCGACGAAAATGCTCCGCGAGCCCTTCGAACAAGGTATCGGTCAACAGCAAGGTGCCATCTAAATCGACAGCTAGGAGCGTCGAGACATCACTCGCGGGTTGTTCGCGTAACTGCGAGCCCTTGGCGGCGCGCACGGGAGTTGGCTGGCTCAAGGTGTGCGTCCTGCGGAGTAATGTTTCCCTAACCTAGATCGAAACGCTCAAGATTCGGTTGATCTCGCCGGATGGGCTGAGGCCGTACGGCTTCATCTTGTTTCTGACCGGCTGGGCGTTAAGCGATGCTATCGGCCGAGACTGGAACCGGTTGGATGCCTGTTCTGCCTCACCCAGCCCCCTGATCCGGGCCGTTCAGCAAGGGGGACAGGTTCGCTTCCTGCCCGGCTCAATCAGGACTTTCAGACACTTGGGTGGCTGAGTGGAGGCAGGCCGAAAGTGCTGCGTTCTACCTGTCTTCGATCGCGCCATGCACGCTTCCCGACCAATGGGTCCAGAGACGCTAAAGAACGGCGCGGCCAGGCCCTAGTCGCCGACCCCTTTGCAGCCAAGGCTGCGCAGTTTCTGATCGTAGCGCTCGACCGCGGCGAAGCCCTCATCGGCGACCGCCTGCCACCGAGGATCTGCGAGCTGACGCGCGGGTCTGACGTGCCTGTGTTCGTCTTCTTCCACCAAGCCTAGATCGATCAGGCGGTTGATCTTCCGGCGGACAGTCTCTCGTGGAAGCCCGGTCAAATCGGCGACGGCGAGCCTGGACATGCTCCCTCTCGTTTCGTTAGGCGGTACGGCAAGGTCGCGGACGCTGTCGGGCGTCTTTGCGTCGAACAGCAGCTGACGCATCGCAGCCGCGTTCAGGGCGCAGCTTATCATGATGCTCTCATGGTCGAGCCCGCTGGCATCCCGGAGCAGGTGCATGAGGTCGAGAACCAGCTCGACGCCCGCGAGCGCGCGGGGCCGCGTTTCGGGCGGAAGGCGGGACCGGCTGGCCAATTCCATGATGCTCCTCCAGAAACCGACGCGTTAGGTGCGCCCGTCCTCTTCGGCTCGATCCCGCGCGCGATCGCAATGGAACGCGATCTGCTGCTGCGGCCCAATTCTCGCGCGACCACCTTTGCGATCGAGGCGAGGGTGTGGTCACTCAGGACGCTCCTCAACGCCCCCTCTCCAGCTGCCCGCCGCGCTGATCTTTCAGATTGAAGAGGTCAGCGCGCGATAGACGTTCGCCTGACCCTTTAGCGGTGAAGGGCGCCCCTCGCGGAGCGCCCTTCGGTTGCTGACCCTAAGTTGGGGGGACGGGCCAGCAAGAGATTTGTACGACAGTCCAGATTGCAGTCAAACGCTTTCAGCGTCTCGTGCCGTGGTGTGGGCCGGATGGGTAGGATGCAAACGGAAAAAGTCAGCAGGACATTCGCGTATATCGTGCCTTACAAATCGCGAGCGACCCGAACCCCAAGGTTCTTCATGCGGGCCGTTGCGGGATCTCCTGCGCGCAAAGCGGAGCGCAGAAGCGACGGGTCGTTGGCCCATGAGCCTCCACGCGCAATTTGATAAACGCAGGTGGCCGGGGTAAAGGCATCCCCGTTTGTGGGCTGGCCTATCGCATAGCTCTCAGCATAGCAGTCCTCTACCCACTCAAGGACGTTGCCGTGCATGTCATACAAACCGAATGGGTTAGGCGAAAAGGCGCCGACGGGCAGGGTCGTCGCCCGACGTCGCCCGGCCTGTCCGTCACCGTAGACTTTGGTGGCGTCAAAATTGGCGTCTGAGTCCGAGATCGCCTGCCCAAAACTAAAGGGCGTCTGGGAGCCTGCTCGGGCGGCGTACTCCCACTCGGCTTCGCTGAGGAGGCGGTAGTGCTTTCCGGATTCATGCGATAGCCACCGCACATAGGCCTTCGCATCGAACCAGCTTATGTTGGTAACGGGTTTTAGCCCTTTGCCGAATCCATCATCCGCGGGCGCCGGACATGCGTTCGCGTGAACGCAAGCCTCATACTCGGTCCATGTCACCTCATAGACGCCGGCGGCGAAGCCCTTGATCCTGACGCGCCGTTGTGGGCCCTCATCCTCATATCGCCCGATCTCATCAAGGGGGGAGCCCATGAGAAACGTGCCGGGTGGTATGACGACCATGTCAGGGCACGAAGCGCAGTCGCGGAAAGTATCGGGCGCGCCTGGGCCTATTCGTTTTTGATTGCCGGCGATTCGGATTGTGACGCTGGCGCGAGTTGCTTGACCATTGTCGGCGAGAGCGGTGTAAGTAAAAGCTTCATTGCCGACCGCCGCGCCCGCCGTGAATGCGAGCGCGGGATCGCCTATCGTCAATCGCCCGCCATGTCTTAGCTGCACTATCTCGCCGACCCGAACCGGCCGATCGTCGATTGACGTGATCCTGCGCGGTCCTGCCGGTGCGTTGCTTGCAGAATTGAGCGTTAGCGTATCCCCGGGTGCGATCGAGTAGACCTCATCAATCGCCTGATGCACGGGCGGGTTGGTCAACGGTGAGGCAGCGCCCTCGGATGCCGGCAAGGTCAGTGTACCATGTGCCGGGGAAAAGCTTGGCGTTGCGGCCTCGGCTGAGGCGTGCTTGTCCCGCACATCAGGAAACGAGCCGGATACGACGAGCGTTGTCCCGCTTGTAGCTGATCCGATAAGCGAGAGGGCGATAAGGCGGCTGGTCCAGGAGGCCTGTTCGCTGTTTCGGCGCCCATAACCGCCTGGGCCCGTGCGACCAAGCTTTTGCGGCGTCAGGCTCTTGAACAATCGCCGCGCGTCCGCTTTGAACCTTCGAGTGCGAAGCGTCGCGGCTCTGCGATGGCGGAGTGCTTGTAGGTCGGGTGGGATAGCCGATGCCGCGGGAAGAGAGCTTCCATCGATCAGTATCGGAATGACGGGAACGCCGACCCTCAGCGCGGTCGCGATCGCGCAATGCACCGGGTCATGACGGTCGCTAAGACATGACGCGCCCGTCAAGGGATCGGCTGGGCCTAACCAGCGCGGTCCGATCAAAGCGAGGAGGGCATCGCAGTCGAGAAGCCTTACGCGCACATCAACGGCCAGGTCCTCGCCGCGGAGGTTAGGGTTGGCTTCGGTCCAGATATCCCCGTCCGCCGCACGCAAACGCTGAGCGCCTGCAGCGCGTTGCCCCGCAGCGCGTAGCAAGGCAGCCTGCGCCTGGCCGTCCTCACATCTATAGCTAAGAAAAAATCGCGGCATTGCCCCCGTGCCCCAACCGCGCAATCATAGCGATCTACCGAAATTCGCGCAATGAGGTAGGCTGCCTTCGCGGTGTGTACGGCGCGCGGCGGATCCCAACTCCCTAAAAAAGCCTAGCGGTCGTTGACGTAGGCTAGGCTGATCGCGACCTCACCTTGGCCGATCGGCGTGGAGCTATCGGTAGGCGGCTTCCTTACGCCTCCCGCAGGGGTGATTAACTCAGCCAACGGAAGCCGGGCGGCGGGCGGGGTCCTTCTGAGCCGCGCCTCGGCTTTGGGAGGGCTGTCTCTCCTGCCTGGGCGGCCGCGTGCGGCGCTTGCCGCGCTTGGGTATGTCGAGAAGGTATCCGACCTCTTTCAAAGTTCTGATCTCGACTTTGGCGCCCGCTTGCTGGAGCGCTCCGCGAAGGCGACAAACGTTTGCCTCAAGCGCGTTGGACGGCTGAGGTCCCTCTTCGGTTCCGCAGACCTTGCGAAGATAGTCACGCTTGCAAATCCGCCCGGCGTTGCGGAGCAGGGCGACGAGCAATTGGGCCAGGCGTCGCGGTAGTATCAGCGGCTCGCCGTTTACCAGAATGTCCTCGGTATCGGATCGGAAGTCGATATTGCTGAAAATGGTCGAGGCAAGATCGAGCGCGCGGCCGCGTCGGAGGACAGAGTTGCAGCGCGAGATCAACTCTCTCGGAAAAAACGGGATTGATAGGTAGTCATCCGCGCCGGCATCGAGTCCTCGGATACGATCCCGAACGCCCGTCGCGGTGGAAATCACAACGATTGGGGTCAGGATCTCCTCTGCGCGAAGTGCTCGCAGGAAGAGGACGCCATCTCCGTCGGGCAGGTCGCTATCAAGTACAATGAGATCAAAGGCGGGGTCGCGAGCGAGCTGGTAGGCCGACGCAAGGTTAGGCTTCCAGTCGAAATCAAAACCGACGCCGGCCGAGGCGTGCGCGATTGCGGCCGCGACCCGCTGGTCATCCTCGATGATGAGGAGCCTGCGGCCCGGTCCCGGGAGGGGGTGTGGGTGAGACATGGGGCTCGACAACGCGCGGCCGCTCTGAGGTTTGGTTCAAAACACCAAGCCTCGATTACCCGCTCTTGGTTGCTATCGCGTGAATGTGCCGGGGTCGCCGCTTCCCCTTACGCAAACTGGCGTGATCAAAATATATTCAAACTAACTCCGACCATTAAATCATACCTAAGTCTCACTGAGTCGCGCGTTAAGAATGTAGATGACTTTGCACTCGCGTCCTGCGTGTGTTGGTCCTGTCGTTCGTCCGATAAACCGGGGCGAAGACCTTACGCGGCTCACCTCAGGTTCGGGTGAAATTCATGCTCGACGCAGATAGGACTCACGCTTTTCAAGCGAAAAGCGAAAATTGCGAGCTTTCGAACGCATTTACTCGCCCCATCGGAGAGTGCGTCCCCTAACTCAGGTGAGCAGGGGAGAATGCATTCGATAGTCCGTAAAATTCGGCACAACATTAGCACTGTGGCAATCACTGGCGGTGGGTCAGTGTGGAGGGTGTTTAGAAATGGCTGCCTTTAAGCTTAATATTGCGGACCTCATTTTCGTTTTGAAACAGATCAAGATCGCGGAGGCCCACTCGGGTGGCACGCCTCTGACGGAGATCTGGATCGATGCCAATGGCAACGTGGTCCCCGCCGGTACGCCCGGCGCGACGCTGGCGATCCCCTCACCGATGGCCCCGTTTGGTCTGAGGACCGTTGACGGCTCGTTCAACAACATCGTTCCCGGCCGTGAGACCTGGGGCGCTGCGGACCAGCCGATGCCGCGCCTGCTGCCGAGCTACTACCGCAACGAAGCGGATGGCGAGACCTTTGACGCGAACGGCCCGGCCCCGGGCGGCGTTGTGTCCAACACCAACTACGCCAACAACGGCAGCGTGGTCGATAATGACCCGCGCATGATTTCGAACCTTGTCTCGGACATGTCGTTCAACAACCCCGCCGCCATCGTCGCGGCGCTGTCTTTCGCTGAGTTCAACGGCGATTGGGCGGGCGAGATCTACGGCCCGAACGGCGCCCTCGAGACCATCCAGAACGCCTTCGCTGCCATGCGGGCAGTGCTCGACAACCCCTCCTCGACGACCCAACAGGAGCTGGACGCAAGAGCGGCGTTCGATGCCGTGCTGGCGACCTACAGCGTCGAGCACAATGGCGCTTCGATTTCCATCCCGAACATCGCGCCGGACGAGGGCCTGTCGGTTCCGTTCAACGCCTGGATGACGTTCTTCGGCCAGTTCTTCGATCACGGTCTCGACCTGATCAACAAGGGCGGCAACGGCACGGTCTGGATCCCGCTCTCGCCGGATGATCCGCTGATGACGCGTGGCGCCGATGGCATCGCCGGAACGGGCGATGAGCTCAGCTTGCCCCAGAATGCGCACCTCGCCTTCATGGCTGTGACGCGCGCTACCCCGTCGGGCGATACCGAGGTCAACCAGACGACCCCGTTCGTCGACCAGAACCAGACCTACACCTCGAGCGCGTCTCACCAGGTTTTCCTGCGCGAATACGCGCTGGTTGGCGGACGTCCGCTGGCTACCGGCCACCTGCTTGACGGCCATGATGCTAACGAGACCGTCAGCAGCTTGCCCACCTGGGCCGACGTCAAGGCGCAAGCCCTGAACATGCTCGGAATCCGCCTGACCGACCTCGATGTCGGCAACATCCCGGTCCTGCGCGTCGATTCGTATGGCGAGTTCGTGCGCGGCCCGAACGGCATGCCGCAGATCCTCGCGGGCATCGACTCGCTCGGCAACTCCATCTGGGTTGAGACCAGCCTCGCGAATCCGATCAACCCGTCGGCTATTCAGCTGCCGGTCGGAACGGTTCTGATCAACGGCAACACCATTGACGCCGGCGAGACGGTTTCGGCCGTTCGCACGGGCCACGCCTTCCTGGACGATATCGCCCATAGCGCTGCGCCGGTCGTCGTCGGTGGCGCGCTTGTCGCCGATGCGGACACGCTGGTCGGCAACGCTGTTCCGATCAACCCGCAAACGGGCCAGCGTCTTGCCTACGACAACGAACTGCTCGACCAGCACTTCATCACGGGCGATGGCCGCGGCAACGAGAACATCGGCCTTACGACCGTGCACCATGTCTTCCACTCGGAACACAACCGTCAGGTCGAACAGCAGAAACTGACCATCCTCTCGAGCGGCGATGAGGCCTTCATCAACG
>Ga0208492_1000765_pt1 | contig 24623 bp, 22 predicted proteins | sample Subbioar_CSW14AB_FD_184820 | JGI IMG/M metagenome (GOLD analysis project Ga0208492, IMG submission 184820) | Serpentinite rock and fluid subsurface biosphere microbial communities from McLaughlin Reserve, California, USA - CR12Mar_CSW14AB (SPAdes) | ecosystem: Environmental > Terrestrial > Deep... | reverse complement strand
AATCTCGACCTCCGAGCCTCCGTGCCTCCCTGTGAATTCTCGCGCTCGTTTTCACGCCCTTGGGGTGAGCGGCGGAGCGCTCGGTCGACTCCGTGGTGAGATCTCTCGGTGGTCAGGGCGAGGGCAGCGGGACGAGCAGCTTCTGCCAGAGCGCGGGCAGCACGAACTCGACCGCGAGCCACGCGAATGCGGCGTGCGCGACAATCGCGAGGGTCACGCGGCGGAAGCGACTTACGAGGAACGCGGTGACGGCGCCGATGACCACCGCCGCCGAAATCACCGCGGGGTGGAGCGAGGGGATGGTGGTCATCACGTACAGCGCGCTGGCGATCCACGGCGCGCGCGCCGAGCCGAACCGGCTCTCGAGGAACGCGCTGACCGCGCCGCGGAAGACGATCTCCTCGCACGCTGCGAAGGCGACCAGCGCGAGCGCGCGCTTCCACTCCACCGGGATGCGCGTCGCGACGAAGATGAGCGTGCGCAGCTCGTCGAACGAGCGCATCGGCGCGACCTTGATGCCGACGAAGCCGATCCCGATGAGCAGCACGACGCCGACGACCGCTCCACCGATGCCGCGCGAGACGTCGCCCGGAACGAGCTGCATCGCCTCGACCAGCACCTCCTCGCGGCGCATGAGCAAGACCGCGAGCAGTGCGAGCACACCCCACGCGACCGCGAACGTCGCCCAGGCGCCGTAGGTCGTGCTGGTGCGCCACGCGACCGCGTGAGCAGCGCCCACGGCCACGGTGGCGAGCAGGGGGAACGCGCGGGCGAGAAACTCCATGAAGGCGCGCGACTCTACTCGATCAGGCCATCGAGCGGCGAGGACGCGTTGGCGTACGCGCGGCGCGGCATGCGGCCGGCGAGGAACGCCTTGCGGCCGGCCGACACGCCCTCGCGCATCGCCTCGGCCATCAGCACCGGATCCTTGGCGTGAGCGATTGCCGTGTTCATCAAGACGCCGTCGCACCCGAGCTCCATCGCGACGGCGGCGTCGGAGGCGGTGCCCACGCCGGCGTCGACGATGACAGGCACCTTCGAGTGCTCGCGGATGATCATCACGTTGTGCTTGTTGCGGATGCCGAGACCGCTCCCGATCGGTGCTGCCAGCGGCATCACCGCGGCGCACCCGGCCTCCTCGAGCTTGCGGCAGACGATCGGGTCGTCGATGCAGTACGGCAGCACCACGAAGCCCTCCTTCACCAGGATCTTCGCAGCTTCGACGGTGGCCTCGTTGTCGGGGAACAGCGTCTTCTGATCGCCGATCACCTCGAGCTTCACGAGCGGCGGCTGACCCTCGGGGTGGAACCCGAGCTCGCGTGCGAGGCGGCAGGTGCGCACTGCCTCGTCGACCGTGTAGCAACCTGCGGTGTTCGGCAGGATGGTCCACCGGCGCGACATGAGCAGCGCCATCAGCGAGCCCTCGCCGCGCTCTTTGAGCTCGACCCGACGGAGGGCGACGGTGACCACCTCCGCGCCCGACGCGACGAGCGCCGCCTCGGTCTGCGCGACGTCTTTGTACTTGCCGGTACCGACGAACAGGCGCGAGCGGAACGAATACGGACCGATGTGGACGAGGTCTTCGCTCATGTCCACGGCAGTAGTCAGTCCATGGCGGAGAGCCAAGCCGTCCCGCTCCAGCAGACCCGTTCGCGCCGAATTCGCCTGCGGCGGATCCGTGGAACCGTGCCTGCGAAACGGACGCGCGCGCCTCGCATCGGAGTCCAGCCGTACGACGGCAGGAGGGCACATGAACTCAATCGACAATGCCTCGATTCTCCGCGACATCCACGCAGCCTGGAACGCCAAGGACATGGACAAGACCGCGTCGTATGCGCGGCCGGATGCCAAGGTGACGATGCCTTCCGGGGAGACGGTGAGCTTCCGCGACTACATCGAGAACTGGGCGAAGGCATTCCCCGACGGCAAGGTCGACGACGCCCGTTACCTCGCGCAGGGCAACACCGTCGTCGCCGAGTTCGTGGGCCGCGGCACGCACACCGGGCCGCTCAAGGGACCGATGGGAGAGATCGCGCCGACCCAGCGGCGCATGGAGCTGAAACTGGCCGAGATCTGGGAGTTCAGCAACGGCAAGCTCATCGGCGGCCGTTCGTACTTCGACAGCGCGAGCATGATGACGCAGCTCGGGCTGATGCCGGCGATGCCCGGTCAGCAGGCGCAACGTCCGGCCGTGACGCCGCGGCACTGAAGCACAGGCGCTTCAGGTCACGCCGCGCATCGGGGCGAGGCCGAGATCGCCCATGGCGATCTTGCCGAGTGGCTCGTCGAGCTCGGCCTGCGCGAGCTCGACGACCTCGACCGGCATGAGCGCGCCCCAGGATTCGGGCTCGACCAACGCCGACGCGAGCGGAACGAACGACTGCCCGGAGATGGCGAACGCACGCACCGTCGCCGGCGGATCGCCGGGCTCGCGGAAGACGAACACCGAAGACGACGCGGACGCGCCGATCGCCTGCGCGAGGTGCGACGGCGCGCAGGCAGGCACCAGATCGTGCCCCGAGAGCACGAACAAACCGGGAGCGCGCTCGCTGAAGAACGAACCGAGCGGGATGGCGTCGACCCCACCGGGGATGCGCAGGAGCAGGAGCTCGCCGAGCGAGCCGGCCTGCACACGGGCGATGCTCGCGGCTTCGAGCGCCGAGGTCGGGAGCGCATAGGCGAGCCGACGGAGCAACGGCGCGCGATCGATCGGAACGAGCGACGCGGTGACCTGCCGGGCCCCCGCCACCGAAGGCGCGAGCTGCAGGTTGACCGCGAGGCCGCTCGGCGTGCGCGCCGGCGAGGCCTTCACCACGTTGCCCTCGAGCTTCACGCCGACCAGCGCGGACACCAGCGCCATCTGCGGAAGCTTGTCGATCACCAGCGGCGTGCGCGGCTGCCCCGGCTGCGTCGCCGGCAAGAGGGCGAGGCCATCGGCGGGGAACACCGGCAGGCCGACGAGGTGGATCGGATGTCGATGTCCGACCTCGACCGCGACGCCGGTCCCTGCCGGGACGAACGCACGAATCCCCGGTGTGCGGGTGACGAGCCGTTCGAGGCGGGCGGGCAGCTCCGGGACGCGGATGACGGTGACCCGGCGAGGCTCGGGGTCGAACGAGGACTCGGCGGGGAGCTCGACGATGCCCACCTCCGCCTCGACGCCCGAACGCGCGAGATACCCGACGAGCGCCGGCGCGACGCCTTGCTCCGCGGTGAGCCAGAGCGGGCGCGCGCCCGTCGCGGTGACGCTCGGATCGCGCCGCGGCTCGAGACGCGCGACCAGCTGCGCGAGATCGATGGCCCGCTCGCGGGCGTACGCCTGGGTGAACGTGATGTGGTGGAGCGCGAAATCGGTCCCGCTCTCGACTCGGAGCAGATCGACGACGTCGTACCCGAACGGGGCCGTCTTGTCGCGATACTGCACGAAATACCGCCCGCTCCCGGTGAACGTGAGCCCACCCGCGAGCCGCGCGACGTCGGCGATCACGTCGAGGAGCGTGGTCGACGCCGCGGGGAACGACAGCACGACCTCGCGTGTCTTCAGCGGCGAGCGCACCACCATGACCTCGAGCCCGCCCTCGGCTCCCACGTCACGCTCCCCGAGCAGATCCGAGAACGAACGATCGCGTGTGTACACCGAGAGGAACGCCACCAGACGCTCGACCGTCGGGAGCAGCACGAGCCCCCGCGCACCGAGCGCGACCCCGCTCGGATCGAGCGCGAGGCCCGGCGTGCGCAGCCGGGTCTGGTGCAGCGCGATGCGCTCGAGCGTGGGCATGATGGGAGGATAGCCGGTCAGTCCGTCTTCGGATCGCCGTCGAGACCGCGCGGGCGGTACTTCGGGTCGACGCCGCAGGGCGGAAGCTGCGGCCGAGGCGGCGCTGCAGACGCAGAGGCAGACGCAGAGGCAGACGCGGACGCGGATGCGGATGCGGACGCGGACGCGGACGCGGACGCGGACGCGGACGCGGATGCGGATGCGGATGCGGACGCGGATGCGGACGCGGACGCGGATGCGGACGGGGAGCCTGGGGCGTTCAGGTCGTCGTCGTCGTCATCCCACGTCTCCCGGATCGGCTGCGGCTCCCCGGCGTTGTCGACCCCGCGGCACTTGCGCTCGCGGTCGAGGGTGTCGCGGACGAGGTAGGCGAGCCAGGTGCCGGTCACGCCCGGTTCTTCGAGCAGCGCTTCGGCGTCCTTCTGCTTGCCGAGGAGCGCGTTGTGATCGCTCATGCACTGCAGCGCCAAGGCGATCAGGCCGCTGTTGTTCGAGCCGATGCGGAAGCCCTTTTTGTACCAGTCCCAAGCCTCGTCCATCCGGTTGAGCTGGCAGAGCGTGTCGCCCACGTAGATGAACGCCATGTCCCACTTGGGCGCGAGCTCGCTGGCGCGAATGTTCTCGACCAGCCGCGCCTCCTGCGACTGCGTGGTGGTCCACTTCCATATCTCGGGCGCGCGCGCGCCGAGCATGACCGAGTAGTTGAGGTGCGCCTTCGCGCTGTTCGGCACGGCCGCGGCCGCTGCGCGCCAGAACGAGAGGTCGTCGCGGAAGTCGTTGGCGTGCCGGCGGGTCTGTACGGTCTGCACGAGGAGCAACGCGCCCCCCGCGATCACCGCCGCGTTCCACTTCTTGCGTGCGAGAAACAACAGCACGACTGCGACCACCAGGCTCGTCGCGAGTGCTGGCGTGTACCAGAACCGCTCCGCGCGCACGGTCGGCAGGGCTTTGGGGATGTTCGAGATGGGGAAGAAGGCGGCAGGCCAGGTGACGAGACCGTAGGCCACGAGCGCGCGCTCGCGGGCCCAGGGCTCCTCCACGTTCACCGCGCCGTCCCCCGGCACCTTCATCAACAGGTGCGTGCGCCGATCGGCCGGCGTGCAGGTAGCACGCCGGCACTTTCTCCCTCCGAGTCGATCGCGCAGGAGCATCCACAACCCGACGAGCGGCGGCCCGACGAACAGGAGCGCGCCGAGGATCGCCTCGGGGAACACGGTCGTCGTCGGCAGAGGCTCTTGCGGGAACGAGTAGTCGGGCGAGAGCCTGTTGGGCAGAAGCACCTGCACGAGGCCCCGGAAGTAGACGCGCAACGCCCCGGCAACGCGCTGCCCCTGGGTGGCGAGCGGGTCGGCGAGCGGATTGTTGAACGGGTCGACAGGCAGGTTCGGCGCGCCCACGTAGACGCGAAGCTTCTCGCCCATGCGCGCGACGAAGCCCGTCTTCGTCGCGTCGAACGTGTACTCGATGTGGAAGTAGCGGTGCCGGATGACGAAGTACGCGGCGAGCGCGAGCCCGGCGCCGACCAGGGAGAACACAGCCGAAAGCCAGGTGTTCTTCTTGGTGTTCTTCGTCTCGTCGGCCCGAAGCCACGGTCCGAACGCGAGCGCCGCAAAGGGCACGAGCCCGACGTTCACGACCGCGGACTCCTTGGAGAGCAGCCCGAACAGCGTCGCTGCGAACACGGCGGGGAACATCGCCGCCACCGGCAGCGTCAGCGCCCACAGCGCGAGCAGCAGCGAGACGCCGCCGAGCACGTCGGCGATCCCGACGATGCCGCTCACCGCCTCGGTGAGGATCGCGCAGATGCAGAAGAACGCGCCCGAAAGCCATCCGAGCCCGACGCGTCGCGAGACGGAGCGGACGAACGACGCGAGCAAGGCCGCGTTGGTCGCGTGGAAGACGATGTTGAACCACACGAACGGCGTGTTGATCGCGCCGCCCGCACCCTTGCTCCGCCACTCCTGCAGCCGCCACAGGGCACGCCAGAGGAAGTTGGGGATCGGCCGGTAGCTCCCGATGGAGCGGTCGGGGAGCAGCCCCCAGAAGTCGCGCTTGAACGCATCGAGCCAAGGCTGGTGCCCGCGGACGTACGGATTCGCGAGGATCGCCTCCTGCTCGTCGAACACGAACTGCCCGGTCGGCGTGGGGAACCGCAAGAACAACGCGGCCGCGATGAGCATGAACACGACGAAGTAGATCGAGAAGTCGGGCTCCGCGAGCCACTCCTTCGCCGTCGCCGGCAGCTTCGCGAACCGAGCCCGCCACGCCTCCGGCACCACGGAAACGGGCTTCACCCGCACCGTCTCCTCCACGTTCGCGTTCGCGTCCGCGTTCGCGTTCGCGTTCGCGTCCGCGTTCGCGTTCGCGTTCGCGTTCGCGTTCGCGTCCGCGTTCGCGTTCGCGTTCGCGTCGATCCCGTCGGCCGCAGGCGCCCCCTCCTCCTTCATCGGCTCGCCCATCACACCGCTCCGTCAGCGCGAAGGGTTACGCACCATCATGCGCGGCATGTTCCCCGATCGCTCGAGGATCTTCTTCGCCTCTTGCACGAGCAGCGGGTGCACACCCTTCTGCGCGAACCCGGCGACGATCCGCGGGTCGAGCTTCGCCAGCTGGTGCATCGCCGTGCGGGCCTTCTTGATGTCGTCCATCGCGCCGTAGGCGAACACCTGTGCGCGGAGCAACCCGGGCTTCACGTCGGCGAGCGCGGCGTCGTTCGTGTCGAACAGCTCGAGGATCTCGATCGCGCGCTTGGCCTGGCCGGTGCGTGCCCACGCTTCGCACTGCACTGCGGCGAGTGTGGCCTTCGACTTCTGGTCCGGGTGACGCTGGAGATCGATCGCGTCGACCAGCGCGCGCGCCTTCTGCGCCTCGCCGAGCATCAGGTGGAGCATGCCGCGCTGCGCACGCGCCTCGTCGGCGACCTGCGGCGTGACCTTCTGCAGGTCGATCGCCTCGAGGGTACGGAGGGCCGCCTCCGGATCCTCCTGCATCTGCAGCTGCGCCTTGGCGAACACGCCCGCGGCGTCGTCCTTCTTGAACTCCGACTCGATCTGTTCGATCGCCGCCTTGCGCTCTTCTTTCGTCTTCGCGCCCGACACGATCGACTGCACCCGCTGCGCCTTCTTCGTGAAGTTCAGCGCGTACCAGACGAGGCCGATGGCCGCGGCGGTGAGCACGCCGACGATGGCGAAGGCGATCCAGTGACGGACGAGGATGGCGATGACCCAGGCGATCGCGATCGGCAGGCCGATTCGAAGCCCCAACGTCTTGGCATCGAGCTGCGGTGGCGTGCGCGGAGCCGTGCTCGCGGCCGGCGTTTCCGGAGCGCTGGGGGGGCGTTTGCTGGCGGCCATGGCGGCGCGCTTCTAGCACGGTAGGGCACGTCTGGGGACACGGGCGGCGCGACGGCTCTTGCCGATCTCTGCGGGCGAGCTAGGTTGTCGCCCCCTTGTCCGCCGAACGCCCCCTCCTCAGCATCAGCCGCAAGACCCTCGACGAGGGCCCGCGCGAGCTGCGTGCCGCGCTGCCGGCGGCCTGGCTCTCGCGCAAGCTGGCCGAGGGCGCCGAAGACGACGCCGCGCCGCTCGGTGCGAGCACCGATGGCAAGGCCGACCTCCGCATCCAGCCCGCGGGTGGGGACAACTTCTACGTGCAGGGGCACGTGCACGCCACGGTAGACGGCACCTGCGGTCGCTGCCTCGGTCCCGCCAAGATTCCCGTCGACGCCGAGCTCTCGCTCCTGCTCGTTCCCAAGGTGGAAGCCGGCCGCCCCGTGAAGGGCAAAAAGAGCAAGGACAGCGACGGCGAGTTCGAATTCGATCCCGACGAGGCTGACCTCGCGCACTACGACGGTGAGACGGTCGTGCTCGACGACCTCGTCCGCGAGGCGATCGTCCTCGAGCTCCCGATATCTCCCTTGTGCTCCGAGGACTGTGCAGGTATGGCCTCCGACCCCGCGGTCGCCGATCGGCTCGCTCAAGCGCGCGTCGACCCTCGACTGCAGAAGCTCGCAGAGCTTCGCGACAAGCTCCCGGCCGGGAACAAGAAGTAGTCCTTCCTTTTCCCGTCCTTCGACAACCGACCTCTCTCAGGAGTCTCCGCCGTGGCCGTTCCCAAGCGACGTACTTCCCGCAGCAAGAGCGCGATGCGCCGCGCCCAGCACGACAAGGTCACTGCGCCGAACATCGCGCCGTGCTCCAACTGCGGCGAGCCGACCCTCCCGCACCGCGTCTGCCCGTCCTGCGGGCACTACAAGGGCACCAAGGTCGTCGAAAAGAAGGCTGCTGAGTGATCCGCTCCGCTTCGGCGTGAGCCGCGGCGGATCCTGATCGTTCGCAGACTGGGCGCGCAATCCCGACCGTGAGGTCGCGGGTTGCGCGTTTGCCTTTTTGTCGTTTCATGGCGCCTGCGCTGGGTCTCGTCGATTCTGTACGGCCAGAACAGCCTGCTACGACGCACCGCGTGCGAATACGCTTACGCAGCGCGCTGATCGGTGCCCGAAAGTTGCCGACTGTCACATTGAACGCAATATCGACGGAATTTCGCCTGGATCGTCTAGACACCGGCTGTCGGGATCTCTAGAGCGACTGGTATGTCCACTCGCGCCTCCGAGCCTCCGCAGTCCGGTGACTCTCTTGCGCCCCCGACGCACGCTCGACGTCACCGTCCGGCAGCGAAGATCCTGGGGACCGGCCACTACGCGCCCGCCCGCGTGGTGACCAACGCCGACCTCGAGAAGATCGTCGACACCTCCGACGCCTGGATCACCGAGCGCACGGGCATCAAGGAGCGCCACCTCGCCGCTGAGGGCGAGCTCACCAGCGACATGGCCTCGGCCGCGGCGAAGCGGGCGCTGGAGAGCGCAGGCATCTCTGCCGATCAGCTCGACATGATCATCGTCGGCACGATCAGCGGCGACATGCCGATGCCTGCGTGCGCGGCGTTCGTGCAGCAGAAGATCGGCGCCAAGCACTGCCCCGCCTTCGACCTGAGCGCCGCGTGCGCGGGCTTCGTCTTCGGCCTCTCCATCGCCGAGAAGTTCGTGCGTACGGGGTCGGCGAAGTACGTGCTCGTCATCGGCGTCGAGCTGCTCTCGCGGATCCTCGATTGGAGCGATCGGACCACCTGCGTGCTCTTCGGCGACGGCGCGGGCGCGGTCATCGTGGGGCCCAACAGCGAGGAAGAGGCCGAGGCCGGTCGCGGCATCCTCTCGACGCACATCTTCACCGACGGCTCGCTCGCCCCGGCGTTGCAGATCCCCGGCGGCGGCTCGAAGGAGCCGTTCACCGCGGACGTGCTCGCCAACAAACGTCACCTCGTGCACATGAGCGGGCAGGACGTGTTCAAAGCGGCCGTGCGGTATCTCGCTGCCGCCTCGAAGGCCGCGCTCGAGACGAACGGCCTCAGCTCCAACGAGCTCGACTGGGTCGTCGCGCACCAGGCGAACATCCGCATCTTGTCGGGCGTCTCGCAGCGCCTCGAGATCCCGATGGATCGCTTCTACATCAACATCCACAAGTACGGGAACACCTCGAGCGCCTCGATCGGCATCGCGCTCGACGAGGCGGTTTCCGAGGGGAAGATCAAGCCCGGCCAGACCATCCTGATGTGCGCGCTCGGAGCGGGCATCTCGTGGGGCTCTGCACTCGTGCGTTGGTGACACCACCTCGCGCACCTCGCGGTCGCGCGAGGTGGTGCGCGAGATGCAGCACCTGCTGCTCGTGAGGACCAGCCGCCACTCCGAGCATCACCGCGCGCACCCGTTTGGTGCGCGTCATGCCGCCCTCTTGACGATCCTCTTCGGCATGGCGGTGTTCGCGCGGGCCGACATCGCGATCCCGGTCAGCACCCGTGTGCCCGGGTTCCTCGTCCTCGCGGCGATCATGTTGTGGCTGCTGCTCGGCTCGCTGCGGCAACGTCACTTCTGAGACTTCTGACGCGCAGCAAAATCCCTGGCGGGAGCAGCCCGCCTCTCGCGGAATGCCGCGCGACGCGCTGCGTGATGCGTAACGTCGTTCGCACGGCGCGCGAGTGCGAAGCATTTTGCCGTCTTGCCATGCGTCGCCGCGCCGTGTACCTCGCCGGCCTCGATGAAGATCGCGTGGCTCTTCCCGGGGCAGGGGGCGCAAGCGGTGGGCATGGGGCGCGACGCGCACGAGGCGTCGGCCGCTGCCCGTGACGTCTATGCGCGCGTCGACGCCGCCGTTGCCGGCGAGCTCGGTCGCTCCTTTGGGAGCGCGTCTGGGAACGCGCTGTCGAAGTTGTGCTTCGAGGGGCCGGAAGCCGATCTCACCCTCACGCAGAACACGCAGCCAGCCATCGTGGCCACGTCGATCGCCCTGCTCGCGGCCCTCCGCGAGCGCGTCGGCGATCTTCCCGAGCCCGCGTTCGCCGCGGGGCACTCGCTCGGGGAGTACGCGGCGCTCGTCGCCGCCGGCGCGATCCGCGTCGAGGACGCGTGCCTGGTCGTCCACCGTCGTGGCAAGGCCATGCAGGAGGCCGTGCCCGCCACGCAGGGCGCGCCGATGGCCGCGGTGATGGGGATCGACCCGTCGCTCCTCGAGCGGTTGTGCGCTCAGGCCGCAGCCGAGACGGGCGAGGTGGTGAGCCCGGCGAACTTCAACGCGCCCGGGCAGATCGTCATCGCGGGCGGCGCCAACGCGGTGGCGCGCGCCAGCGCGCTCGTCGCGGAGAACAAGGGCAAGGCCATCCCGCTCAAGGTCAGCGCGCCCTTCCACTGCGCGCTGATGAAGCCCGCGGCCGATGTCGTGCGCACGTCGCTCGCGTCGATCTCGGTGACGGCGCCGCGTTTCCCCGTCGTCGCGAACATCGATGCGCGCCCACGCACGTCGCCGGACGAGATCAAGGACGCCCTCGTGCGTCAGGTCGACGCCCCCGTGCTCTGGCAGGCGAGCGTCGAGGCCATGGTCGCCGCGGGTGTCACCCACGCGCTGGAGATCGGTCCGGGCAAGGTGCTCGCGAATCTCGTCAAGCGCATCTCGAAGGACCTCAAGGTCCACAACGTCTCCGACATCGCTTCCATCGAGGGCGTCCGCGCCTTCCTCGGGCAAGGGTGATCAGAATGTTCCGTCTCGATGGCCGCGTCGCGCTCGTCACCGGTGGTTCCCGCGGCATCGGCCGCGCTATCTCGCTCACGCTCGCGAAGGCCGGCGCCGAGGTGTTCGTCAACTACGCCAAGGGCGAGGCAGCGGCCCGCGAGACCTGCGAGCTGATCGCCGCAGCCGGTGGCAAGGCGGAACCGGTCGGCTTCGACGTCGCCGACACCAAGGCGACCGAGGCCGCGGTCCAGAAGATTGCCAAGGACAAGAAGCGCCTAGACATCGTCGTGTCGAACGCCGGCATCGCGATCGACCAGCTGCTCCTCCGTCTCAAGGACGAGGATCTCGACAAGCAGCTCGCGGTGAACCTCAAGGGTGCGATCGCGCTCGCCCGTGCGTCGATCATGCCGATGATGAAGGCACGGTGGGGCCGCCTCGTCTTCGTCTCGAGCGTGGTCGGCGAGATGGGCAACGCTGGTCAGGTCGCGTACGCGGCGACCAAGGCGGGCCTCCTCGGCGTCACCAAATCGATCGCCAAGGAGTACGCTTCGCGCAACGTCACGGCCAACGCGATCACGCCCGGTTTCATCGAGACCGACATGACCGCGAGCCTCCCGGACGCCGCCAAGGACTTCATGGTCAAGGCCACGCCGCTCGGCAGGGTCGGCAAGCCGGAGGAGGTGGCCGCCGCGGCGCTCTACCTCTCCAGCGAAGAAGCAGGATTCGTCACCGGACAGGTTCTCCGCGTCAACGGCGGCCTATACGTCTAAAAGAAACCGTCCCCCGCTCTGTGCTCGTTCCCTCACGGGGGGGTTCGGGGTAAGGGGGCCGAGACCGAAACGCCAGGGTCCGTACCTGGTCTAGAGAGAAGGACGACACCGATGGACATCGAAGGGAAGGTCAAGTCGATCATCGCCCAGCACTTCCAGGAAGATGCTGCGAAGATCGCGCGCGAGCAGAAGTTCATCGAGGACCTCGGCGCAGACTCGCTGCAGGTCGTCGAGCTCGTCCTCTCGTTCGAGGAGAACTTCGAGATCGACATCCCCGACGAGGACACGGAGAAGATCCGCACCGTCGGTGACGCAATCGACTACATCTCGAGCCACGTGAAGAAGTGAGGGGATGCGGCTCCGGCCGCACGCTCTCTCGTCTCTTCAACGTGTAAGTCACCTCCCACGTCCCGCCTTCGGCGGATCCGTGGAACCGAAGCCGCGCTCGTGCGCGGGCAGCTTGCGCATCCGCAAAATGCGCAGGTTGTCCGGCCGTCCGCGGCTTCCGGCGTTGACGCGGGCCGTACTCGCGTCTGCCTGCTCCCCTGTTCCGCGTCCGCGCATCTGACCCGAGAGAACTCATGGAACGCGTTGTCATCACCGGCCTCGGCCTCGTCATCCCCAACGGCATTGGTGTGCTCGAGCCCTGGCGCCGCCTGCTGTCGGCCGAGAGCGCGATCGGGCCGATCACCCAGTTCGACACCACGGACTACCAGGTGAAGGTGGCGGGCGAGGTCCGCGGGTTCGTGCCCGAGAGCTACATCGAGAAGCGCAAGGTGCGTGAGCTCGACCGCTTCGCGATGATGTCCCTCGCGGCGACCAAGCTCGCCTTCGAGGACGGGCAGCTCGAGCTCACTGACGAGGAGCGCGAGACCACCGGCTCGATCATCGGCGTCGGGCTCGGTGGTCTGCACACCATCGAGGCCTGCCACGAGGTGCTCCGCACCAAGGGCCCCAAGCGGCTGACGCCCTACTTCATTCCGGCAGTCATCGCGAACATGGCCGCGGGCCAGGTCTCGATCGTTCACCGGCTCAAGGGCCCGAACTTCTGCACGACGAGCGCATGCTCCTCGAGCGCCCACGCGATCGGCGAGGCGGCTGGGTGGATTCGGCGTGGCCTCGCGGACGTGATGATCGCCGGCGGCTCGGAGTCGGCGGTCTCGCCCCTCGGCGTCGGTGGGTTCTCCGCGATGATCGCGCTCTCCAAGCGCAACGACTCGACCGCTTCGCGTCCGTGGGACAAGGGGCGCGACGGTTTCGTCGTCGGCGAAGGTGCGGTCACGCTGGTGCTCGAGTCGCTCACGCGCGCCAAGAAGCGTGGCGCCCGCATCTATGCCGAGCTCACGGGCTATGGCGCCTCGAGCGACGCGCACCACATCACGCAGCCCGCGCCCGAGGGCGAGGGCGCGCAGCGCGCGATGCGAATGGCGCTCAGGGACGCGAAGGTCGCCCCGAGCGACGTCGACTACATCAACGCGCACGGCACCTCGACCCCGCAAGGCGACCTGCAAGAGGCGACCGCGATTCGACACGTGTTCGGCGCACACGCCGAGGGCGGCCTCTCCATCTCGTCGACCAAGTCGTCGATGGGCCACCTGCTCGGCGGGGCCGGCGCCGTCGAGGCGGCGATCTGCGCGCTCGCCATCCACGAAGGCGTCATTCCTCCCACGCTGCACCTCCACGATCCCGACCCGCACGTCGCCGGCCTCGATCTCGTCCCGCTGCAGCCAAAAGAGAAGCGCGTGCGTCACGCGCTCTCCAACTCCTTCGGTTTCGGCGGCACCAACGCGGCGCTGCTCCTGTCACGCTACGAGGGCTGATCACATGAAGATCGTCGCAGGCGCCGACCACGCAGGTTGGGAGCTCAAGGACCAACTCGTCGCCATGCTCCGCGAGCAGGGGCACGAGGTCGAAGACCTCGGCACCACCGGCGCCGCCTCGGTCGACTATCCCGACTTCGCGCACAAGGTTGCCGAGCGCATCGCGGGCGGAGCTGCCGAACGGGGTCTGCTGGTGTGCGGCACGGGCGTGGGCATGGCCATCTCGGCCAACCGCCACAAGAACGTTCGCGCGGTGAACCCGAGCGACGTCTTCACCGCGAAGATGTCCCGCAACCACAACGACGCGAACGTGCTCTGCCTCGGACAGCGCGTGGTCGGAGCGGGGCTCGCGCGCGAAATCGTCTCGGCGTGGATCGCCGCGCCGTTCGAGGCCGGCCGCCACGCCGGTCGGGTCGCCAAGATCGAGTGCTGAGGTACGATCGGCCGACATGGCCGATTCGCTCGCTCAGACCCTGCCGCTCGCAGACGACCACGCGGTCACGCTGGTGCGTGGACCGGGCTCCGACGGTGGTCAGGTCGATCCCGCCCGGGCCCCCCTCGCCGAAGCGGCGGGCGAGGGCCGTTACGCCGTGCGCGCCACCCTCGGCGAGGGCGGCATGGGCGAGGTCCGGCTCTGCCGCGATCGGCGCATCGGACGTGACGTCGCGCTGAAGGTGATCCGACCCGGGGCGGGCTCGCAGTCCGACCTGCGCGCGCGGTTCGAGCGCGAGGCGCGGGTGCAGGGCCAGCTCGAGCACCCGTCGATCGTCCCGGTCTACGACCTCGGCGTCGACGAGGGCGGCGCAGCGTTCTTCACGATGAAGCGCCTTCGGGGCAAGACCCTCGAAGAGATCCTCGGCGATGGAGACGAGCTCGCGCGGTTCGGCACGCGCAAGCTGCTCGCGGCGTTCGCCCAGGTCTGCCAGGCGATGGCCTTCGCGCACGCGCGCGGCGTGCTGCACCGCGATCTCAAGCCCTCGAACGTGATGCTCGGTGACTATGGCGAGGTCTGGGTGCTCGATTGGGGGCTCGCCAAGTTGATCGGTGACGCGGCGATCGACGACGTCCCGGATTCGGCACGCAACGCATCACTCGACACCGACACGACGATGGAGGCACCGCTGGCAGCGCTGCCTGGCGGCACCGCCCACGGCGCGGTGATGGGCACGCCGGGGTACATGGCGCCCGAGCAGGTCCGCGGCGAGACCGACCTCATCGACGGCCGCACCGACGTCTACGCGCTCGGGGCGATTCTGTTCGAGATCCTCACGCTGGAGCCGCTACACGACCGCCGGAAGCCCTCGCACGGGGTGCTCCTCGACACCCTGCAGGGGGTCGAATCACGCCCGTCGCTCCGCGCTCCCGACCGCAGCGTCGCGCCCGAGCTCGACGCGATCGTGCTGCGCGCCACGGCGCTCGAGCCCGACGAGCGCTTTGCCTCGGCGCGCAGCCTGCTCGAGGAGCTCGAGCGGTTTCTCGACGGCGATCGCGACGTGCAGAAGCGTCGCGAGCTCGCGGCAGTCCATGGTGAACGCGCCCGCGAGGCCGCGGTCCGCGCGGCGAACGAGACGGGCGAGGCGGCGAGGGCCGCGCGGAGCGACGCGATGCGCGAGGTCAACCGAGCGCTCGCGCTCGACCCGAGCCACGCCGACGCGCTCGCGATCATGTTGAGCCTGCTCCTCGACGTCCCGAAGGACGTGCCTCGCGAAGCCGAAGAGGAGTTCACCGCCTCGCAAAAACGTGGGCGCATGCAGAGCGAGCGCACCGGGGCGTGGGCGTACCTCGCCTGGTTCGTGGTCACGCCGATCTTCCTCCACATGGGCATCCGTTCGTGGCCGTCGCTGTTCGCGTTCTCCGGGGCCATCGTGGTGTCGTTCGTCATCGCCTTCCTGGTCGGACGGGGGAAGGTCGACGAAATGCGGGGCGGGCTCGCCGCGTTCGCGTTCAGCCTCTTTGCTGTCGGTGGCACCTCGATGATCTTCGGGCCGTTCGTCCTCGTCTCGGCGATGGCGGCGACCAACGTGGTGTTCTTCGTGCTGAACGTCGAGCGGGGACCGCAGCGCACGGCGTTGATCGGGGCGAGCACGCTGACGGTGCTCCTGCCGCTGTTGCTCGAGAAGGTGGGCGTGCTCGCGCCGTCGTACGTGTTCGCCAACGACACGATCACCATCCTCCCGCGCATGTCGGGCTTTCCGCCGATGGCGACGATGGGGTTCCTCCTCGTCGCCAACCTGACGCTGATCCTGGTGCCGGCCATCCTCGCCGCGCGCCTGCACGACGGCATGCGTGCGGCGGAGCGCCGCGTGTTCCTCCACCTGTGGCACCTCCGTCAGTTCTTGCCGGACGAGGCCCGTGGCGCGACGCAGGTGCCCGTGCTCGACGTCACGGGCGAGTCCTGCGTCACCGATGCCCTCACGAGAAGGCGAGAATGGCTTGGGCGATGACGATCTTCGCGATGGTCGCGAGCGGGTACACCGTCGCGTAGCCCGCGTTGGGGAGATCGTCCTTGGTCTGCTCGCTGGCGAACGCGAGCACGGCGGGTTGCGTCTGGGTGCCGGCGATGATGCCGAGCAGCACTCCCCACGGAACCCGCAACAGGTACCGCCCGACCAACATGCCCACCGTGGGCGCCACGAACGCGATCGCCGCTGCGCTCGCGAGGATCGGCAGCGCCGTTCCGGCTCGCACCGCGCTGGCGAACGACCAGCCAGCGCGCGTGCCCACGCCGGCGAGGAACAGCACGAGGCCGAGCTGCCGTAGCGTCAGGCTCGCAGAGAACGGCGGCGTGAACACGAACGGCCCGACCCGACCGATGCGCCCGAGCACGAGCCCCGCGATGAGCGGTCCTCCCGCCATTCCGAGCTCGAAGTGACGGCCGGCCCCGAGGGGAATCGGCACCTTCCCCAACAAGAGGCCCGCGGCGATCCCGACGCTGAACGTGATGATGTCGATTTCGGAGAGTGCTTTGTACGAGTCGCCGAAGAACCTGGTGACCTCGTCGAGCCGTTCGCGAGGGGCGATGACGCGAATGCGATCGCCGAGCTCGAGCTCGGTGTCGGCGTCGGGCAACAGCTCGACGTCGCCGCGGCGCAGCCGGGTGATGACCGCGTCGAACCGCTCCGCTATCGCGAGCTGCCGCAGCGGACGGCGGGTGATCGCCGGGTCGGAGACGAAGATGCGACGGTAATCGACGCTCTTGCGATCGAGATCGATCCGCTCGGTCGCGCGCGTGCCGAGCAGCGCGATGGCCCGCTCGAGATCCGCCCGGCTGCCAACGACGGTGATCAGATCGCCTCGCGCGAGCCGATCGTCGTCGTGCGCCACATGCACCCGACCGGCGTGCCTCACCCGGCTGAACGCGACGTGCAGCCCTGCGCGCTCGCGCAGCTCGGCGACGGTGAGTCCAATCGCCTCTTCGTGCTCGACGCTCACCGTCGCGTTGTCGAGGCCCGCGCCTCCGGTCCGCCGGCTCGCCGGGGCCGGATCCGCTGGCAACAAACGCCTCATGACCACGATGGCGAAGAGCACGAACAGCACGCCCATCGGATAGGCGATCGAGTACATGACCACCGGCTCCGAGGTCGCCGCGCCACCTGCACGGAGCGCATCGAGCACCGCGGCGAGGGCGGGCGTGTTCGTCGCCGAACCGGCGAGCAGGCCTGCCGCAGCCGGCCCCTGGAGGTGCAGGAGCTTCGCCGCAGCGAGGGTCATGCCCGTCGCGACGAGGATGATCGTCAGCGCGAGCCCGTTGTCTCGGAGCCCGCGGCCCCCGAGCGATGCGAAGAACCCCGGCCCGCTGCTCAACCCCACGGTGTAGACGAACAGTACGAGCCCGAGCAGCTGCACCAGCTCCGGCAGCGCCACCGCAGGATCGAGCGCACCAAAAGCGAGGCCGGCGAAGAGCACTGCGGCAACGCCGAGGCTCACGCCGGCCACCTTCACCTTGCCCAACACGAACCCGACCCCTGCCACGAGGAACAGGAGCAGGAGCGGGTTGTCGCGCAGGAGGTGAATCACTCCGTGACGGTGACCTTGATCATCTTCACCGGCGTACGGGGGCGGTCGCCGCCGTCGACGGGGGTGGTCTCGATCTTCTTCACGACGTCCATGCCCTCGGTCACGCGGCCGAACACCGGGTGGCGCGACTGACCGGGGGTGAACCAGTCGAGGTACTTGTTGTGGACGGTGTTGATGAAGAACTGGCACGAGCCACTGTTCGGGCGGCCGGTGTTGGCCATCGACAGCGTGCCGGGCTCGTTCGAGAGCTTCGCGTTCTCGGGGTGCTCGTCCTTGATCGTGCCGTAGGGAGAGTCACCGGTGCCCGCGCGGGGGCTCATCGGGTCCTTCGAGTTCGGACACCCGAACTGGACCATGAAGTTGTTGATCACGCGGTGGAAGTGGAGGCCGTCGTAGAAGCCCTCTTTCGCGAGCTTCACGAAGTTACCCGCGGTGACGGGCATCTTGTCGGTGTAGAGCTCGACTTTGAAAGTGCCGAGCGAGGTCTCGCAGGTCGCGGTCGGGTTCGCCATGGCCGGGGAACGTAGACCCGGCGATCGACCGTGCCAAGCGTCGCCTAGGGGCGGCGGCGACGTCGGCGACGAGACGCGGCCGCGAGCGCGAGACCTGCGGCGACGGGAGCGGCAAGGGACGCGGGATCCGAGCTCGCGCCGACGCCGCACCCGACCTGCTGTGGGGGCGAGGTCTCGAGGCGAGCCGGTTGCGGCGGATCGGACCACGGCTCGTACCCGTCGTCGTCGGTTGCGTTGGCCGCGGCGAGCAGCTTCTTCGAGGACTCGGGGATGACGTTGGCTTTCGCGATCGTGGCGAACAGGGCCGGGCACTTGTCCATGTACCCGTTGCGCCCGGGCCCACCCGATTGGAACGGGATCCACTGGCAGCGGCCCGAGGGATTCTTGAGGATGGCTTGCCCGAGCGCTTCGCCCTGCAGCACCTCGGGACACGCCACCGCGAGCGTGCCGCCCGAGGGGTAGAACGCGAAGCACAGTCCCTCGTGCTTGCGGAGGAGCGTCGGGGCCTCGTCGACGGTCGGCGCCGACACGGGGGGATCCGGCAAGACCTTCGGCGGCGGCGGGTTCGCCGAGGCCTCGTGGACCAGGAGCGTGGCGATCGTCGCCGGGGCTGCACTTGCGAGCACGGACACGTACGCCCGCGCGAAGGACCTACGCACGACTCAGCGCTTCTCGGCGAGGATCAAGATGCGGGGGGACTCGGAGCCGAAGTAGCTGCCGGGCGTCGACGTGTCGCCGCTGACCTCGGCGACCCGGAAGCCGTTCTCGTGGAGCAGCTTGCCGAGCTCGTGGAGCGCGTAGAGGCGGATCGAATACTCGATCTCGCGCTGACGACCGTCCTCCATCATCATCGTGCGCTTGATGACGAGCCGGCTGTTGAGGCCGTTGAGCTGGACCTCGTCCATGCACACGCAACCATCGCCCTCGAACCACACCATCGAAGGCGTGCGCGGCGCGATGTAGTCGCGGTTCACCACGTCGAGGAGGAACCGACCGCCACGGCGGAGCGCCTTGTGGATCTTCTGGATGACCTCGGCGTTCTTGCCGTCGTCGAAGTAGCCGAACGTGGTGTTGAAGCAGTAGATGCCGTCGAACGCCTCGTCGAACGTGAGGTCACGCATGTCCCCTTGCAGGAAGTTGATGCGCTGACCCTTCTCCGCGGCCTCGTCCGACGCGCGCGCGAGCATCGCGAGCGAGAGATCGACGCCGATCACCTCGTAGCCGCGCGAAGCCAATGCGACGGCTTGTTCGCCCGGACCGCAACCGAGGTCGAGGACGGTCGCGCCCTTGTCGCAGCCGAGCGCGTCCTCGATGAAGCCGACCTCGCGCTCGAGGAATCGCGGATCGAGCCGCGGCATCGTGCGCGCGAAGTCGTCGTTGAACAGCTCCTCGAACCACTGACGCTTCTTCTTGCGGATCTCCGCCGCCTCGGGGGGCGGGGCGGCGGGCGCTGCGGGAGCGACCGCGGGCGTCGTGATCGTCGGGCCGGCGACAGGGCCCGACACCGCGGTGGCCGCTGCGGCCACGACGATCGAGGGCTGCGCGCTCGGCTCGGTCGCGGCCGCGGAAGGCAGCGTGTTCAACGAAGGCTGTGCCGCCGCCTGCACGATGACCGGCGCCTGAATCACGGCCACGGGCGCCGCAGGCGCAGGCGGGGTCGAGGGCGTCTGGCCGGCCGGAAGGCTCCCCGCACGGCGCGGTGGCGGGTTGGGCGCGCTGTGCACCTTCTTGGAGGGCACGGGGTTCTCGACGACCTCGAGCTCCTCGTCGGCGAGACTCTCTTCGGACGATTGCGGGCCGTTCACCGGCGCCGCCTCGTCGACCTGGACGCTGATGTCGATTGACGCTTCGAAGTCTTCGCGTTCGAGCAACGCGAGCGCCTCGCGCACCTGCGCGTCGAGGTTGGGAAGCGTCACTTGCCCGCGCATCGCCGGATCGGACGACGTGCTGGGTGCAGGCGCCGATTGCGGTCCGAGCTGCGTCGGCCCCGGCGGCGGCGTGCTCACCGCGCTCGGGCTGATCGCGGTGGGGGCGCTCGGCGGGAAGTTGGGCGGAGGGTTGTTCGCGAAAGGCGAGGCGAACGGGGTCGGCGTCCGCATCGGCGGCGGCGGCGCCGAGCGACGCGGCGGCGCGATCGGCGCGTTCACGTCCGCGGCCGGCGCCGCGGCGAGGCGCACGTCGCTCGCCGGACCGAACGCAGGCATCGGAGAGGAGACCGGATCGAGCATCGGCGCGAGCAACCCGGGGGCGATCGCGGCCACCGCGGGCGCGATCGGGGTCGGCTCGGAGGTCGGGGCCGGCGTCGGCGCCGGCGCACTCGCCGGCACGTTCGGCGTGCTGGTGGGCGGGTCGAACAGCGACGGGCCGCCGACCGAGATGATGCGCTGCGAACGCACCGCCTCGGGGAGGAACGACGGGGCGCTCAACATCTTCTCGGCGGCCGCGGGCGGCGGCGGAGGGACGGAACGCTTGGGGTTCGGTTGAGAGGGGGGGCTCGCAGCGGGCACCGCGTCGTCCGGCACGCGGATGGCGCGTTTGGCACGACGGCCGCGACCACCGAGCAACTCCGCGGCGGACGGCCGACGCTCGCCGCCGGGCTCGGAGATGCGGTCCTCGGAGGCCTCGCCGTCCAGTCGCGACATCAAGCTGTCGACGTCCGGCGGCTCGGAGGTCGGCTTGCGCGCGGGCCCCTCGGCGCTCATGAGCTGCTCCCGTTGGTCTTGGGCGTGCGCGCTACGGCGATCGCCTGGCCGAAATTCACCTCGCCGGGATCGCGCGTGAAGCGATCGAGATGGTCGGGAGGCACGATGAGCACCACGGTGGATCCGAGGTGGAACTTGCCGATCTCGTCTCCGCGCGCGCACTCGAGCGCAGGGGAGGGGGCGTGCTCGCCCTGGACGTCGGGCTGGTCGATTCCGACCACCGTCATGCGCCCGACGATCATCGCGCCGACCATCACGACGGCGACCCTACCGAACTCGGGCGAGCGCAGGTCCATCACCACCCGGCGGTTCTTCACGAACAACCCGGGCACGTGCTGTTCGCCGATGGAGTTGACGGGGTAGCGGTCACCCTCGATCCCGCGAACCCGCACGATCTTGCCGGAGCACGGCGCGTGGACGCGGTGGTAGTCGCGGGGCGACAGGTAGACGACCGCGAAGCCGCCGCCCGAGAGCTCGCGCGCCCATGCCGCGTCGCCGACCAGCTCCTCGACGGTGTAGGGCTTGCCCTTCACGAGGATGGTGCCATTCGGGTCCGCACGGCCGAGGTCGACGATCTTCCCGTCGGCGGGCGAGACCATGGTGCGGTCAGTGCCGTCGAGCGGGCGCGCGCCCTCGCGGAGCTTTCGGGTGAAGAACGCGTCGAACGACGCATAGGGAGCGCCGCTCGGGAGGGCCTCGTCGAGGTTCACGTGGTAAGCGCGCGAATACGCGGCCACGATTCCCCGCATCACCGGCGCGGGAAGCTCGGCCTCGCACAGTGCGCCCAGCGCGCGGCTGATCGCGTTGCGCGGGAGGACCCGGAGGAGCTGCGCGGCTGCGAACGTCATCACGCCCATGCGGGTGCAGATCCTCCTCGAGCCCAAAACCTCTGTGAGCAGCCGATGGTAACACCCGGGTAACCCGAATGAGGGGTCAGGAGTTACGCCCGAGACGATCCTACGAGGGGCGGTCGAGCAGGGTCAATCTTGTCCCAATTTCGGGAGGAGGCGAGCTCGGGCGGCCGTGCACAACCCTTTGACGGCTGCTTCGAGCCATCCTTCCATACCCGGCAGGCCTTTTTCGTCGGCCCAACCGCACGAAATCTCCGGCAAGAACGGGTCATGGGCTGCGCCGAGCGCCCAGGCGTCGCCGACCTCGGCTGCCGGGGCTCCGGTCGCGGCGAGAGCACGGGCCCGGGTGGACCACCAGATTCCGAGGTCGCCGAGGACCACTTTGGGATCGAGGAGGGCGCGGGCGGACGCGGCGTCGCCGTCCAAAAGGCGAGCGAGCCCGGCCCACCCGGTGAACAGCGGATCGTCCGCGTGGGCCCCGACGAGCGGGTCGAGCTTGGTCCGCGCCTCTTTGACGTGATCGCGTGCGAGCAGCAGCTGCCCGAGCCGGAACGCGGTGTGCGCTTCGCGCTCCGCCTTGTGCTCCTTCTTCGCGAGCTCGAGCGCGGCCGGTGCGGTCGGCGGATCGTCGAGGCCGATGGAGCGAGGCAGCTTGGCCTTCTTGCCGACCACCCACGGTCGCCAGATGGCGTCCCAGGCCTTGAGGTCCTTCCCGGTGACCTCCTTGAGGGCGCCGTTGGTGTCGAGGCCCTTGGCGTAGGCCTTCACCAACTTGGGCAGCGCTTCGTGATCGACCGGTGCGTTCGGTTCGCCCGCGCGGTCCCCTGCGACGAACCGGACGAAGCTCGTGACCTCCGCGTACGCGACCATCGCCTGGCGCGCGCTCGGGAGCAGCGCGATCGAAGGGCCGAGCCCGTCGAGCGGAAGGGCGAGCTCCTTGGCGAAACCGGCGGCCGCGATCGCGTCCGGCGAGACTGCGTCGTCCGCGGGCAACGCCGGACGCCAACGCGTCTCCTCGCGTTTGGCGACGCCCTCTTGCAGCCACAGCGGCGCGCGATCGAACGTGCCGCGCGACAACGCGAGGTGGGTGAGCTCGTGGGCGAGCGTGTCGCGCCATCCGTAGCCGAGCTGAGGCGCGCGCGGCGAGAGCATGATCACGCGACCCCACTTGGCGATCGCCACGGTGCCGGTCTTGCGCGCGTTGGCGTGGGGGAGGCCGGTCATCGCGGCGAGGGAGAACTGGTCGCGCACCACGTCGACCCGCGTCGGCTTGGGCATCTCGACGCCGAGATCCCTGGCGAGCACGACGCGTTGCTTCTCGATGGTCTCGCCGATGAGGGAAGCGAGCGATGCGTCGGCCTCGTCTTGGAACCGCACGATCACGCCGTGAACGTCGTCCTTCACGGTGACGGTCGCGGACATCGCCCGCATGCAGTCGCGCGCCACGTTGAGCAGCGCTCCCGCGTCGGGGAGGGTCTGCACGCTCTGGGGGGCGAGCCGCTTGGCCGCCTCGTCGCAGTCGCCGGCGTACATCGCGAGCCGAGCGTGCTCGTATGCGACCGCTGGGATCTTCGGGTCGAGCGGCGACAGCATGGTGGTCGCGCGATCGAACTCCATCGCCGTGATCGCATCGGCGACCGGGGTCATCAGGTCGAACGCGTGGGCGGGGACCGCCAACGTCGATCCGAGCGCGATCGCGAGCAGGGCCAGGCGCTTCAAGTCGAGAGGGCGAGTGCCCCCTCGAGCTTCCCTCGCAGGTTCTCGCTTCGCTCCGAGCCTGCTCTTCATCGAACGAGACCCTCCGCGTAGCGCTTGATTGCCTCTTGCAGCTTCGGGGACGCGTTGCCGCGCAGCCCCTCGAGCACGCGCTTGCGGAACGCGTCCGGGCCCTTGTGCTCGTCGGCCTTGGGGATGTCGACCTTGTCGTCGGGGTCGAACGACTTGTTGCCGCCCTCGCCACCGCTCGGCTGGTCCTGCCCCTTCATGGCGTCGCGAGCCTTCTCGAGGAGGCGCTGCGCCTCCTTCTGCAGCTCGAGGCCCTTGTCGCCCTCGCCGTTCTCGAGCTTGCCGGCAGCGTCTTTCATCTTCTTCGCCGCCTCGTCGAGCAGATCCTTCACCGGTCCGGGGAGCGGGGCCTCCTTCTCGCTCGACTCGCCGAGGTCGCCGGCCTTCTTGCCGATGTCCTTCTCCCGCGGGGCCTTGCCCTTGACCTTCTCGGCGGCCTTGTCCGCGGCGGCCTTGCGCAGCTTCTTCAGGAGATCGTCGATCCAGTCGAGTTGCTTCTGCACCTCGGTGCCGATGCCGTCGAGCTTCTCGTCGGCGCCGGGGACCACCCACGCGCGGTCGCGGGCTTCGTCGATGGCCTTGAGCGAGGACTCGCCGCGCTCCTTGGCGTCGCCGAGCTGCAGCTTCTCGAGCGCCTCGGCCATCGACTCGACCTTCTCGCGGGTCGCCGCCTCCGACGCCTCGAAGGTCTTCTTCAGGCCGCCGACCTTGGGGAGCGAGGTGACCGCGTCCCGGAGCTTCTTGGCGCGCCTCTTCGCCTCTTCTTCGAGGCCCTCGAGCTGCTTCGGGTCTTCGGCGTCGCGGAGCAGGTCTTCGACGGAGCCGACGTTCTCGCCATGCTCCTTGGCGAGGTCCTCGAGCTTCTTCTCCTGGTTGCCGGCGTCGGACTCGCCCTCGCTCTGCTCGCCCGGCTCGTCGTCGTCGGTCGGGTCGCCGGGTGCGCTCGGATTGCCGCCGCCGCCGAAGGACGACACCGGGTCGCGCAGGCGCAGCGCGAGATCGCGCATGGCGAGCTCGGCGTGGAAGTGATCGCCCGCGGTACGTGCGCGAGCGACGCGCTTCAAATCGTTCTCGACGATCTCGCCGAGGTCGCGGCCGAGCTCGCCGAGCTTGCGCATCGACGCGCCGCCGCCGTTGATCGCGTCTAGGTCCACGTCGACCCGGGCCTTGGGCTCGGCATCGTGATCCTTGGCTGCGTTCGACAGCTCGTGGATGGCGTCGCCCGCGTCGTCGGCCACCTCGGAGACGAGCTTCGCGGTGGCACGCGCGTCGCGGTAGCCCATCGATCGGAGCGCGCCGTCGACGCCGAGGAGGAGCTTCTCGATGAGAT
>Ga0208492_1000764_pt1 | contig 24626 bp, 18 predicted proteins | sample Subbioar_CSW14AB_FD_184820 | JGI IMG/M metagenome (GOLD analysis project Ga0208492, IMG submission 184820) | Serpentinite rock and fluid subsurface biosphere microbial communities from McLaughlin Reserve, California, USA - CR12Mar_CSW14AB (SPAdes) | ecosystem: Environmental > Terrestrial > Deep... | reverse complement strand
CTTCAAGCTGAAGACGCGTGCGTTCGTGAGGTTCGCGAAGGGGCCCCGGCTTTTCAAGCCGGGGGGAACGGGTCACCAGAATCAACGCGATCGAGAACCGCTCTACTCTAACGCGGCATCACCCGCGCACGCGGGGCCAGCTGGACCTCGGGCTCGAGCTCCGCGAAGCTCGTAACGATGGCGTCGGGCATGTCGTGCTCGATCAGCTTGCGGAAGAACCGGCGGACGTCGGGGGACGCGAGGACGATGGGCGCCGCCCCGCCGGCCGGCGGTGAGGCGTCGATGGTCTCGCGGACCGAACGCACGACATCCCGTGTCGCGCTGGGCGACAGCGTGAGAAACGCACCGGCCGCGGTTCGTGTGATCGCGCTACGCACGGTGTCCTCGAGCATCGCGTCGAGCACGTACACCTCGAGCTGGCGAGCGCCGCGCCCGAGGCGGTGGGTGATGGCCCGACGGAGCGAGGCGCGTGCCGCCTCCGCGAGGTTGAGCGGATCCTTGTCGGTCGCCGCGATGGGCGCGATGCCCTCGAGAATCGTCCGGAGATCGCGGATGGAAACGTGCTCCTCGAGCAGGCGTCGGAGCACGTCGGCGAGCAGGGTCACCGAAAGCGGCTTGGGAACCAGCTGCCGCACGATTGCCGGGTTCACCTCCTCGAGCGCGTCGAGGAGCAGCTGCGTCTCGCCGATGCCGAGCAGCTCGTGGGCGCGACGCGTGAGCGCGCGGTGGGCCGCGGCGATGACAGCGTCTGCCTGTGCGGCGCCGTCGACGCCGGGAGGAACGACCTCGACCGGGACCTCGCGAATGGAGATCACCGCCGCATACTCCGGGACGTCCTGGGCGATCGCCACGCGAGGACTGGGGAGCGGGAGGCCGAGCTCGTGGAACACCCGATCGCGCAAACCGACGATGCGCGCGCGTAGCCCCTGCCCCTCGGCGCCCTCGTCGTCGAGCAACGCTGCGAACCCAGGGCCCAGATCGACCGACCAGGGGACCACGACCGGAACGAAGCTCTTCTTGCCGGCCTTGCCGGCGGACGGCGCGCCACCGGAGGTGGTCGGCGAGGTCTCTTCGCGGCGCGCCCGAGCGTCGGCCGAGGTGCGTCGCTGCGCGATGACCGCGAGCGCGAGCGCGATCGCGAGGAAAGGTGGCCCGGGCAAACCGGGCACGATCGCGAGCAAGCCGACGAACCCCGACGCGGCGACCAGCGCCTTGGCGTTGCCGAACAGCTGCGAGCCGAGCTCGCCGCCGAGCGGTGTGTCTGGCTCCTCGGAGGCGACGCGGGTGACGAGGATGCCTGCCGCCGTCGAGGTGACCAGCGCCGGGATCTGCGTCACCAGGCCGTCGCCGATGGTGAGCAATCCATATTTCTTCAATGCATCGCCCGCCGCCATGTCCCGCTGGAGCACGCCGACCGCGAGCCCACCGAGGATGTTGACCGCGGTGATGATCAGGCCCGCGATGACGTCGCCTTTGACGAACTTCATCGAGCCGTCCATGGCGCCGTAGAACGACGACTCTCGGGCCAGCGCTCGACGACGACGGCGGGCCTCGGCCACGTCGATCGACCCTGCGCGCAGCTCGGCGTCGATGGCCATCTGCTTGCCCGGCATGGCGTCGAGGGTGAACCGCGCCGCGACCTCGGCGACGCGCTCGCTGCCCTTGGCGATGACCACGAACTGGATGATCGTGAGGATGCCGAAGACGATCGCGCCGACGAGGTAGTTGCCGCGAACGACGAAGTTGCCGAACGCCTTGATCACCTCGCCCGCGTCGCCGCGCAGGAGGATCATCCGCGACGTCGAGACGTTGAGCGACAGCCGGTAGAGCGTCGTCAGCAGCAAGAGCGTCGGGAACGTCGCGATCGCGAGCGCGTCACCGACGTAGAGCACGACCAGCAGGATGACGACGGCCGCGGCGAGCGACGTGGCGAGGAGCACGTCGAGCACGGGCGGCGGCACCGGCACGACGAGCAAGCCGACGATCGCGATGACGAACACCGCCAGGGCCACGTCGGCGCGCGAGCCCTTCAACGGGACCCGCGCTAGCAGGCGGGAGCGCGGCGCCATTCACTTCTTGCTCGGGTCGCGAGTGAGCGTTGCGGCCATCTCGCCGATGGCGTCGAGGATCTCGGACGGCAGGTCGCGGAGCAGCGGCTCGAGGTCGATCGGCCCGTCGAGCGCCGGCCCGACGCGCTGGAACACCTCGCCGAACAGTCCGTACTTGCGGCCGAGCTCGTTGAGCTTGCGGCGGAGCAGCTCCGCCTCGTCGCCCTTGGCCTCGCCGAGCAGCGAGAGGGCGCGGTCCACCAGCGAACGTTTGTCGGCCACCATACGACGCAACCGCCCGATGTACGCGCCCACGAGCACGTCGGGGTACGGACCGCGCAGGGCGAAACGATCGTGGCGGGAACCGGCGGAGCGACGACGCTCGACGATGCCGGCCGCCTCGAGCGCCCGCAGGTTCGCGAAGATGTTGCTCTTCGATCGACCGAGCTCCGCCGAGAGCTCGTCCATCGAGCGACCCGCCTCGCCTGGCACGTCGGCGAGATACAAGGCGGCAACGATCTGGCCGCCGAGGCGCGTGATGCCGGGAAACGACGCGGCCACCTCCATGCCGACGCCCTCGAGCAGGGCGCGACGCGCAGCCACGACCGGATCGGACGCGGACTTGGCCGCAGGTGCGGCGGCCTTCGCTCCCCCGGATCGAGTCATCTCGGCCACTCTAATTCAGCGGTCGGGATTCTGGAACATCGACGGGCTCGTTACTCACGCAGGCCCGGTCGACGGTTGACTCATTTCTTGGGCTTTGCGGGTGCCGGCGGCGGCGCGGCGGGCGCGTCGAGATCCTCGAGCATCTGTTTTGCCCGTGGTTCGTTGGCGTCGAGGGAGAGGGCCTTCTTCAGCGCCGTGCGCGCCTCGTCCTTCTTGCCCTGCTGGACGTACAGCGAACCGAGGTTGACCCACGCGGCGACACGTTTGTCGTCGAGCGCGATGGCCTTCTTGTACGAGGCCTCGGCGTCGGCCCAACGTTTGGCGCTCTGATAGGCGAAGCCGAGCACCACGCGGTAGACCGGGTGATCGGGCGCCTCTTTGACGGCGAGCTCGAGCTCCTTGATGGCGCGAGGAACGTCGCCGAGCTGCAACAGCGCCGCACCGAGATCGTTGCGGGCGCCGGCCGAGGAGGGGTCGAGCTCGATGGCCTTTTCGTAGGCCTTCACCGCGTCTGCCGTGCGGCCCTGGAGCAGGAGCGCCGTCGCGTAGTTGCGGCGGCGGGCCGAAGTGTTCGGGTCGAGATCGACCGCGCGCTTGAGGTCGACGATGGCGTCGTCGCCCTTGCCGAGGGCGAGCTTGGCGATGCCACGGGCGCTCACCGCCTCGGCGTCCGCGGGCGAGAGCGCCACCGCGCGATCTAGATCGGTCAACGCGAGGGCGCCATCGCCCAACATCAGCGCGGCGCGCCCCGACTCGATCCACGCCGGAGCGTGCTTGGGATCGAGCTTCTGGGCCGTTGCGAGCAGCGCGCGCGCCTCGTTGACGCGCTTCTCCTTGGCCGGAGAGGCCTTGGCGGAACCGAGATCGAACGGCACGCCGAGCCCGGAGAGGATGGCCTTGGCATGCGCGACGAACGGTGCCGGGTGCTTGGGCGAAAGCGACTCCGCCTTCTGGTACGACGCCTCCGCCTTCGGGTACTCGTCCTTGGCGACCAAGGCGTCGCCGGCGTCCATGGCGGCCTGCGCAGCGGAGGAGAGCGGCGGAGGCGCAGGCGTGCTCGCCGAAGGGGCCGGCTTCGACACCGACGGAGCGCTCGGCTTGGCCGAGGGCGCGACGGCCGAGGGTGCGACGGGAGCGGCACCGCCGATGCACGCAATGCACGCGAAAAAGGTCGCGGCGCTCACCGCGACGAACACCGTGAATCGACCCTTCGCGCGGGACATGTGCTCGTCAGCCTTGCCTCGGGGGCTACGTTCCGCAAGCATCGAACCGATGATCCGCGGCCGAACGGGATTTGTGCTCGCGCTCCTCTGCGTGGGGACGACGCTCGCGCTTTCGCCCTCCGCGGTCGCCAAGTCGTACATCGACGACTACGACGAGCCCCCGCCCCCGCCGACGCCGACCGCGACCGTCGCCTCGACGTCGCTCGCCGGCATGTTCGGCATGCCCTCGTTGTCGATGGCCCTGAAGTCGCCGGACGCCAAGGTGCGCGCCGCCGCGGTGATGCGCGCCGCCGAGGTGGCAGCCAACGTTTCCGAAGTCGCTGCACGCGACGACGCGTGGCGCCTCGTCGAAGGAGCGACGCTCGACGGCGGCGACGACCTCGACGGATCGCTCCGCGTCCGACTCGCCGCCGCACGCGCGCTCGCGGGCGATCCACGCCGCGAGGGGCGCGCTCCGCTCGAGACGCTGCTGACGGCGCCCGAGCCTCCCCGCAAGGTCGTCTCGACCGTTCCCACGTGGTCGCCAGGCGGATGGGGCCCCCCTCCGTGGGGACCGCCCGCGGCGCCTCCGCCCAAGGCCATCAAGCCGGCCAGTCCCGAGCTCGTCCGCTTCGTGCGGGAGACCGCCGCGATGGCGCTCGGCGTGCGCGGCGATCACGAGACGCTCCTGCTGCGCGCCCGAGCCCGCGACAGCGCCGAGTCCTCGCGCGCAGCGCTCGGCGCGCTCTTCGCCTACCCGCCGGTCTCGCTCTCGCCGATCACGCCCAAGGGCGAGGGTGTCTGGCCGCGCGAGACGCTCGACCTCCTGGTGCGCCTCGGGGATGCGCGCGGCGCCGACCCGCTGCTCCGCGCGTGCTCCGGCAACGACGACCTCACGGCGGCGACCGCACTGGTGGGGCTCTCGCGGCTCGCCGATGGTCGCGCGGTCACGGTGGCGCGCGCGGTCACCAAGGACTCGCGCCCGGAGCTCCGCATCGCAGCGGCCGAGGCGCTCGCCGAGCTCGGTGAGCCCTTCGCCGAGGGAGCCATCCTCGCGCTGATCGCCGACGAGAAGACCACGGCCGAAGGCAAGCGACTCGCGCTCCGCCATCCCTCGGCGGGGCTCGTCCCCGACCTCGACAAAGTCGCGCGTGCGGGCGATCCGCAGGCGATCGGCGCGCTCGGTCGTGTCGGGGCCGCGGCCCTGCCGGTCCTCGCCGCGATCGCGCGCGAAGACTCGCTCCCCGCAGGGCTCGCGGACATCGCTGCCCACCAGCTCGCGGTGTCGCCGCTCGATGGCGCGGGCAAGGCCATCTCCGAGCTGCTCGACGGCGCATCCCCCGCCCGTCGGCGGCGTGCCGTTCGCGCCGGTGCGGTCTTCGCCGCGCGCCACGGCGGCGCGCCGTCGGGCATCGCCTCGGTCGCCAAGGAGCTCGCGTCGGCGTCCTTGCCGGAGGATCGAGCCGCCGGAACGCTGCTGCTCGCGGTGGTCGACGTGGGTCGCGCACGCGATGCGCTGAAGAGCGACGATCCGGTGAGGCGCCGCGCCGCGATCGCGGGCCTGTCGGCACATGCCATCGCTGAAGGGGCAGACGTCGCGCGGGCGCACCTCGAAGCGCACGGAACCACCGAGCCGGAAGACCTCGTGCAGGCACTCGCGGCGATCGCCGTTCGAGCGGTCGACGGCACCGTGGCGCGCGACGTCCCGGTTTCGACCACGGTGCTCGCGCGTTGGCTCTCGGAGGACGGAGCCGCGGCACCGCTCGCTGCGTATCTCCTGGCTGCACGTGGCGGCGAGCTCGCGCGCGCACACGTGGTCCGCGCGCTCGCTTCCGACTCGCTCGACGTGCGCGTCGCCGCGCTGCTCGGCCTCGGTCTGTCGCCCGACAAGACCGCGACCGGAGAGCTCTCCGCACGCGCGGTCGATTCCCCGAACGTGGTGCTGCGTCGCGCGGCCATGCGCGCGATCGCTGCGCGCGGCGACGATTCGAGCAGACCCGCCCTCGAGCTCGCGCGGCGGCTCGACCCCGATCCCGAGGTCCGGGCGCTCGCCAAGCTCGCCAAGCCCGGCGTGCACGGCGCTTCCCTGCTCACCGGTCGGGAGGTCGCGCAGGCCAAGGTCACGCTCTCGAAGGGCGTCTCGGCGGTCGCCATCCTCGCGTCGGCGGACGGGCTGGTCCTGCCGTTCGTGGTCGATCCCGAGGGCTTCGTGGTGATGTTCCGCGTCGCGAGCGGTCCCGCCCGCCTCGAGGTCCGCCCGATCTCGGTTGCCGCAGCGCCGGCGCCCGCCAAGAGTGCCAAGCCGTGACGGCCAAGGACAAAGACGAGCAGAGCTTCGAGGAGACGATCAAGAAGCTCGGCGACATCGTGAAGCGTCTCGAGGAGGGTGACCTCAGCCTCGAGCAATCGCTGACGGCGTTCGAGCACGGCGTCGCGCTCGTACGCGCCGCGCAGTCACGCCTCGACGCAGCGCAATCCCGGGTCGACGAGCTCCTCGGCGTCGACGATCAGGGGCGCCCGTCCACCCGGTCGCTCGAATCGGATCCGGGTCGCCCGTCGCGCTGACCATCAGGATCGACCTGCAGCACCGACACCTCGTGGAACGACACGCGGTGACCGGAATAGAGCCGCGCACGATCGGTGCATTTCGCGACGACCGCGAAACCGCGCGCCCCGCCCTGGTAGGTCGCGACCTGGAGCTCGCCTTGCGGAACCAGATCGCTCGCGCCCTCGGCGTTCGGGGCCACGTCGAGCACGCCGATGGAAGTGCGACGCGCAACGAGCGCGAGGCTCGTCGGCGCGCCCTCGATCTCGACCTCGATGGTGCTGGGAAAGTGTCGGGGAAATTGGGCCGGACCACCGGACGTCGTCGGAACGAGCACCGCGAACGAGCTCGTGTCGCTCGGATCCCACGCGAGAATGGCGCGGGCCGAGGCGGGACCGTCGGCTTCGAACAGAACCAGCCAGGGCGCCGCCCCCGCCTCGCACAGCGCGAGCTCGCGGGCGACCCAGAGCTCCCTGCCCCGCCCACCCTCGAGGACGATGACATCGCCGAGCGCGATCGGCCCGCGCTCCTTGGGAGGCGATTCGTCGACCGGACCCGGCACGGCGCGCACGCGCGCGTAGACCCAGCGGCCGGCGGCAGCACCCGCGACCGCAGCAGCAGAGAGGGCGACGAAGAGCGTGATCACGTGGCCTCGAACGCACGCGCTCGCCGCTCGATTTCCGGCAGATCGGGCTCCCCGTCGCGCACCGCCGTGAGATCGGAGATGACCGCGAACCATCGCGCGCCCGCCGCACGAACCGACGAGACGTTGGTCCGCTCGATTCCGCCGATCACCACGAGCGGTCGAGCGCCCGCGAGCGCGACGGAACGCGCGACCCCATCGAGCCCCACGGTCGGATCGGGGCGCTCCTTGCTCCTGGTCCCGAACACCGGTCCGAACGCGAGGTAATCCGGCTCGGCCGCCATGGCGGAGGAGAGCTGATGCGCATCGTGCGTCGACACGCCGACGAGCAGCTCGCGCGAGATCGTTCGCACGTCGGCCAACGCGAGGTCGTCCTGGCCGACGTGCACACCGTCCACGCCCGCGAGCACCGCGAGATCGACCCGGTCGTTGGCGAAGAGCGGAACTCCGTGCCGACGAGCCACGGGCGCGAGGCGACGGAGCAATGCGAGCGTGTCGCGTCCGCCCTCGTGCTTGGCGCGCAGCTGCAGTGTGGTCGCGCCGCCGGCGATCATCGCGTCGGCGATGCTCTCGGCCACGCCGGACCGGGCTGGGTCGACGCCGCGCGAGCGGAACACATCGAGGTCGAGGATCGCGTAGAGACCAGACGTTCGGAGGCGCACGGAGGTTCGACGGAGCATAGCGCGCCGTCAGATTCGGGGCGTCTTCCTCCGCACCGTGAGCACGAGCCCACGAGCGGCGAGGCTCGCCGCCATGGCCGCGATCGGAACGACCAACAGTCGCGCGTCCCCGAGCTCGGCGCGCTCGCACGCGCGGAGCAGCGCCAACGTCGCGGCCGGCCCCGCGATGGCCACGGCCCATGAGATCGCACGGTGTCCGCCCTCGCTTCGCAACGCCGACAGCGCAGCGAACCACGCCGAGGCGAGCATCGACAGCACGATGACGAGCGCACGCAACGGCGGGGGCACCGAAGACGGCGCGCTGAACGGAACCAGGTGGCGAACACGCACCTCGTGGATGCGAAGGCGGGTCGGGGTGGACGTGGCGAGCAGCACCTCGGCGTCGGTCAGCGTCACTGACGAGAGATCGTCTGCGACGTGGAAGCCGCCCGCGAGGAAGTCGAGCGAGCCCCCAGTGCCTTCACCGAGCAGCACGGGTGCGCGGGCGGGTCGACAGAGCCACGACGCACGCACGAGCGGCACGTCGACCACCCGGGGGGTCGTCGCGGTCAGACATTCCCGTCGCGCCTCCTCCACCAAGGCACGCGCCACCGAACCGGGCGCGCGCGCGTCGCGCCCCCAGGCCAGCGATCCAAATGCGGTCGCGATCGCGAGCAGCGAGAATGCGGGCCACGCGCGCGCCAGGCGCATCCAGGGTGGCTCGCCGAGCGCCATGCGTGCGCGCGCCTCGCCACGCTCGACCGAACGCAGCGCGGCCTCGACGAACCCGAGCGGCACGCCGACGAGCGCCCCCACCTCGAGCGAGAGCGCGAGGAGCCCGATCAGGAACGGGCGGGCTGCGCGCCGCGGGACCTCGGGATCGAGCAGGATCGGCAGGACGCGCGCGAGCCCCGCCGCCGCAGCGACGAACGTGACGACCGACGTCGCCACGATCGCAGCGGCGAGGAACCGTGCCGCGTCCGGCGCGAGCGCCGCGCGAAGAGTGCGCCTCACTTCGCGAGCAACCCCGAGAGCAACACGTCCGCGACCTGCGTCGCCGCGCGCGAGAGGCCCCCCGCCTCGGCCTTGCCGAGCGCCCACGTCATGGCGATGCCGTCGAGCGCGCCGAAGATCGTGCGCGCGACGAGGTGCGGCGACACGTCGGGGCGGAACGCCCCGCTCTTCTGCCCCTCGGCGATCACCCGCGCGATCGTGTCGAGGTAGAGCATGAACTTCGGCGCTGCGTACTGCTTCATCAGGCGCGTCGACTGGCGCAGGTTGACCGTGATCACCTCGGCGAGATCGCGCTCCCCCTCGAGCAGCCCGAGCTGCATCTCGATCACGCAACGCAGACGCTCCTGTGGCGTGGGGCGCAGGGCGAGCGCGCGCTCCAACGTCGCGAGGAGGAGCATGATCCGGTCTTCGAAGAGCGAGACGAGGAGGTCGTCCTTGCTCTTGAAGTACAGGTAGATGGTGCCGTCCGCGACCCCGGCCGCCTTGGCGACCTCGCTGACCTTGGTCGCGTAGAAACCCTTGCGCGCGAACACCCGAGTGGCGGCGCGGAGGATGCGCTCACGCTTGTCGCCTTCGCGGGCACGGCCGCGCCCCGGACGCGTGGTGCGCGACTTCGACCGGGTCGGCTCCTCACGGGACGAACTGAATCGCGATTCAGTCACGACCGAGGGCCTAGCAGAGCCGGCCGGAACTGTCGATGATGTCGGCCCGATGAGCTCCCAGGTGATCGTGGTCGCGGGTGTTTTGTTCGAAGGCGGACGTGTGCTGCTCACCCAGAGGAAGCAGGGGGCTCACCTCGAGGGCCTGTGGGAGCTGCCAGGGGGGAAAATCGATCCCGACGAGGATCCGCGGGACGCGCTGGTGCGCGAGCTCCGCGAGGAGATCGGAACGGAGGTCGAGGTCGGCGCTCCCCTCGAGATCACGTCGTGGCGCTACCCCGAGAAGCGGGTGCTGCTCTTGTTCTTCGAGGTGACGCGCAAGCCCGGCTCGCCCGATCCGAGCATCGTCGACGTCGCCGACCTGATGTGGGCCACCGCCGACGATCTCGAACGGCTTCAGTTTCCTCCCGCGGACGTCGCGGTGGTCGGGCGCATCAAGGCGCGGCTCTCGGGCGGGTGACGGTGCTCTGAACCTCACTTCTTGCTCAGCCACCGCACCGACGCGTCGGGCTTCAACCATTTCTTCATGCGCTCGACACAAGTCAGCTCGTCGCCGAGCACCTTGCCCCCCGCGGCAACCGCGAACTGCACGCGACGGTTCTTCGCGTAGGCGCTCTCGTCGTCGCCGTCGTCGAGCGGGCAGTAGACGCCGTACCCCTTGGGGAGCAGCAGCGTCGCGGGAACGCCGCGGACGACGAGGGCGTCCCGCACGGCCAACGCGCGCTTCTCGCTGAGCCTGATGTTGTAGGCCTCGTCACCTCGGCGGTCGGCGTGCCCGGTGATGCGCACCAGCTCGACGCTCTTCTGGGCCTTGAGGAACGTGGCGATCTCGTCGATCACCGCCTTGCTCTCCGGCCGGATTTGCGCGCTGTCGAAGTCGAAGCGAATCACGTCCGCGAGGGACTTCTCCGCCCCGCCCGGCACCCCGATCTTCGCCTCCTTCGCGTCGGTCTTCTCGCCCTTCTGCTTCTTCGCTGCGGCGAGCCGCGCCTCGGCCATGTGCTTGGCGTCGAAGAGCGCGGCGATGTTCGGGTGGATCCGCATTCGGAAGAACGTCGGATCGCGCTCGATGACCAGGCGCCTCTCGGGCTCGAGCGCAAACAGCGCGATCAGATCCTGTTCGAGGGCGATGGCATCGCCGCGCCGCGCGTGGATCATCGCGAGCCCGTACCAAGCCTCGGCATCCTTGCCGTTGCTCGCCTCGAGAGCCTTGCGGAACGCCGCCTCGGCGCGTTTTGCGTCGCCCAGGTCGAGCTCGAGCCAAGCCAACGCGTCCCAGGTTTCCGCGTCCGCGTCCGGGTTGTCGGCGGTGAATTTCCGGAGGAACGCCCGCGCCTCGTGGTGCTTGCCGAGCTTCTGGAGGACCTGGGCAATCCGTTGGGCAGTCCACCCGTCGTGGGGCTCGAGCGCGAGCGCGCGTTGGTAGTCGTCGAGCGCCTCTTCGTATCGGTGTTGGTCGAGCGCCACGTCTCCGAGGATCACCCACGCAAACGGGTACCCCTTGGGATCGGCCGTGACGACCTGTTTGGCGAGGGCACCCGCCGTGGGGAAGTCTCCTCGTTCGAGGGCGGCCTGGGCCTGCTTCATGATCGGCTCGAGATCGGGCGCCTCCGCCCCGTCCTTCGGATCACTCCCGTTGGGCCCACCCTTGCCGGCCAGCGCCTCGGGCGCTGCGTCCTTGGCCCTGCGGGCGAGCGAGGTCGGGTTGTCGTTCAACCAGTCGGCGAGCTCTCGTCCGTTGGCGGCGGTGCGGTCGATGCCGCTCTTCTTCGCGGTCATCGGCCCCTTGCTCGGCCAGCTCGAGGAGGCACATCCGACCGCGAGCACCGCGACGGCAACGAGGCGAAGCGACCTCCACGGAGCCGCCGCAATCGGGACGTGGGTATGTGAGTTCATGTTCTCCTCCTCACAGGGCGTCTCGACGTTCGCTCATGGGACCGAGGTGCGCACTTTCGTCCGGCACGACGAGCAGCGGGTTCGGTCCTTGGACCGTGCCGGTCCGCACCAGCTTGCCCCAGCCGACGACGCCGCCGCGCAACGCGGCGACGACTGCGCGGAAGAGCGCGACGAACAGGAGCCAGCGATACACGGTCCGGTTGATCAACCAGTCCCACATGAGGGACAGACGCGCGCGATCGATCTTCACCGCGAGCAGCGTGAGCATCAGCTCGGAGACGATCAGCGCGATCATGTACGGAACGACCGCGCGAGAGTGTCCGAGGGCGACCGCGATCACCGCAGCCAGGTCTGCCAGCGGCGCGAGCAGCGGCGTCGCGATGTGGCAGAGGAGCACGCACGGCAGCAGCAACACCCCGATCGTCGGGTTGTTCTTGGGCGGCGCGATCATCGAACGTTTGTGCTTCCAGACCGTCTGCAGCACGCCGAAACACCAGCGGAACCGCTGTTTGAGCAGCGCGCGCACCGTCTCGGGCGCCTCGGTGAGGGCGACGGCGTCCGGCGCATACGCCACGCGCCAGCCGTGAACCTGCAGCGTGATGGTGAGATCGCAGTCCTCGGCGAGCGTGTCGGTGCCGAACCCGCCGACCGCGAGCACCGCGTCGCGGTGCCACGCGCCGACCGCGCCCGGGACGACGCTCACCACGCCGAGCAGGTGCCACGCGCGCCGTTCGATCGACTGACCGATGACGTACTCGAGCGCCTGCCAACGCGCGACGAAATGCTGGGTGTTGCCGACCGCGGCGCGCCCAGCCACCGCCGCGACGCGCGGATCGTCGAACTTCCGCGCGAGCTCGACGATGGTGTCCGGCAGGAAGATGGTGTCCGCGTCGAGCGCGATCACCACCTCGTGCGACGCGAGCGCGAAGCCCTCGTTCAGCGCGCGCGCCTTGCCGCCGTTCTCCAGGCGCCGGAGCTTCACCCGCGGCTCGAAGTAGAACGCGCGACTGACGACGTCGGCGGTGTCGTCGGTCGAGCCGTCGTCCATCACCAGGACCTCGACCTCGATGCCGCGCGAGGCGAGCACCGAGAGGATCGTCCGCTCGATGACCTTCGCCTCGTTGTAGGCGGGAATGACGACGCTCACCGCGCCGTGAACCGGCAGCCGTGAGGTGCGCCGGATGTGGCGGCGCTCACGCCATTCGCTGGCGACCTCGACGAGCGCGCCCACCGCGAGTGCGGCGAAACGGAACAGCCCGAGCGCCAATGCGAGCAGCGCGAGGCCGGTCATGCCGCGGAGGAACCACGTGCCGGAGGTCCACACCGCCCCAGAGACGGACTCGGCGGCCGCGCTCCGAACGCTCGGGTTGACGTCGTCGATCGATCCCCCCAGGCCAGGCGCGAAGATGTCGTGGAGCTGCGCGAAGCCGAAACCTCGAGCCCGTAGCGTCCGGATCAGCGGCCGCAGCGCGGCCACCGTGTTCTTCCGGTCGCCGCCGCCGTCGTGCATCAGCACCACGCCGCCGTCGTTGCGCTCGAGGCGGCGCACCAGGTAGTCGACGATGATCGCCGGTTCTGGACGCGCCCAGTCGTGGGGGTCGACCGTCGACGTCACGGTGATCATCCCGTTGCGTTCGCCGTTCTGGATCGCGAGCAGGTCCTCGCGGACGGTGGGTCGATCGTCGGAGCGGAACGGTGGACGGAACAACACGGTGCCCCGCCCGGTGATCGCCTCGAACAAGCGGTTGGTGGAGTTGATCTCGAGATCGGCGTGCCTCTCGCTGATCCTCCCCAGGTCGGGATGCGAGAACGAGTGGTTGCCGATCTCGTGGCCCTCGTGAACCATCCGACGGACCAGCTCGGGCTCGCGCTCGACGCGCGATCCGACCACGAAGAACGCGGCCTTCACGTGCTCGTCGCGGAGCGCGTCGAGAATCTGCGGCGTGAACTCGGCGTGTGGCCCGTCGTCGAAGGTGAGCACGACGGTGCGCGACGGCACCTTGCCGCGGCGGATCACCGTCGGTGCAGCGGGCATCCGTTGGTAGCTCTCGGTCTCGATGCGGCCGCCCGCGGCGAACTCGATTTCCGCGCTGCCGTCGTGCTCGGTGAGATCGACGCGCATGGCGACTCCGTCGCCGATGACGTCCGGCTCCGTCGGCGCGGGCATCTGAGAGAGCGCGATGCGCATCGCGTCCCGATCGTCGGCAGCAGCCGCGAGCACCCGCCAAACACGCGGGTCCTCGCCGCCGAGGTTGCCGAGCGCGAAGCTCTGCAGGCCGTGCGCGGAGAGGCTCGCAAGACCGTCGGCCAGCGTTGCCGCGTCGGGCAACCACGCGACCATCGCCACCGTCCCGTCGTCGCCCGGGTGCGCGCGCACGTGCGCCGACGACGCGATCCCCGTCGGCCCCGGCAGAGCCACCACGAGATTTCCGGACCGTCCGTCCCAACACGGCTTGACGTTGGCGGTGCGTGCACGCGCGATCACCTCGCCCCACTGCAGCTCCCGCGCCGGACCGGCGCTCTTCAGCGTGCGTCCGTCGACCGGCCACGCTCCTGCGCGTGTCGCGAGCGCGACCACGAGCTTTCGCGCCGGGACCAGGCGCAACGCGGCCTCGATCGTCCCGTCGACCCAACGACGCGGCGACAGGGGCGCGGGCGTGGAGCTCGGGTCGAGTCCGTCGAACGCGCGCACGATCACGAGATCGGCGATCCGCGCCTGCTTGGAGAGGGCCTCCGGAACGAACCGCCCCTCCGATCTCACGCCGACGATCATCCCGGCCGGCTTGAGCCTGGCGTAGACCTCTTCGAGCACGACCAGGCGGAGAGCGCCCGTTGCGTCCTGATCGTCCTCGCCGAGCGCGAGGACGACGCCGGCGGCACCGTCGGCCTGCAGCTTCGCGAGCAGGATGCTGGCGAAGCGGCGCGAAAGGGACCGATCCCGGCCGAGCGCCGAGACCTCGGCAGGCCGAGGAAGGTCGTCGCGCGTGTCGTCGACGACCTCGAGGATCCCGAGGTGCCGATCGCGAGCCGCCTTCAACGCGTCGTCGGGGATCTGGCCGAGGACGCCGCCTTCGGCATCGCGCACGTGCAAGCCCTCCATCGCGACGTGCGTGAGCGCGCCACCGTGCAGCTGCACCGCGCGAATGGCTTCTTGTTCGGTCGGATCCACGAACGCGACACGAACCGCCGCCGACGCGCCTGCCGTGTCGCCGGAGACGTCCTTGGTGAGGACCGCGAGCGCGGGGGGAACGACCACCGCCTCACGCACTCGCACGACCTCGATCGCGCGACGGGACAGCTCGACGAGGTCGAGTGCAGCCACCGGCGCAGGTGCCTTGACGAAGGCCGACGCACGCGGCCGGAGGGTCTTCACGAACAGGACGACAGTCGCGACGAGCACAACGGAGACGACGGCCAGCGACCATTTCAGTCGCCGCCAGCGACGATGGGTGTCGTCACGAAAGATCTGCACGATCGGGTCTCCACACGACCACGCGCAGGCACCTGCTGCGGGTCGCGTGGGGTGCGACAGCAATGAGCGTTCCGTCCCATGCTGTGTACGGCGCGCTCGGATCGGGCCCGTGTCCTGCCAGGAACGTTGCTTGCTCCCGAGCCGAGCCCATGACTCGTCTTTGCCTCGCGGTTGCGATTCTCGCGCTCGCGACCTTCGAGCGGAGCGCACGTGCCGCGACGCCGGATGACACGCGGTTCGGCGAGATCGGCCACCCGGGCCCCGATCCGGGCGAGGCAGAGATGCCACCGCCGACGGCGAGTGTCGCGGCCAACCTCGTCGGGCACGTGACGTACACCGGTGCACGCGTCGACGTGCCGACCTCGAAGCGCTTCTCCCTCATTCCCCAAGCGGCACTCCTCCACATCTCGCCCTACGTGCAAGGCGATCCGACCGTGCTGATTCCGTACCTCGGCGGCGGCATCGGGGTGCGGCCCTCGCCGGGGTGGAGCACCGAAGCCTCGTTCCTCTTCGGACCGATGTCGCACGGGATCGAGAGTTGGTCGGCCCTCGTGGCGGTCGCCAAGGAGCTCGGCGGCGACTGGTCGAAGGACGTCGCGCCGCCGCTCACCGTGCAGCTCGCCGGAGCCTGGAACCACTTCCGCTGGGCGAACGGAAACGGCCCCGCCGGCGAGACGATCACGCAGTTCTACGCGCAAGCCGAGGCGCTCTGGCGCGTGACCCCGAGGTTGCACGTCATTCCGCGGGGGATGGTCTTCTTCTACGACCACGATCTCGCGGGCGCGGTCGGCCCGGCGCTCGGATCGATCAGCGTGCTCGCCCAGGTGGGCGTGTACGCGCCCTTGGCCATGGGCGCCGCACGCGTCGGTTACCTGGTGGGTCGCCGGGTGTTTCCGTTCGTCGAAGCGCAACAGATCCGTTACGCCGAGGACATCGGCAACGGCACCCAGGTGGCCGGTGGGCTCAGGCTCATGCTCGGCAACGCTCAGTCCTCCGTGCGGGCGTCGGTGATGGCCATGGGTGGCGTCCTGTTCAACCAGGTCAGCGGCCCGCTGGTCCCGCCATCGGTCAACCTCAGTCGCGTCCCCGTCCTTGGAACGGAGCTCGAACTGGCGTTCTGATCACGCCGGCGGGGGTCGTTCCGATCGAGTCGCGCGTACGGTCGATCGTCCCTCGACGACGAGGCCCTCGCTCGAGAACGCGAGCAGGCGATCGCCCGCTGCGTACACGCGGATGAGCGCGGGTCCATCGCCCGCACCCCACCACAGTCGACGCCACACCGGACGACCGTCGTCGGCGATCGCGCGTGCGACGATGCGACCAGGCGCCACGGCCCACACCTGCGACGCGGCGTCGAACCGGGCGCCGGTGAGATCGTGGCGCGTCTCGACGCGCTCGGGGCGGATCTCGACGCCCTTGCCGCCGAACCCGACGCGCGCGGCGAAGCCGCCCGCCCCGACCACCACGGCCTCGCCGAACCGACTGGTTGCGACGGCCGACAGCCGTGGCATCTCGCCGTCGAGAGGACGCAGATCTCGCAGCTCGCCGGTCGAGGTGCTGACCGAGACCAGCGCACCGACCAGGAGGTCGAGATCGGTCGTCGCGGTGGGCGTCGCCTCGCGCGGCAGCGCGTCACCCGCAGCGAGCACGACACCGCCCGAGTGCGGCGCGAGCGACCAGAGCGCGCGGATGCCGGGTACCTTCTTCGGCGGGAGCCACTCGCCGTTGCGCGCGCACCACACGACCGCGCTGCGCCCGGGACGACGACCGGCCGCAACCAGCACCCCCTGCTCGTTGCCCCACAACGCCGTGTACTCGATGGTCGGATCGGTCCCGCGCAGCACCTGCCACGAGCCACGGGTGAGGAACGCGAGCAGCCCTTGCGGGCCGCCGAGCGCGTACCGATCGGGGTCGAGGCGCGCCACGCACGTGAACGATTCGCGCCCGAGCCCTTCGGGCAACGGGATCTCGAGCCACGCGCCTCCATCCCAGAACCGCACGCCCTGGGCGCCGACTGCGAGCGCCTTGCCGTCCTCGCCCAGGGCGACGTCGGTCACCGCCTTGCGACCTTGATCGCTGCCGCGGACGCGCCAGTGCCAGGGTTCCTCGCGCGGCGCCGTGTCCTCGGGCACCTTGCCGGGCGGCACGGCGGGGACGTTGCCGGCGATGATCGCCGCGCGCGCCGCCGGCATCGTACCGACCGACATCCGCTGGGTGGTCTGCACCTCGCTGGTCGGCGCGACGATCTGCTCGAGGGCGGCGAGCTGCGCGTCGAGCGCACGCCAGAGCTCGCGCACGTCGTGCGGACGCCCCTCCAGCTTGGGCCAGGTGGCCTGCGCGATGAGCTTGTCGATGGCCTGCACCTGCTCGACCGCGTGTTGATACGCACCGTGCACGGTGGGCGCGTCGAGGAGCGAATGGCGGTGCGGCCTTCGCGCGGCGCTCAACGAGGCCTGCGCCTCCTGCGGGAACAACGCGCAGCCGGTCAGCACCTCGTACGCGAGCGCGCCGAACGAGAAGATGTCCGACTGCGTGCCGACCTGGGTGTTGCCCGGCACGTACTGCTCGGGGGCCGAGTAGCCGACGGACACGGCGACCACACCGGCGTGCGACGCGTCGTCTTGCACACGCACGATGCCGAAGTCGGTGACCTTCGCCACCTCTTCGCCGGGCGGGCCGGCGACCAGCACGTTCGTCGGCTTGAGGTCGCGGTGGATGAGCCGCTCGGCGTGGATGTCGCCCAACGCGCGGGCGATGTGCCGGAGGATGCGGCGCGCGCGCTGGGGCGCGAAGCCCTTGCCCGTCTCGTTGAGCGAGCGATGGATGCGATCGTGCAGCGTCGTTCCGTGCGGACCGCCGTCGACGTACTCGAGGATCAGATAGCGGATCGGGATGGTCTCGTCGCTCGACCGATTGGTCGCGACCTTCGCCCGAATGGGGACCTCGACCTCGCCTTCGTCGAAGAACCGCACGATGTACGGGCTCGGCGGGCGCCGATCGGAGAGCCGACGGAGCGCGAGGGCCTCGCGACGCGAGGCTTTGACGAACGCGGCCCACTGGGCGGGCGCGAGTTGGGGCGCAATGACCTTCGCGACGACCGGCGCACCGTCGGGCCCGTCCGTCGCGCCGAGGACGACACCCATCCCGCCGACGCCAATCAGCCCTTCGACGATCCAGCGCTCGCCCAGCGTTGCGCCCCCAAGCGCACGCGCGAGTGCTTTGCCAAGCTGCTCGCCTCGGTTCTCCGGGCGCCCCCGTTCGCGGGACATTCGCCGCCGAGAGTACCGTATGTCCTCGACGCTGCGAGGGATTTCCGTGGAACGCATGGATCGCCGGGAGAAGCGCCGGGAGAAGCGACCGCGAAACAAGAGCGCCCCGCCAGCCGTTGCTCTAAGGAACGACCGTGTCCGTAGGAAAGGCGATCGGTCTGATCGGCGTGGGCGGCCTCGCCCTGGCCGCGGGGTGCTCCGGCTCCTGCGGAAAGAGCACGCCGTACGTTCCTTTCCTCGAGGACGCAGGTCCGCTCGCGCCTCGAGACGGTGACGTCGCCGCAGCCGACGCCGCGCTCGACGGCGGCAGCAAGACGGGATTCCAGAAGATCCAGTCAACACTCGCGCCCTCAGGGGCCGTTCGGTTCGCGCTCGAGGGGCTCGGGTTCGAGGCGCCCTCGGGCAGCGCCATCGTCGCGGCCCTCGCCCGCGACGTGGACGGCGACGGTCAGAAGGACGTCGTGGCTTGGACCCAACCGACGGCCGGCGGGGGCGGCGAGCTCCGGTTCTACAAGGGAAATGGCACCGCGTTGCTCCCGGGCCGCGCCGTGACCGGCACCACCGCGGGGACCGACGTGGCCCTGCCCGCTCCCTGCGTCGCCAAACCATCGCCGACCATGCTCGTGCTGGTGGGGCCGCACAGCGTCGCGCTCGATCTCCGCCCGACCTGCGGCGAGGGTGCGCCGACCCAGCGTCGGTTCGTCTTTGCTGCGTTCGCTCCCTCTCCCTCCATCCGTTGGAGCGCACGGATCGCCGAGCCCCCCGCGGGATGGACCTTCGCCATCGACGTCGACGCCAACGACATCGACGGCGACGGCATCGACGATCCCGAGCTGAAGCTCGCGCTCGAAGGTGGCGGACCGCCGTGGGAACCGGGCGACCGCGTCGAGGCGCGGCTGCCGTACTGGGATCGCCCGGCAGGACTCTCACGCAACCGCAAGTTCCCCGAGGCGTCGTTCCAATCGATCGCGCAACAGGCCCTCGGTCGCTCCGCGAAGAAGGGCGCTCCGCTCGCTGCACTCGCGTTGGTGCGTCGCCTGCGCATTCTCCACGGCGCCATCTGCGCCGAAGGCGGCGCGCCGTGGCTCGAGATCGGGGGCGAGCGAGGCGTGGGTTGCGCCGCGTCCAAGGCGCTCGAGGACGCGGGGCTCGCCGAGATCAAGGCCTCTCTCGCGAGCAACGATCTCCTCGTCGCGCTCGCCACCCGCGAACGCCTGGCCGCGAGCTCGGTCGCGCGAACCAAGAAGACCCGCGACGAGATCGACAAGCTGCTCGACGGCGGCGCCGCCGTCGCGTGGGGCAGCGCGAAGGAACCGAAGGTCCCGCCGCACACCGCCTCGACGAAAGGTGCACCCTCGTGGGGCGCGCTCGCGTTCGAGTCCTCGGGCAAGCTGCTCGTGCGCACCGGCACGGGGGTGTTCCGCATCGACCCGACGACGATGGACGAGCGCGAAGCCGACGACGCCGCGAGTTGGCCGTGGGAGGTCGCGCTGCCGGGCAAGGACGCGCGACTCTCGTCGGTGCTCGACCCCTGCGACGCGCCCCACATCTCCGCGCGCGTGGCCGGTCACGACGTCCCCACGGGCGTCGCGCTCCTCCCCTTGCCGATGCTCCCGCCGATGACCCCGAGCCGCTGCGTCGGCGGCGGCTCTACGTTCCCCGCCGTCCCGGTCGCCTGGGGTCCATCAGGTCTTTATACGTTGGTCGCGCACGAGCCCGTGCTCATCCCGGCTACGGTCGTCACCGAGAGCGGCGCGCGGGTGACCGGCACCATCCCGGTCCCCAACGCCCCCGTCCAAGGCGCGTTCGTCCAAGGAGCGCCGCGTTCGCCCAACGGCGCGTGGCTCGTCGTGCCCACGCGATTCGGCCTGCTGCGGCGCGACGACTCCGCGGGTGGCGCGAGCAGCTACGTGCGCGTGAAGGAGCTCGAAGGCCTGTACCCGAGCCTCCGTGAATGTGCGATCGCGGACGGCGGCGGCCGCCTCGCCTGCGTGCGCGAGAACAAGGTCGTCGTGGTCGACCTCACGGCCGCCCCGGCGCCGCCCGCCCCGCCCGCCGGCGACGAGTGATCCTCGCAGGCTTGCCGCCTCCCGGGCCCCCGCATACTGCCCGGGCGTGGCATCCGTCAGCGACATCCAGGCGAAGATCGAGAAGCTCCAGCGCGCGGAAGAAGAGGTCCGTCGCCTGCAGGACGAGCTCATCGAAGACTCCGAAGGCGCACGCGGCGCCGCGGTCGAAGCGCTCCGCGAGGCGGTGATCGAAGGACTCGGCCACGGCGAGGGACCGGAAGCCGCGGCCGCGCTCGTCCCGCTCGCCGAAGTGCTCGGCGAGCTCGAGGGACCCGAGGTGTGCGACATGCTCGTCGACCTCCTCGGCTCCGACGAGCCCGAGGTCCGCTTCACCGCCGGGCGCGCGCTCCAGGATCTCGCGTTCGAGCGCTTCAAGGAGGTCGCCGAGGCGACCGAACGCGCAGTCAAGCGACTGAAGGGCGACAACCAGGCGCTCCGCGAGCTGCCTTACGTCGTGGCCGAGGTCGGCGAGCCGGGCGTGCCGAAGATCCTCCGCGGCTACCTCGCCCACGTGGATGCCGAGGTCGTCGCCTCGGCCATCGAGGCGCTCGCGGCGCTCGGCGATCACGCCGCCGTCGTCGAGCTCAAGAAGCTCGTGCGCGATCCGCGAACGGTGCAGCTCGACGACGAGGAAGCCGATGCGCAGGCCTCCATCGGCGCACTCGCCGAAGAGGCGATCGCCATGATCGACGAAGGCGCAGGCATGGGCGGTCCCGCTCCCGATCACGGGCGCGCTCCGAAGGGCCCGCCCCAGCAGCAGCGTGGGCCCCAGGGTCAGGCTCGCGGTCCGCAGGGCGGGGGCCGTCGCCGGTGAGCTCGCGCGGGCGCATTCCCAACCACGACGTCGCGATTTCGGGCGGGCTGGTCGACGTCGCCGCCGCCCGCGAACGCGTCGAGCACTCGGTGGTGACCCCGCTGGCTCCGGGCGATGCGGCGATCTTCGAGACCTTCGTGAACCCGCGCTATCTGCGGCACTTCGGCGAGCTGGTGCTCGACATGATCTCGCCGCCGCAGAACCCGGGCGACGCCATCGTCGCGCACTTCGGCTGCCGCACGGGCTTCCCCGACCGGCTGCTCGTCGAGGCGCTCGGACCGCTCCGCCTCGTCGGGACCGATCCGTCGCTCGCCGCACTCGAGCTCGCACGCGCCAAAGCCGCGGCGACGCCCGATCTCTCCGCCGACTACCGGCTCTTCGAGGGTTTCCCCTCGCCGATGCCCGATCAGTCGTTCACCCACGCGCTGGTGCTGCAGCCGCCCGGCCGCGCTGCGAGCCGCGTGCTCTTCGTCGAGGACGCAGCGCGCGTCCTGGTACCCGGAGGACAACTCCTCCTCGCCTTGCCGCTGCGCGGCTCCTTCGGCGAGCTCGCCGATCTGCTGCGTGAGCACGCGACCAAGTTCGACCAGAAGAAGATCACCGACGCCGTCGAGAACGCCGTGGCGTTGCGTCCGACGCCGGAGTCGCTCGCCGAGGAGCTCGAGGCCCTCGGCTTCGTCGACGTCGACGTGGACTTCCGCGCGGTCACCATGCCGTTCCAGAGCGGACGCGACTTCCTCGAGGACCCGACCACGCGGCTACTGTTGTTGCCGGAGTGGCAGATGAACCTCGGTCTGGACGACGACTCGATCCGCAGCGCGTTCCACTACGTGCGCGACGCGATCGATCGGTACTGGGCCGAGGGTGGCTTCGAGCTGAGCGTCGTCGTCGGCTGCGCCCGCGGGCACCGCGGCTAATTGGATTCGAAAACTGTCTCGAGATGGTCTTCTGAAACGCTCTGCTAGGCTCCGAGACCAAGGGGAGCCCCATGAAGCAGCGACTCGCTTTCTTCGTCTCGATCCTTCTCGGCTGCAGCAGCAACACCACGACGGGAGCGAGCGACACCGGCGTCGCCGCACCGCTGGTCCGCGAGCCCGGCCCGGCTCTCGAGGTGCTGCGCACGTTCCCCGCGTTCGCCGAACACCTCGGCAAGGGCGGCTCGCTCGTACGTCGCGGCGAGGGTTTCGCGGTCGAGCGCGTCGCGCCCTCGCCCGCCGGCGCGTTCGTCCCGGCCGGCCCGAAGACGCTCGACGTCACGTTCCCCGCGAGCGCCCACGGCTACACGCACCTCGCGAGCGGCGGCGTCGCGGTCGACATCCGCGCCGAGGTCGAGGACACGCCGTTCGCTGCCGTCGAAGGTGCGGTCGTCGCACGCCCCTCGCCTGCCCTTGACGTGGTGGTGGTCGCCGAGCGCGGACGCGTCGAGGAAATCCGCGTGCTCCACACCTTCGCCCGCGAGCACGTCGCGCGATGGACACTGCGCACGAGCGCGCCGCTGCGGTTGGTCGACGGCACGGTCGAAGTGCTGGGCGAAGACGGGCGCAGCAAGCTCGCAACCCAGCCGATGTTTGCCGTCGACGTGCGTGGTGTGCGGCGCGAGCCCATCCTCGCGCTCGATCACGACGGCCCGACGTGGACGCTGACCGCGCGGCTCGACACCACCGGCATGTCGGCGCCCATCGCGCTCGATCCCGCGTGGTCCACGACCGAGAACATGGGAACTGCGCGGCGGCTGCACACCGCGACCCTCCTCGCCGACGGGCGGGTGTTGGTGGTCGGCGGGATCGGCGGTACGTCGAGCGGGGGCCCCGGCGCGGCGTCCAAGACACTCGCGACCACGGAGATCTTCGATCCCGCCGGTGGCGGAAGCTGGACGAGCGCCGGCACGATGAGCGAGGGCCGCATCTACCACTCGGCGACGCGCCTGATCGACGGTCGCGTCCTCGTCGTGGGTGGCACCGGCAATGGTCCCGGCGGCGGCTCATCGTCGAGCGAGATCTACGAACCCAAGACCAACACCTGGAGCAAGGGGCCCACGCTGCCCGGGCCGCGGGTGCTGCACGGCGCGGCAGCGCTGACGGATGGCACCGTGCTCATCGCCGGCGGTCTCGCCAAAGCCGCGAGCGGCACGACCACCACCACCTCCTCCTCCGACTTCTTGCTGCCGACGGTCCTGTTCGAGGGCGACTCCAAGCCCTTCCGCACGCTCACGCCGCCGCCCTCTGCACCGATCTTCAACGTCAATCCGGTCGTGGTCGCCGGAACCGACAAGCGAACGTTCTTCATCGGCGGCCTCAAGCCATCGTGCGAGGCGACCACCTGCACCGTCGCCTCGACCACCGAGGTGATCGTGTACGAAGAGTCCGGAAACAGCTGGCGTACCTTCGCGAAGATGCGTCGGCCGCGTGTGTCGACCGTCTGGCAACGGTTGATTGCGGCTGCGCTCTTCGGCGACGGCAAGCAGATGATGATCGTCGGCGGCGGCGACGACTCGGGCGAGTTGCTCGATCTCACCCTCGCCAAGAGCGCGCTGGGCGGCGAGCTGTCCGACCTCTGGACCGGTGCACGGATGGAGCGTCTGCCGAGCGGCGACGTGATCTCGATCGGCGGATTCGTGCCCACGGCACCGGGCGGCGACATCGTGCTCAAGTTCTTCCCCGCGCCGCTGGTGCGCCACGCCAAGACCCTTCGATGGGTCAACGCGAGCTCGCCTGCGAGGCGGCGTTGGGATCACACCACGACGGTCCTGTCCGACGGCCGCGTGCTCATCGTTGGTGGTCAGAACAAGGACGAGGCGCTGGCGATCGCCGAAATCTTCAAGCCGCTCGAGCTCGGCGAGAAGTGCGCCGATTCGGGCGACTGCGCGTCGGCGTTCTGCGTCGACGGCGTGTGCTGCGACACGACTTGCAGCGGTCAGTGCGAGGCCTGCAGCGCGTCGGGCAAGTGCCTCCCGGTCGTCGGCTCGCCGCGCGGCCTGCGTCCGCTCTGCGACAGCACTGGCTCCGACGTCTGCAACGCGAAGGTGTGCGACGGCAAGACCGTCGATCAGTGCGTGCTCCCCAACGGCACCAAGTGCGCCGACGCGGTGTGCAACGTCTCGAGCTTCACCGCCGAGGGCGGGTGCGACGGCAAGGGCGCGTGCATCAAGCCCGCGGGCAAGGAGTGCGCACCGTTCGGCTGCAGCGAAGACGGCTGCCGCACCACCTGCGCCGGTCCGACCGACTGCGCCAACGGCTCGATCTGCGCATCAGGCAAGTGCATCGCCGCGAGCGGCGGCGCATGCAACGCCGAGCTCTCCGCGTCGATCGGCACCGACGGCAAAGAGACCGCCTGTCATCCGTTCCGGTGCGTGCAGGCGACCGGCAAGTGCGCCGACTCGTGCGTGCGCAGCGACGACTGTGCAGGCGGCTTCGTCTGCGGCGGGACCAGCAAGTGCGAGCAACCGGTCGTCGCGGCCGACGAAGGCGGCGGCTGCGTCGCCGGTCGTAATCGGGCTGGGAGCCTCGCAAGCATCGCCTTGGCGCTCGCCGCGATCGGCGCCCTCCGCCGTCGTCGCCGCTGAGAGCGTCGTGGGCCAAAGTCCCAGAGAAGAGACTCACAGGGAGGCTCGGAGGCACGGAGCTGGGATTTGTGCTGCCGCGGGCTTCGCGCCGAACCAGCCTCTGCATCC
>Ga0208492_1000763_pt1 | contig 24632 bp, 23 predicted proteins | sample Subbioar_CSW14AB_FD_184820 | JGI IMG/M metagenome (GOLD analysis project Ga0208492, IMG submission 184820) | Serpentinite rock and fluid subsurface biosphere microbial communities from McLaughlin Reserve, California, USA - CR12Mar_CSW14AB (SPAdes) | ecosystem: Environmental > Terrestrial > Deep... | reverse complement strand
CCGCCGTAGACGTCGTAGAGGCCGGTAACGTCAGCGAGAAAGATGCCGTCGAACAGACCACGCTCGAGCGTGCGCGCGAGATCCATCCAGTAGCCCATGGTGGTGTAGCGGTGACGCTGGTCGCGGGGATGGCGCCACAGGCCGTTGGACTGGTGGCCGGGCGTGTTCATGTCGAAGGCGTTCAGGAGCATCTGTCGCGTCATTCCGGTTCTCCTCTGCTAAGCAATACGGGCGTCTGCGAGCGCCAGGTCGGGCCAGGCATGTAGGGCGGGTCGACCATGTGTTGGCAACTCGCACCGCAAGGCACGCAATTGCCCGGCGGCCAAGAATGGTCGCTCACGCCGCTTCATGCATCACTTGCGCTCTTCCGGATTGAACGCGTCAAGAAACCCGTCAGGGAACAGGAAGCATAAACCGCCTGTTTGGTCGGAGCGAGTCCTGGCGGGTACTCGTCGGGCTGGCCGATGGGTCAACGACCTGAATCGTGCAGTCGGCCCTTGGGGAAAGTGGGGCAAGGGGACAGATCTATTTTGCTTGCTGAATATCTTCTCGTGAAGTTCGCTGAGGCCTCAATCCTGCGCGCGCGGGAAATATAAATCTGTCACTATTTTTTTCTCCTGGCGACCTCGTGATGGTGGGCGTGCTAGTCAGATTGATATCGTCCGGCATGCTAGACGAATACCCAAACCCTTCCGCCTACATCGCCCGAGCAGAAGCGCGGACCGCCTACAAGCGCGCTTTCGACGCGCAATGAGCGGTTTTCACGAGCACGGGATTGACGAGCTGACATTGAAAGAAGTCGCGGGCCGTGCACCGAGGCGGCGATACCTCGATGATAATCCTTACGCCGCGGTTGTCTTACGATGTGGGGCAACCTTTTATCGTAGAAAATGGTGCCGGACTGCTCGATAGTCTGGGGCGGCGTCGCGGTGACCGCGCCCTGATACCAAAATGGCGACGAAGCGACATAATCACCATGGTCACTCTAGTCGTCGAACTCACGGGCCCCGCATTTTTTCAGAAACTCCCATACCCCGTCGTAGAAGGCGGCTAGACGAGTTGTATCTTCGCCGGAGCGATCGCCTTTCGGGACGAAGATGGTCATTCCCTTACGGGCCCGCGTCAGAAGCACTCGATAGCCATTCTTCGCTATTTCGGGTAAAGAATCCTTCTGCCAGTCGCTACCGGACAGCCTATACGCGCGCCACTGCGCGCCGTCGTGACGCAGATCCGCATCCCAACAAACGATGCTGTAATCCAATTCCAAACCCTGGATCTGATACTGATTTTGCACTGTTTCAAGTGCATTTGAAGATCGGATATCCGTGCTCGGCGCGAGCATCCATGTCGCAATATCGGGTTTGTGGTCAACGAATAGACCTTCCGCCGCAAGACGCCGCGCCTGGCCTGAGGCGATAAGCCCTGCGCGCTGACCACCCACCGCGTGCCGCTTTGCCCAGCGCCGAGCAACAGCGAGGTCGCGCGTTATCCGAATGACATCGCCGTGCTCAGCGAGTAATGAGGAAAGGGTCACCGCGGCAGCTATGTTCCCCGCCAGTAACGCTGCGCCCCACTCTTCGACAGCGCTGTTGCGATAGAAGCGCATGGATTGGCGCAGATGTCCGTGCTGAAGTCGCTTACGCTGCGGGTGGTCCGCCCATAATTCGCGATGCGTAATTTCAGCGAGCTCTAGCGTCTCGTCAGCGATAGAAAATGACCAGCCATTTCGCTCGGCCGCATCGAGCCAAGCCACGATGCCGCGCTCACCGCGATTGATTGCTTGGTTGTGCCCCACCAGTGCGACGACGACGGCACCGCCGGAAGGAAACATAGTCATCTGAGCAGAGAGGATAAGATCCGCTTCATGGTCTTCCAGCTTTTGGCGCAGCACGACCTTTCCTTTCTCATACGTGCGCTGCGCTTCATCGAATACCAGCACGCGAGCATCTTCCTGCCGATGTTCTGAACCTCGTTCGCCAAGGAAACTATGCGCCTTCACGATTTTAAAGCTTGCCGCAGAAGCAACGAGATGAGCGTCGGTATGCCTATAGCCTGTTGCCACCCAAGTCGACTCCTGACGCCCTTGTCCCCGATAGGACTTCTTAAGCGCCTCATTGAGCACGTCAACCAAGGGCGCGTTGCCCGTTACAAATACCGCGCTATCGGCATAGGCACCGCGCATCACGATATCGAGTCCGACGAGCGTCTTGCCGGCACCTGGGGCTCCGGAGAGAAAGATGATGTGGTTGCGGCCTTGTGTTAACGCGGCGCCGATGTGTTGGCGTATCTCCTCAACACTGGCATCGATAGCTTCTTTGGGCGCCGCATGCTGGTCGATAGCCGCTACATCGTGATTGCCATACAAAGACAGGGTTGCATCTAATATCGAGGATGAAGGCAAGAAATGGGAGTCTAGCCATTCGCGGCCAGATAGAGCATTGCACGCACGTCGATTTTGCAGTCCGAGCTGCAAGGCTTGTGAAATACTTTCGCTGTCGCATTCAAGCGCGCTGTGGGCGAGCGCAGTCCAACTATGCCCGGCCAATCCGGGCCACGTCGGTTCCTTGCCGACATGTCCCCGCGTCAACGCAAGTATAGGAACGAGGATGCCGCCCTCCGCGCCGCACCACTCTCGTGTGACTTTATGAAACTCTAAAAGATTTACTGCATATGCCATCACCTGATCGTGATCGGCACGATTCAAGCCGCTGCGCTTGAACTCGACGACAAATAAAACGCCATCGGCGAGTAACACGCAGTCCATACGCAGCCCGCGCCGCCGAAAGTCGAACTCAAGAATGACATGCTGAATTGCCGCGCTCCCTGGTCCGGTCAGCAGGTTGCGGATGATCGGAATGCGCTCGTCAAGGTTGCGCTGGAGCACGGCGACGCTCTGCCGCCACTCTTCCGACTGCGCCTCTTCGATTGCGAGGCTTTCGTCCGCTGCACGACCGGCTAGCTGCTCGGCGATGCGTTCTTTGGACGTCAATAGAAACTCGTCGCGCGATCCTTCATACCAGGCAGGGGAGCGTCTTCGCCTAGGGGTTTGGGTCATCCATATTGCCTCTAGCAATCAGCCAGGCGCACTCCGATCTACCCGAGGGTGGCGTCGGGCATTCTCATCACCTCATCGCCCTCGAAACACCGGCATGATCTCCCGCGCAAACAACTCCAACGACCGCGTACTCTTCGACACGTCGATGCCCGCCAGATGCGTGGACATGATGAAGTCCGTGCAAACCGTGCCGCTCACGAACTTGTCGAGCTTGTCGGCAACCGTAGCTGGGGAACCCACGAACAAATCGGCGGCCATCGGTGAGTCGCGCAGATCCTCCGCGCGCTTCATCGGCCAGTCGGCCAGGGCGGCGTCGCCTTCGACGTCGGCGGAGGTCGACAACACGCCGCGGTAGTAATCGAACACGTGCCACAGATGGTGCTGCGCTTCTTCCCATGCCTGGTCGTCGCTGTCGGCGATGTAGACCATGCGCAGTTGGGCGACTTTGAACTGGGCGGGATCCTTGCCCAGTGACTTGAGGGCTTCCAGGTATTCTGGTACCGGGTCGGGGCCGAGGGTGGTCATGAGATTGGCGCCCAGCGCCGCGGCGCGGCGAATGGCTTTCGGCCCTCGTGCGCCTATCCAGATCGGCACCGGCTGTTGCACGGGTCTTGGCATCAGGGTGGCGTTCTTCACCTGGGTGAAGCGGCCGTCGAAGCTCACATTCTTTTCTGTCAGCAGCTTCTTCATGAGCGTGACACCTTCTTCGAGGCGTGCGCCGCGTTCGCTGCGCTTCAGACAGAAGGCGTCGAATTCCTCGTGGGTATAGCCCTGGCCAACGCCGAGATCGAAGCGGCCGTTGGAGAGGATGTCGGCCAGCGCCACTTCCTCGGCCGCGCGCAGCGGGTGGATGAAGGGCATGAGCATCACGAAGGTGCCGATGCGTATGGTGCGGGTGCGTGCGGCCAGTGCGCAGGCCATCGCCAGCGGCACGGGGTTGTAGGCATCGTCGGTGAAATGGTGCTCGGTCAGCCAGACATGGTCGTAGCCTAGCTGCTCCATCCTGACGACCTGATCGATCATCGACTCGTAGAACACTGGACTCGGCACATGCCAGCGCTCGGGGTTACGGAAATCGTGCATCACGCCAAATCGCATCGGAAGCCTCCTCATCGACGTCGGTCACGCCGGACGTCGACAATATCGGATTCGCGCATTGAGGACTATCCGCCGGGAAATGCGTAGTCGCCGTGTGTCGCGCGGAATGAGGACGTTACACAGAAGACGATGGGGATGCACATCTCGCTCTGCACCCGAAAAAGCAGAACATTGCTTTTCGACCGAACGTCGCGTCCCCGCTCTAGCCCCCGCTCTCCGCCCGCCCTGCCGGCGCTCGATACCAGTCGCCCTCCGGCACCCACTTCGCGGTTGCGGGATCGCCCAGGTAGTGGGGCGACATGATTTGCACGCCGTGGCGGTTGAACTCGTCCTGGATGGCGGCGTGGAGGTCGCCGAGCACCCGCGGTCGCGCTGACTGCCACCTGCCATCGACCTGCATCACCAGCCGATAGGACACATAGAAATCCGACAGCGCGGTCTGCACCACGTAGGGCGCGGGCCGCTCGAGCGCGCCTTCGAGCCCGGTCGCGGCCGCAAGCAGCATGGCGTGCACCTGCCGCCAGGGCGTGTCGTAGCCGATGGTGACCTCGACGTCGATCACCACGCCTTCGCCTTCGACGTGCCGCGAGTAGTTATGCGTGACCTGGGTCAGCACCAGGGAATTGGGCAGGGCGATCTCCTCGCCCGCGGCGGTGCGCAGGCGGGTCATGCACAGACCGAGCTCGCGCACCGTGCCTTCGAACTCCTGGATGCGCACGTACTCACCGACCAGCAAGGCGCGCGTGAACACCAGGATGAGACCACTCGCTATCTGACCGACCAGGCCTGCGCCGCCGATGGAGACCATGATGCCGAGCAACACCGAAAGGCCCTTGAACGCTTCGGTGTGTGCGCCGGGCAGGTAGGGATAGGCCATCGCCAGGGCGAACAGCCAGATGGCACTGTTGACCAGCTTGCGCGTGGCGGGCGCGGTGTGTGCGTCGAGTGAGCCGAAATGGAGACGCCCGGCGGCCACGCTGGCGAAGAGGGCACCGGAGATCTGGGTGGCGATGCGCGCCATGAGGAAGATCACCACCGCCACGACGAGGTTGGGCACGGCGGCGATCACCGCGCGCGCACCGCTGCCCAGCATGGCGGTCAGCGAGCTCACCAGGGTTTCGCTGAAAGGCCGTGTGACGACGAACTGACCGAGCACGAAGGACAGGCACACCACCACTGCCAGCAGGCCGGTGAGCCACAGCAGCAGGGCGCAGGCCCGCGCGGCGAGACGCAGCACGATGCCGGACAGGTTCGCGCCGACCCCCGCTTCGGACAGCCGACCGATGTGTCCCGCCAGCGAGCGACCGACGAAACGCTGCAACAGTCGGCCGAGGCGGCCGAGCGCCGCGAGCGTCAACGCCAGCACCGCCACTGCCGCGACGGCGCGGCCAATGGCCGCGACATCGAGCCTGGGATCGCGCCGCGCCTGGGCCTCGGTCCAGGCCTTCTGCAACACACGCGATGCGCGGTTGGCCAGCGACTCGGCGGAATCGCCCGCGGACAACGCCGCGTCGCCGGCGGTGACGGTGAACATCCGCTCGCCGTCGAGTTCGATCACGATGCCTTCGTCGGTGGGCGAGATGGAGGTCCAGCCGACGCCGCCGGCGTCGAATGCGCGCTCGATGTGGCGCTCGGCGGCCTCGGCGCGCTCCGCGGCGGATATGTCGCCGATTGCCGCGCCGAAGACGTGGACGGTGCGGCCGCCGATCACCAGTGGCACGCCGCCCTCGGCGGCATGAGCCAGGCCTGCGCAGAGCAGCGCAGTGGCCAGCAGCCACGCGGCCCATCCTGTCACTTTCCGATGAACCCGCCGTCCTTCGCGTCCCATGCCCTGCGCCTCTCCGTGGGCGGGGATCCCGCCTGAGTTCCGCCCGTCGTGCGACCGCGGCCGCGCACCGCGCGACCATGGCATCGCGACGGACGGACCATCATCGCGACGCCGAGCAGTCTACCGGCTTTGGCCGTGGGCGGGAGGGCGCGACGGCGCGGCCCGTCATGGCCGTTCGTCGATGAACCGGATCATGACGAGGCACCAATGACATCGGAGCCGGGGCCGAGCCGGCTTGCGATGGCGACCCGTGCGTCGCGGGCGGGGTACGCGGGCGGGGCGTGCCTCCGGCGCCAGGGGAATAGTGGTCGATTGCACATCCCGCTCGGTCGTGAAATGTGCGATGTCTCCCTTCCCGTAGCAATCCACTCACAGCACCCGAAGAAAACCCGCGACGACCTCGTTGAATTGCGCCGCATCGGTCAGGTGCACGTTGTGCCCGCCTTCGGCGATTTCATGCAGGCTCGCACACGGCAGCCTTCGCACCAACGCCTCGGGATGCTCGGCGCGAATCAAGGCGTCCTTGCCACCGTGCAGCACCAGCACCGGACAGGTGATGGTCTCCAAGGCCGCGAGGCGCGGGCTGCCCTGGGCCGCCAGACGCTGCATGGTATCCAACCAGTCACACCACACACGCTGCCAATAACCGTCGCCGAAGATCTCGTTCATCGCCGCCTGCGCGCGGGGTGACCAGGCGGCGGTATCGCGCCGTGCTTCGAAGCGCTCGATATCCTCCCTGCCGAGGCTCGCTATGCCGCCCCACGCCACTACCGCCTTGACGCGTGCCGCTTCCAATGTCGCGAGCCACAGCGCGACAGCGGCACCTTCGCTCCAACCAAAGACGACCATGTCGCGCAAGTCCAACGCGCGTGCCAGCGCCGCCATGTCGCGCGCTTCGCGTTCGTAGAAGTTGTCGGGGAAGTCGCGCGCGGGCGGGCGGGTCTCGCCATAGCCGCGGCGGTCGGGCGCGATGACGCGATAGTCGCTGCTGAAGGTATCGATTTGCGCCGAGAAGTCACCGCGCGCAGTGCTGAGCGTGCCGCCGAGCAAGAGCAGGACCGGGCCGCGCCCTTCGTCGAGGTAGTGGAAGTTGACGTCGTTGACGGTGAGGCGTGGCATGTTGGTGCGGAGGTTGCCTGGGGTGGTGGAATTATCCGTCGTTTCCGGCCGCGGGGGACCTGCCCCTTGCCCTTGTCACTGGCAAAGGAGGACGCTGGCCTGCGCGCGACAAAGGTTTGCAGCGCCGCGCTTGCGGCGCGCGCCTCGCCCGTGGATGCTTGGCCTCACCCGGCCACCGACATGCACAAGGAACGCCATGCTGCGCCAGCGACGCTCATCACGAGTTCTCGTACTCATCCTCGCCCTCTTTGCCTGCTCCTCGGCGTGGTGCGCCACCACTGCCTTCAGCGACAGCTACAAGGGCTCCGGCAGCGGCGCGGCCTGCGATACGAATTATGCGATCTCGGGCGTGGTGCCGGCGGGCAGCACCAGACGCCCGGTATTCGTCTATCTGGTCGGTACCAACGAATCCTATGACAACGCCCAGGCGCGGGCCGCGGTGGCCGGCATGGGCGCACGCGGCTTCGTCGCGGCGTCGGTGCAATACCGCAGTGAGGTGTTCGGCACCTGCGCCGAGATTGCCCACAAGGCCGCCTGCGTGTTCAAGCCCAAGAGCACTGCCAGCGCGATAAGCAAGCTATGCGCACGCGGCGACTGTTCCAAGGGCATCGTGGTGGCCGGCTTCAGCCAGGGCTCGATTGCCGCCATCCTCGCCCGCAATACCGACACGCGCGTGAAAGCGGCCTACGGCATGGGCGCGCTCCCCAACTACACCGCCAACTACAAGATGGCGAGTTGCATGAACAACGGCAAGCACGTGCTGGCCAGCAAGAACCTGCGCATCGTCAACGGCGAAAGGGACATCTTCGGCGGCAGCACCGCGAAAGGTGTGCGCAGCGGCGCCAAGGCCATCACCGGCAAGGACTGCGGCAGCTCGGCCTTTTCCTGTCTCAATTCGAATGGCAGCGGCTGGATCATGGTGCGCAACGCGCAGGTCAAGGACAAGTCCGCCGACCATTGTTATCAGCGCGCATCCCAGGACTGTCTGGGAAGTCAGAACGTGATCGATGCCAGATGGAAATCCGGCACCGAGAGCTGGGCCTTGCCGAGCAACCTGAACTGGCTGAAGACTTTCACCAAGCCGTAAGCGGGACGGTTTCTCCGCAGGTGCGAATTCAGGCCGCCTGCCAGCCGTCCGTCACACCGACCAGACCGCTCGGTTTGTGCGGCCCGAAGAAACACTGCTCCAGTATCGCCGAACCCACCACGCCGTCGTCGCGCAGCACTTTGCACACATGGTGCATATGCCAGTTGCGTGGGAAGAGCGGTGATTGCTCGTTACTCGGCCAGGCGTTCTCATCGACCATGGATTCACCGCGCCAGGCACCGTGTTCCCAGGCCTTGTTGGTGTAGCCCAGGCCCATCAGGGAAAACAGCAGACTCTGATTGGGGATGAACTCCAGTTTCATGCGCGGGCCGCGCTTGTCGTTGAGCACCACTTCGAGATGTTCGAGCCGGCGCGAGCCATTGCGGTAGCGCGGCGTGAAAGACATCGGAATCAGATATTCGCCGCCCGTATCGCGCATGTAGAGCGGGCCGGTCCCGCTGGTCTCCACGCGCGGCACCAGCGCCGCGAAGCGGTCGGAGGGTTCGCCTTCGGGCGTGTCATTCAAATGCCAGTGCATGCATTCGTCGCCGAAGAAAATCGGCCCCCAGTACCAATGGATCTGCGGCGCCCAGCGCGTGCTGCCGCCGCCCCCGAGCGGTCGCACACCCCAGGAATGATCGCGCACGCCGAGCACCTGCCTGCCGTCGAGTTCGATGCGCCGCCCCTTGACTTCGATGTAGCCCGACCAGCGGCCGAGTTGCGAATAACGCGTCAGGTCGACCGAAGTGCGCGGCCCGTCGGTCATGGTCTGGCGGCCTTCGTCGATGGCGCCGGTGAAGGCATCGAAGCGCAGCTCGGCAATGAAAGCGCGCTGTCTGTCGTTGACCAGAAGGCGCAGGGCGCGCATGGGATGAATGATCTCGACCTTGATCGGGCCGACGCTGGAATCACCGCGCTCGGTCGGCGCGCGGCCGCTCGCGAACAGCGAATACTGCGTGCCTTCGTAGCACACGCTGAAAGCGGCATCGGTGACGTCGCGATTGGGATAGAGGCCGAACGCACCGCCGAACATCAGCGAGCCATCCTCGACGAAACCTTCGAGGAAGTAGCGATCGTAGGCGTTGGAATCGGTGGTGCCGACATGGGCCAGGGCCACGGGGGTCTGATGGATGAGGAAGTCGTCGAAGGATGTGATCATGGCGGTTCGGGTTTCAAGTTGTCGTTTTGGTTTTCGATGTGCGAATGAATTCGCGCCGGCGATGGCATCTTCGCAATATTCAATTCGATTATCCGTAGGCGCGAATTCATTCGCACATCCAGACGCGGCGGCTCAGGCCGGCACATCCCAGTCCACGGCCGGCCCGAGCAGCGTTCTGATGTGGTCCGGCGTGACGAATTTCTCGGTCGTGCCTCCTTTCACACTCACACACACGCTGCGCGCCTTGAACACCGCGCGCTCGCCCACCGTGCCGATGAAACCGATCTCGAAGGAGGTGCTGCCGTAACGCAGGATGCCGACGTCTATGCTCAAGGTCTCGCCGTGATGGGCCGGCGCCTGCCATTCGATGGTGGAGCGCACCACCATCCAGTCCCAGCCGAGATCGAGGAAGTTGCCGCTTTCGGACAGGCTGCTGACCCAGTTCTCACTCGCGTCATCCATGTAGACCATGTAGTTGGGATTGAACACCACGCCTTGCTGATCGCATTCGCCATAGCGCACGCGTATGCGGTGGGTATAGGGCACGATAAGGTCCTCGTTCGGGTCGCCGATTTCGAATGCGCGACACACTAACGACTCCGACCCGGCTTTGACAATTGCCCATCCTGGCAGCATCGCGCTTGCAAGGTCCGCGCACTGCCGTCACGATGCTGGCCGTGGGCGTCGGGTCCGTCATGTGGCGAGGAAGCGAACATGCCGTGGTGGGGTTGGATGATAACGGGCACGTTGCTGTTCGGTGCCGAGATGCTGGGCGTCTCCGCGCAGTTCTATCTGGTGTTCGTCGGCGCGGCGGCGGTCGTGGTCGGCCTGCTCGGCATGGCGGGCGTGGCGCTGCCGGAATGGGCACAGTGGATCACGTTCGCGGCCGTGGCACTGATCTGCATGGCCTTCTTCCGCGCGCGGCTTTACAGCAGATTCAAGGGTGCCGACGGGCAGGTCGAGGAACGCCTGATCATGGGCGATCGCATCGTCGCTCCCGAACGGCTCGCTCCCGGCGCAAGTTGCCGGGTCGAATATCGCGGCACCACCTGGACCGCGCGCAATACCGACGACGCGCCCATCGAGGCCGGCGTCGAAGCCGAAGTCTGGGAAGTCGCCGGCCTCACCCTCCATATCCGCAATCCGCGTTGAAAGTCATTCGCAGGAGCTCTCCATGGGAACCACCTACGTCGTCCTGACCATCGCCATACTGGTCATCATCGTCATCGCCAAGACCGCGACCATCGTGCCGCAGCAGAGCGCCTTCGTTGTCGAGAATCTCGGTCGCTACAGCCGCACGCTGCACGCCGGATTTCACATCCTGGTGCCGTTCGTCGAACGCATCGCCTATCGATTGAACCTGAAGGAAGAGGCGCTCGATATTCCCGAGCAGGTGTGCATCACCAAGGACAACGTGCAGGTCGGCGTCGACGGCATTCTGTATATGCAGGTGCTGGAAGCGAACAAGGCTTCCTACGGCATCACCAACTACAAGTTCGCGCTGGTGCAACTCGCGCAGACCACCCTGCGCAGCGAAATCGGCAAGATTGATCTGGACCGCACCTTCGAGGAACGCGCCACCATCAACGGCAACGTGGTGAGTGAACTCGACAAGGCTTCGGCGCCGTGGGGTGTGAAGGTGCTGCGTTATGAGATACGCAATATCAACCCGCCGCATGACGTGTTGACCGCGATGGAAAAGCAGATGCGCGCCGAGCGCGAGAAGCGCGCGGTGGTGTTGGCATCGGAGGGCGAGCGCGACGCCGCCATCAACCAGGCGGACGGCGAGAAGCAGCGCGTGATCAAAGCCTCGGAGGCCAACAAGCAGCAGCAGATCAACGAAGCGGAAGGTCAGGCAGCGGCCATCATGTCGATCGCGTCGGCGACCGCGGAGGGCCTGCGCAGTGTCGCCAATGCGCTCGGCAGCGAGGGCGGCACCCAGGCCATGCAGTTGCGCATCGCCGAGCAGTACATCAAGGAATTCGGTCAGCTCGCGCGCGATGCCAAGGGCACCTTGATCGTGCCGGCCAATCTGGCCGATATCTCTTCGATGATCAGTGTCGCGACGAGTGTCATTGAAGCCGGCAAGAGCGTGCCGACCATCACGACGCGCGGCTGAAGCCGCGCGCCGGCTGTCAAATCAAGCCTGCTTGGGCTTGCCTATGACGATGTGACGGGTGCCTTTCACGCCGCGGCGGGCGTTCATTTCCTTGGCCAGGGCCGAGGCATGCACCATGACGGCGTCCTTGCTGCCGATATGGAAGCCGGTGATGGGCGCGTAGCCACCCTCGATCACGTAGCGGTAACCGCTGGGACCGGCCTGGTCCAGCTTGCACTTCTCGAGCTTGGTGACGTGGTAGATGGCCGGCGGCGTGCCCGACACGCTGTCCACCTTCGCCTCATCTATCTTCGGAATCGCACTCATGCTTGCTCTCCATTTGCAGCGCACTACACGCCGACCACGAACCAGCGTGGCCGATGGCAGTACAGGAACGCCCGCGAGTTTGCGCGGACAGGCATGCGGCTCTGTGGCCGACTCGTGCGGGGCGTGTGAGATCAGAACAAAAGAGGCAAGCTCAGCTCGGTGAGTTTGGGCACTACTTTTTTTATATCTATCGACTCCCCTGCGTGCTGAACACTAACACGCGAAGTCAGGGCCGGCCAGCGCTGGAAAAGCCTTGTGATACGGCGTGATCCGCACCACAAGGCAAGGCTCGGTTCTCGGTATTTACGCCACGTCTTCGTCGCGCACGAAGCGGTCCAGAACGTTCTTCGTCAGGCGCGCGACGTCGTTGTCACCGTTGTTCCAGGGCAGCGCCTGCCCCCAGGCGATGGAGCCGGTGGCGAACACCGCGCCGCCGGCGCGGCTCTTGAACAAGGTCATGTCGGCGCGGACCTGGAAGTCCTGGGTGCCGCCCATGCCGGGCAGGTTGAAATAGATCTCCTCGCCGACGTGGGGATAGTTGTCCGAGTGGCCACTGGACGCCGCCAGCAGGAAGGTCTCGGGCGGTGTGCCCCACATGAGATCGTAGCGATCCAGTTCCAGGCCCGCCGCGCCGCCCAGGGCCAGGCCCTGGTCGCCGAACTTCTCGCCCACGCCTTCGAAGACCCAGGACACGCGGGCATCGTAGGAATCCGGCAGGCGGCGATAGGGTTTGCACTCGTCCATGCCTTCGCTGGTGAAGCCCACGCCCATGGATTTCTGCGGCGCGCGGCCGCGATCGCGCCAGATGCCGCTCTTCTCGCCGGTCGAGGCCAGGTAGTACTCGCCCGGCGCGGCCTGCCAGGCACGCGAGCCGGAGTTGAGCTTGCGCACTTCCATGCACCAGGGCTCGTCCGGGCGGAAGCCCACCACCCAGTAATAGCCATTGGCACCGAGATACATGACCCGGCCGCCGCGCGCGAGGTACGCGTCGGTGGCGTCCATCATGCGCTCGGAGTAGTACTCGGAGTGGGTGCCGTTGAGGACCACCTTGTAGGGCGCGAGCAGGGCCGCGCCCTCGCGGTCGAGGTCTTCGTCGGTGATGACATCGAAGTCATGACCGCACTGCTCCAGCCACCAGACGATGGACATATCCGCCGCGAACTGCCATGGCACGCCGGTCGCCGCCATGCGGTGACGCGGACGCAGGCCCATGATCGGGCGACGGTAGGAGGTATAGCAGACGCCCGCGCCATCGGAGTGGTGGTCGTAGGTCGAGGCGCCGAATTCCGGGTGGGCGCCGAGGAAATAGTCGTCGTCGTGCAGGATCAGGCCATGGCCTGTGATGGCTTCCACCACGCCCGGGTCGCCCAGCACGAAGCGCTCATTGGCATAGGCCAGATAGCTCGCGGTCGGCATCAGCATGGCGACCTTGGCGGTCGCCGTGGTCGGGCGCACGAAGAACACGATGTGGTCTTCGACCGCGCCGGCGCGCAGCCGGGCGGCGTACACGCCGCTCTTGAGATCGGTCGGCACCGTCCAGCGGAAGCTGGGCTCCCAGCGGCAGTCGATGATGGCGTCGTCGTTGAAATAGATGCCGCCATACTGCTCGGGCGCGAGGCGGAAGCAGTCGTCCTTGCCGCGCCAGTTGTAGCCGGTCATGGCCCGCACCGGGCGGTTGTAACCGTGGCCGTCGAGGCCGTGGGGACCGCTATCGACCACGCGGTCGCCGATGCCGTTCTCGGTGTAGCCGGCGGCCGTATCCCAATAGGCAATCGTACCGGCCGCCTGCGGCGCCAGGCCTTCCTTCAAGCGCGTCAACTCGGCCAGACCCAGCGCGCCGGCCTGGATGCCGGGCCGGTCTATCTTGCCGTTGAACAGCCCCACCACCACCGGGCCATGGCTCGCGCGCTGGTCATGGAAGCCCGCCAACAGCAGATCGGCGCCGGCGGCCTGTGGCGTTAAAGCCAATGCACCAGCGACGCGGGTGCCGTCGTCCAATTCGACCAAGGGGCTCAAATGACTGTTGTAGGCGTTGACCACGGCCTCCTGGTAGAGCTCGACGGTGCCGCGTTCGGCGTCATAGGCCGCCGCCACGAAATACCAGATGCGGGGGCTGAGCGCGCGCTCGCCGGCCACTTCATGCACGGCCTCGCCGTCACCGGCCCAGAACGACAGGCAGCCATTCTCGTTGATGCCGAGGCCATAGCCGCGGCGGCTGGCGGCATCGAACTGCGTGACGAGGCCCTGGCGGCCCTTACCCGGCGTGGTCGCCCACACGAAGGCATGCACGGTGAAGCTGCCGGCCGGCAGCAGACGGCCGGCCGCATCCGCGACCCGCACGAAACTGCCGGCCTGGGTGAACTGGGTCTTCAAGCTGACCGTGCCATTCAGGCTGGCGGCCACTTCGCGTTCGACGAAACCGGGGCCGCCGGGCGCGACATCGCCATGAATGACGCGCACCAGTTGCACCTCGGCGCTCGCCACGCCTTCGGCGCTGACCATGAATTGCACGATCTCGCCCGGGCGCACCGAGAGGCTATCGACATAGCCGGTGATGAAAGGCGTGTTGGCCATTACTTGCTGCCCCCGTTGCGCATGAGATCCTCGAGGTTGCGCAGGAACATCGCGTGCAAGGCCTCGTTCTGATCGGTGTAGACGATGTCGTCGATGGGTGTCGGTTCCGACCCTTCCGTGACCGGCAGGCGGATGACCTGGAATTCGCGGCAGGGCGTGCGCGAATACAAGGCGTAGACCGGCGCGCGACGAAACATGTTGAGCAGCCGCATCAGCGTATCGCTGTGCTGGCCGAGGGGTTGGCGGCGATGTTCCTCGATCAGGTCTTCGCTGATCAGAGGCCGCATCTGGGCTTTGAGTTCTTCGGTGAAGCGCGCATGGACGAGCAGCTGGCGATCAGCCGGCAGGGCGGTATTGCTCATGACTCCCTCGGTAAAAACGACACAAAGGGCGAGTATACCCGCCGCGCACGCGCGGACCAGACACAGATCAGGATCAGCGCGCGGGTGCCGCCGGCAGCAATGCATCCACCGCGTGCACCGCGCGTTCGCAGGCCGGCGCCGCACTCGGCATGTCGAGTTTGTCGGCGAGCTTCATCTTGCGCCGCTCGGCCTTGGCGCTGACCAGTTTGATCAGGGGCCGACAGGCGTCTTCCATGGTCTCCTCGGCGCGCGCCAGCCGTGCATCGGCTTCCAGGCCCTGCGCGACGTTACGCTCGTCGAGACGGATCAATTCATCGACCACGCGGTTCTGTTGACGGAACACGCGCTCGGCGTATTTCTTGAATTCAGCCTTGCTCATGCGCGTGGTATGGCCATCGGGATAACGGACCTCGATTGCGCTGCACGCACTCAAGCACACCAGCAGCGCCAGCCAGCCCGGACGCGCCTTGAGTCTTACCCCGCGCATGGTCATGTCACCGTTCACTTGGTAGATCGCGGCGCACCATCGCGCCTGTCCTCGGAGTATAGATGAGCGTCGGCGCAACGCCTCAGCGGAAGGCCAGCGCAACGGCTTCTTGCGCGGCATCGATCTGTGTGACGAGGCTGCGCGCGGCGGCAAGCTGACCAAGTCCGCGGGCGAGGTTGTGCGCACCGCGACAGTCATAACGGCCGGCATCCCATCCGAAATAGCTTTCCTCCAGGGCATCGATGAGAAAGCGCGCGGCAAGCTCGAAATGGATCTCGAGGGTGGCGGGCACGATGGCGCTCACTTCGTCGGCGCCGAGGAAACCCCCGGCCGCAGCGCCATAGCCGCCCACGGCGGCCGCGAACAGCGGCAGTTCGAAACGCGCTTGCGGGTCGTCCTCGCGGCGGGGATTGCACCAGGAGCGCAGCGCATCGCCGAGCTCCAGGGGCAAGGCCATGCGCGCCAGGGTGTCGAGGTCGACCATGCACAGCGCGCGCGAGCCGTCGGCCTCGAACAGCAGATTGGAAATCTTGGGATCGCCATGCACCAGGCGCGGCGGCGTCCGGGGCGGCGCGCGGTGGGCGGCGCGCATGGCATCGATTTCGACCGCGGCTTGGGCGACCGCGCCATGCAAGCGGTGGGCGGTGCCGACCTGCAATGCCTGATCGAGGCGTGCGCGATGGCGGGCGAACTCGTGGATGGGCGGGCGCTCGACGCACAGTTCCTCGTGGAAGTCCGCCAGGGCGCGGTGAAAACGCGCGAGCAATCCCCCCGCCGCCGCGGCTTGGGCCGCAGAACTCAGGAAATCGAATGCGCGGCCCTCGACCCAGGTCATGACGCGCCACAAAGCGCCTTCGTGCTCCACCGCCAGCGTCTGGTCGCGGGTCCGCAGCAATTGCGGTGTCGGCAGCCCATGGGCGGCAAGATGCAGACAGACGCGCTCGATGTTGTAATTCACCCCCGGCCCGAACACGGGATGCAGACGCTGCAAGGCGTAGCAGGCCCCATCGCGGGTGAGCAGCTTGAGCGTAAGATTGACCAGTCCCTGGGTGATGCGCGTGATGCTCACCACCTCCAGTGCATAGGCTTCGAGCACGGCCTGCGCCGTGGCCCGCCAGGAAAGATCGTCCGCGAGTGTCACCTTGTCATGATCCCGTATCGACGTTGCTGCTTGAAGCGCGAGCATAACCCGCGGTGAGGCAGCGCATGGTTCGCGGCCTGCCCGGCAGTCTCTGCCTGGCGCTGGCCCTGCTCGCGGGCTGTGCGACCACACCGCCAACGCGCCCTTTGCCGGCCGCCCAGGCGCGCTGCATGCAGGCCTACATCGACGACGACGCGCGCCTCGCCCGCGCCGGCATCCATGATGCGCAGGCCATGCGCGTGGCCGGCCATCCCTATCTGCGCGTCGACCGACTGCTGGCCTCGTTCACGGATGAACTCCATGGCCGCGCGCAACGCGCCGCGTGGCTGGCGCGGGCCAGCGCCCTCGATAGCGAGGGCCGCGCAATCGAACATGCGCGTCTGCCGCGGCGACTCGACAACACCGACGCGCAAATGCTGGCGGCCTGTCGCGATACGCTGAGTCAGGCGCTGCTGGGGGACGACGCAGCCTGGCCCGCGCTGCGCACCGCCGCCGAGGTGCCGGACGATTACAGCACCACGCGCCGCGCCCTCGGACTCTATGCGTTGAGTTCGCGCCTGGTGCTGCAAGGCGTGGCACGCCTGCAGCGTCGCGAGATGCCGCGCCCGCTCGATGCGCGCGCGGCGGACGCCCTCGTGGTCGAGCGCTATCAGCTTGGCAGCGCCGCGCAGGCCACCGTGCCCAAGCCGTCCTGGACCCACGATGCGCTCGGCATTCCCGAACTCGACGCAGACCTTCTCGCCGCTCTGCTGCGACAGCACGCGCCGGCACTCGCGATTGAAACCGCCGGCGACGACGACATTCCCGGCCACATCCACCGCCGTGACCCGCCCTATGTCCATAGTGCACACACCACGCTCTATACCCAGCTCGCCCATACCCGTCTGGGCACGCAGGTCTTGCCGCAACTGGTCTACACATGGTGGTTCACCGCGCGCAGCGCGCAGGGCGTCATCGATCCCCTGGCCGGGAAACTGGATGGACTCAGCTGGCGGGTCACGCTCGACAGCGACGGCGACGTGCTGGCCTACGACGTGGTGCACAACTGCGGCTGCTATCACATGTTCTTTCCGACGCAGCGCCTGCAGACACGCAAGCACCAGGCCGACGACGCCGAACCGCCGTGGATACCCTTCACGGTGCCGCCCGCCTGGCAGGGACGCGTGCGCGTGGTGCTCGAGAAGGGCAGCCATTACGTCACGGCGCTGGCGCCGGCGGGCGATGATGCGACGGCGCGGCGCTATGACTTGCAACCCTACGCCACGCTGCGCAATCTCACCCAGGGCGCGGAACGCGGGAGTCTGTTCGATCACAGGGGTCTGGTGCCGGGCTCCACGCGCGGTGAACGCTGGTTTCTGTGGCCGATGGGCGTGGTCGCGCCGGGCAGCATGCGGCAATGGGGACATCAGGCGACGGCCTTTGTCGGCCGCCGGCATTTCGACGATGCGCGCCTGCTCGAGCGCTACTTCGAACTGGCGCCCGCGACCTCGGCGGCGCGCTCGTCAGCCGACTGATCAGCCGCCGCGTCCGCCGCCAGCGCCTCGTCACGCGCTTGCAGGCGGGCACGCAACTGACGCTGCTGCGCGGCTATCGAAGACGGGTTGTAGCGCGGCACGACGCTGCCGTCGCCGGCGACGCCCTGCGGCGGAATATTGCTGATGCGCACCTGACCGTGCGCATCGACCCAGCGATAGAACTCCGCGTGCACCGCCAGGGGCGCGAGCAGCGTCGCCGCGCAACACAGGCGCCGGGCCAGCGCGCGCACCACCATCAAGGATGACGCAGCGCGTGCAGTTCACGTTCGAGTTCGGCGATGCGGGCCCGCGCCGCATCGCGCTCACGCGCCACGCGCGAAGTCTCGGCCAGCGCCTCGAAGGACGACAGCTCGGCGCGGCTCGCACGCTCCAGCGCCAGGCTGCGTTGCGCCGACAGCAGTTGTTCGCGCCGCGACGGCCCGAACAATCGTGCCCACCAGCCATCCTCTTCCGCCGCCGCGCCACGCGCGCTGTCATCGACCTCGAATTCGGACCGCAAGGCGGCGAACTCTTCACGCGCGAGATGCACTTCGCCGGCGGTCTTCAGCACATCGAGCACCGCCGCTTCATGTTCGGCGGTGAATTCCTCGGGCGGCGTGGCCCGTGCGATGGCCAGCAGCGCGCGGGCTTCGTGAAAACCCGTCGCGCCGTCCTCAAAGCTGATTTCCATGATCGCCTCCGCGCTCACCGCCTCACGTCGCCCGCACTCAGAGTTTACCGAAACTCAAATCGGCGCCGGCGAAATCGCCTTCGGCCGTGCTGCTGCACACCACGCCAAGCTGGCCGCGTGACGGATCGAGATAACGTGCCGCCACGGCGCGCAACGCTTCATGACTCGCCTCCAGCACGCGCGCGCGGAAGCGCTGACGGAAGGCGTCGTCGCGACCATAGAGCCCGTTGGTGAAGGCACGCTCGCATTCGCCGGCCGGTGAGCGCGGCTGATCGAGGGCGCGGATGGTGCCGAGCACCGCTTCCTCGAGGCGCTGCTCGTCATTGTCCGCGGCGAACCAGGCCAGCGCCCGATCGAAATCCTGCGCGGTCGCGAGCGCGCGCGGGTCGCGATAGGAATAGAAGCGGAACGTCGCGCTGTCGGCGTCATAGCTCGCACCGGAACCATAGGCGCCGCCTTTCTCGCGGATTTCGCCGTGCAGAAAGCCGTCCTGCAGATAACGACCGAGCACCGCCAGCAAGGGCGCGTCGGCATGATCCTCGGCGACCGCGGCATAGGCCTTGGCCACGAAGTTGACCTGGGAGTTGATCAGCCAGCCATTGGCGGCAGTGGCGTCGTTGATGCGCGCAACGAAGGCACCGCAGGCCGGCGCGAGCGGCGCACCGACGCGCGCGGCCAGTGGCGCTGCGCCGTCCAGCACGGCGGCGTCACCGAACAGCGCCACCCGCCGCGGCGCATGCCGCAGCTTGGCGCGTATCGATTCAAACAAGGCGAACAGTCCGCTCAGCGCCTGCGCGTCCTCCGCACCGGCCAGTTCCTTCAGGATGCGATGGGCGCTCGGTCCGTCCCACAGATCGTCCAGCGCCGCGCCCACCGAATAGCTGCGCGCGGCGGTGATGACCGCGAGCTGATGGCCTCTGTCCGTGAGGGATTGTTCGGCCTCCGCGCGCGACTGCATCAGCAATTCCTGCAGACGTTCGCTCTCATCGAAACGCACACCGTCGACTGCCTCATTGACGATGGCGATGACTTCATCGCGCTTGCGCGCCAGCCCCTTGCCGCTGATCACGAACCAACCGCGCAACTCGCCGCCGGCGATGGGCGCGCGCGCCATGGTGTTGGTGCCGAAGCTGCCGGACAGCGCACGGCGCGACTGCACGGCAAGATAGTCTTCATCGCCATGACCGAACTCGGTCAGGTAATCGGACAACAAAGGCAGCACGCGCAATTCCTCGGCGCTGAGCTCCGGCAGGTCGTAGACCAGTTGCATGCGGAAGATGCCGTTCGCCGCGCACTCATAGCTGTGCACTTCCACGCCGTCGTGCACGGTGATGTGCGCACGCGGCGCCGGCGAGGGCGCGGGCACGTCGGCCAGCGTCACGCGCGGCAGCACATCGGGATCATCAACGCGCGCCTGGCGTTCACGCAGCGCCGCGGCCTGCTGTTCCAGCGTGGCGCGTTCGGCTTCGCCCAAGGTGCTGGCCAATGCATCGAGGCGCGCGCGCTCCGCAGCCTCGTCCTGCGCGGCCTTCGCTTCGTCGGGCACCATGGTCAGCCGCACGCGATGGGCGTTATCCAGCAACAGGCGGCGTATCAGGCGCGCGACGAAACCGGGCTCGCGAATCTCGCGACGCAGGCCGTCGAGCACGCGATCGAGTTCCAGCAGGCGCGCCGGATCGCGGCGATACATCGCGGCCGGCATCACGCGGCCCATGAGTTGCAGCCCGAAGGGATAGCTGCCGCCGCCGATGTCACGTTGCGCCATTTCGATGCGATCCAATATCGCGTCCAGGGTCGCGGCATCGACGCCTTCCTTCGCGACCTTGTCCAACACCTCGAAGATGCCCTGCTCGAGTGCCGCGCCGTGTGGTGCTTCACTGCCCTCGACGCCACAGACGAACACCAGTTGTCGCGCCGAATCATCGACACCGCACAGTTCCGAGGGCGCGTCGGCAAGCTCGGTGGTCTCGAGGTAGTGGCGCAGCGGCGAGGCGCTGTGTTCGAGCAGAATGGACGCCAGGAGATGGGCCTGCACGACGTCGTCCGGCTCGGCCGCTTCGCCCAGCAACCACGCCCACACGATATGGGTGGCGCGCTCGCCTTCGTCCTCGGCGAAGTAGCGCGCCTCGACGCTGCGCGGCGCGCTGAAGGGCGGCTGCAGCGGACTCATGATGAGATCATCCGGACGCTTGAAGCGCTCCAGCACCAGTTCGGCGATGTGGCGCTGATGTTCGCTCTCGGGGAAGCTGCCATAGGTCATGAACACCGCGTTGCCGGGGTGGTAGTGACGGGCATGGAAGGCGCGCAACGCGGCGTGGGTGAGATCGGGGATCGCCAGCGGCTCGCCACCGCTGTTGTGGCGATAGACGGTATCGGGAAACACCGCCGTGTGCAGATGCTGATAGAGCTGCGCGAGCGGCGAACTCATCGCGCCCTTCATTTCGTTGTAGACCACCCCGTGGAATTCCACCGGCGGGCCTTCGCCATCGGCCGCGTCCGCGAGTTCCACACGCCAGCCTTCCTGGGCGAAATCGAGCGGGTCGAGATTGGGGAAGAACACCGCGTCCAGATAGACCTTGAGCAGATTGTCGAAGTCCTTGCGGTTCTGCGTGGCAAAGGGATAAGCGGTGCTGTCACTGCCGGTGAAGGCGTTCATGAAGGTGTTCAGCGAACGGCGCAACATCATGAAGAAGGGATCGCGCACCGGGTAACGCTGACTGCCGCACAGCGTGGTGTGTTCGAGGATGTGTGCCACGCCACTCGAATCCTGCGGCAGGGTCGGCAGCACCACCATGAACGCATTATTGCTGTCGTTACAGGCGAAATGCAGATGCCGGGCACCGGTCGCCGCATGCTGATACTGGCGTAATTCCAGGCCCAGCGAGTCTACGGTCGTGGTGGACGTCAATTCGAATGCAGGTATGGACATCGTTAATCAATTCACTCAAGTCTGTTCACGAAGGAACGGGTGTTCAGGCGATACGCGTCAGCGCGGCGCGCAGTTCAGTCAGGGACGCTATCTCGGCGTGCGGCCGCGCATAGTCCTCGGGCCATGGCTCACCCTCGCGGTTCAACCACACGCTGGCGAGGGCCGCGCGTCGTGCGCCCTCGATATCGTAGAGGGGCTGATCGCCGACATGCACCGCGCGCCCGGCCGTCACGCCGGCCCGCACGAGGGCCGTTTCGAACATGCGCGGGTCGGGCTTCTGCACACCGGCCTCGGCCGGTGAGATGCAGAAAGCGAAATAGGTGCTGACGCCGGCGACTTCAAGGTCGGCATTGCCATTGGTGAGCGCCACCAGGGTGAAATCGCGGGCCAGGTCCGATAAGACCGGCACCACGTCGTCGTAGAGGGTCACGACGCTGCGCTCGCGTACGAACAGCGCGATGCCGGGCTCGGCCAGGGCCGGATCGTAACCAAAGGCCGTCAGTTGCTCGCGCAGCGCGAGGATGCGCAGCGCGGTGAAATCGTGGGCGACCTCGGGGTGCTGGCTGGCCAGTTCCCAGCGCCAGCGGCGCAGCGATTCGATATTGTGTTCGGCGGCCAGGCGCGGCGCATATTCCACTATCCACTCGTGCTGCACCTGTTCGGCGCGCAACAGGGCCGGACGTGCATCCCACAGGGTGTCGTCGAGATCGAAGGTGATCACTTCAAACATCGTTGCTGCTCTAAGGTGAGCGTCGCGAGGGGCGCACGCGAATAATTCTGAGACTGGCTCTATACTTCCGCACCGGCCGGTAGGAGGAACCGTCAATGCCATCGTTCGATGTCGTATCCGAAGTCGACAAACACGAACTCACCAACGCCGTCGACCAGACCAATCGCGAAGTCGGACAGCGCTTCGATTTCAAAGGCAGCAAGGCACGGGTCGAGCGCGATGAGTACAAGTTGACCATCATCGCCGATGGCGAGTTTCAAGCCAAGCAACTGCTGGAAATCCTCGAGACCCGGCTGGCCAAACGCGGGATCGACATCGATTGCCTGGAAGTCGGCGATTTCAGCTCCAACATCGCCGAGGCGCGCCTGCCGGTCACGGTGCGCGAGGGGGTCGATGCGGACACCGGACGCAAACTCAACAAGCTCATCAAGGAGAGCAAGATCAAGGTCACCTCCCAGATGCAGCAGAATCAGTTGCGCGTGACCGGCAAGAACCGCGACGACCTGCAGGCGGTCATGGCACTGATCAGAAACGCCAAACTTGGTGTGCCTTTTCAGTTCACCAATTTCCGCGACTGACCTCCCCGTGCAACAGAGCGAACAGCGCTTTGCCTGCCCCTATTGCGGGGAACGCATCAGCGTGCTGGTCGACCATTCCGAAGAGGCGCAGGACTACATCGAGGATTGCGAGGTGTGCTGTCGTCCGATCATGCTCATGGTGCGCATCGAGGCCGATGACAGCGTGCGCCTGGTGGCGCGGCGCGGCGATGATTGAGTTCGATACGCCGTGAGCGTCGCCGAGTTGTTGCTGTTGTTCGGCGCCGGTCTCGTGGTCGGACTGTGGTGGTGGAGCATGCAGGCCCACGATCGCGTCGACCTCATCAGCCGCGAGGTGTGCAAGGATCTCGACGTGCAGCGGCTCGATGAGGCGGTGTCACTGCGGCGCGTCGGTTTTGCGCGTGACGAATTCGGCTTGAGTCTCGAACGGGTGTTCCGCTTTGAATTCAGCGTCAATGGCGCCGACCGGCGCCATGGCGAAATCTGCCTGCATGGCGAGGCGCCGCGCTGGGTGCATCTCGATCACCCCGAGGGCGATATCCACATCGATTTGTCGGCGCGGGCGTGAGCTCCGCAGGCTGAGCCTTACTCGGGTTCGCCGCGCCGCAGTTTGTCCGACAACTCGTTGATCAGCGCCTGATCGTGGGCCTTGGCCGCCGCCCGCACCGCCTGGGCGCGCTGCTTGATGCGATCGAGGTGGGCGCGCTGATTGGCGAGTATGCCGCGCTGGGCATCACTGTTCTCGACCGCGTTCTGCTCTTCCAGCCACTCGTTGAGTTCCATCTTGAGATCGGCCCGCACGCGCTCTTCGTGCACGCGGTGGGCGGCGAGATCACCGGCTGAGGCAACCGCCGCGGCCTGGGCATCGGCCTGCGCGCGCTCGCTGGCGGCGATCTGCTGCGCGACGTGACGGGCTTGCGCTTCGAGCGCGCGCAGATCGGTATCGTGGGTCTGACCGTCGCTGGCAGCGGCGCGTTTCAGATCGGCGATTTCGATTTCGATTTCACGTTGTTGCTCGACAGCCGCCTGCTTTTCGCGCTGCGCCAGTTCCAACGCCAGCCGCAGACGGCGGGAGTCGGCTTCCAGGCGTTCACGTTCGAAGCGCATTTCCGCCTCTTCCTGCATGCGCTTGCGCGCATGGGCGTCCTTGAATTCGGCGACGATCTGCTCGGCTTCGGCGGCGGCGGCACGACGCGCGGCCTCGGCCGCTTCGCGTTCACGGCGGGCGCGTTCGAGTTCGGTGGCATTGCGCGCCAGCTCTTCCTCGAGTTGCTGACGCTCGGTCTGCACCTTGTGCCGCAGTTCCTCGCGCAGCTTGCGCTCGAGCGCGAGTTGTTGCTGCTCGCGCATTTCCGCTTCCCGCGCACTGGCCTGCTGCACCTCTTCCAGGCGACGCTGGTAGTCACGCGCCTCGGCCAGACGCACGCGGGATTCCTCGGCCTGGACCCGCACCCGCTCCTGCTCTTCGCGCAGGCGCACTTCGGCATCGGCCTTCTGACCCTGCAGACGCTTGAGTTCCTCGGCCTGCCAGGCATAGCTCTCACGCAGCTTGCGCTCTTCTTCCTGCAGGCGACGTTCCATCTCGGCCCGCACCTGCTCGACGCGCTCGCGTTGCGCTTCGCGCTCGGCCTGCACGGCGGCATCGGCCTCGGCCTTGGCCCGTTCGATCTCCGCCCTGATGCGTTGCGCCTCGGCCAGTTCACGGCGTGCGGCCTCGGCGACCGCGGCTTCGGCTTCGGCCTTGGCCCGCGCCAATTCTTCGCGCACCCGGCGGGCTTCGGCAGCCTCGCGCTCAGCGGCCTCGGCCGCGGCGGCGGCGGCGGCGGCCCGCGCGGCTTCGAGTTCCGCCTTCATACGCTCGGCTTCGGCCAGCCCG
>Ga0208492_1000761_pt1 | contig 24682 bp, 26 predicted proteins | sample Subbioar_CSW14AB_FD_184820 | JGI IMG/M metagenome (GOLD analysis project Ga0208492, IMG submission 184820) | Serpentinite rock and fluid subsurface biosphere microbial communities from McLaughlin Reserve, California, USA - CR12Mar_CSW14AB (SPAdes) | ecosystem: Environmental > Terrestrial > Deep... | reverse complement strand
AATCCGGCCAGCCGCTGCTGGGCTGGGTGGCCAACGTGGTCGACCCTGACACCCTCGAGCCTGCCGCGGTGATCAACACGATTACCCGCCATGTCGATGCGCCCCGTCTGGCCGTGCTCGACTGGGCACCGACCGCCACCGCTGCCGCACTGGCGCCGCAGCTCGCAGGCTGCGTGGAACAGTTGCGCGCCCTGTAGTCGACCTCAAGCTTCAGCAGCGCCATGGTGACCGAACTCGAAAGCGGCGATTCCACAGGCGGGGTCTGGCTTCTTCGTCCAACCCGCTCCATGACCTGGCCCGAGGCCAAGCGCTTCATCCTGCTGGTGACATTGATGTGCGGCCTGATCGGCGGGACCTTCGCCTATTTCGGCTTGTGGATGGTGATGCCCTTCTCCGGTCTCGAGGCCCTGGCGGTCGCGACCGCCTTCTATCTGGTCTTGCGTGACGGTGAGCGCCGCGAACTGGTGCGCATAGACGGCGATAAACTGGTAATAGAGACCGGCGCGCGCAAGCTCGAGCAACGCCACGAGTTCAACTGCCTGTGGGTGCGCGTCCACTTGTCGCGCTCGCCCCACCGCCACTATCCCACCCGCCTGTTCGTCGGCACCCATGGCCGCGCCGTCGAGCTCGGCCGATTCCTCACCGATACCGAGCGCGACAGTTTGTCGCGCTCCCTGATTAACGCCTTGAAGAAAAACCGGTAGACTACGGCGGCCTCGGTCAAAAGACGGCAGGCACCAGCGGCCGACACGGGGAGAGGCCTTCCCTGCCGGGCCACCTTTGGCGACGCTTTAAAACACAAAAAATCAGCACCTAACTGGTACGGACCAAACCCGCACGCGCTGTATCGGGAGTTTCAAGCATGACTTTTTCCAAGTTTTCCAATCCATGGCGAAAAATCGCGTTGACGAGCGCGATCCTCGGCCTGCCGGGCACCGCCATGGCTGAATGGGGTCTCAACCTCCCGCGAGGCGTCACCCCCTATAGCAACACGGTCTATGACTTGCACATGCTCATTCTGGGCGTCTGCGTCGTGGTCGGTATCGTGGTCTTCGGTCTTATCCTTTACTCCATCATCGCGTTTCGGAAGTCGGCGGGCGCCAAGGCTGCCCAATGGCATGAGAGTACCAAGGTGGAAATACTCTGGACCTTGATCCCGTTCATGATCTTGATTGGTATGGCGGTCCCCGCGACCCATGCCTTGATCATGATGGAGAACGTTTCCAATGCGGACATGACCATCAAGGTCACCGGTTACCAGTGGAAGTGGCACTACCAGTATCTGGACGAAGGCATCAATTTTTTCAGCACCATCGCCAACGACAGCAACATGGCCCGCCAGTTGAAGTCCGGCGTTGATCCCAACACCGTACCGAACTACCTCCTCGAGGTGGACAACCACCTGGTCGTGCCGGTCGGCAAGAAGATCCGTTTCCTGACCACCGCCGGTGACGTCATCCACGCCTGGTGGGTACCCGCCCTCGGCTGGAAGCGCGACGCCATTCCGGGCTACATCAATGAGTCCTGGGCGGAAATCCAGACCCCGGGCACCTACCGCGGCCAATGCGCGGAACTGTGCGGCAAGGATCATGGCTTCATGCCCATCGTGGTCGATGCCCTGTCTGCGGAAGACTACGCGGCCTGGATCGCGAAGACGAAAGCCGCCACCCAGCACGCTGACGCGGACGCCGTCGTTCCGGCCGCCGCCGTGGCTCAGCAGTAAGGCCCGGCCGCGCACTTACGCGACCGACAACCGACCCTTTTCGAATCGATTTTGTATATGAGGTTAGATCCATGAGTGAGGCCGCCACCCACCACGAGCACGATCACCATGACCATCATCCAAGCGGCATCTCGCGCTGGCTGACGACCACCAATCACAAGGACATCGGAACGATGTACTTGATCTTCTCGCTGATAATGTTCTTTATCGGCGGGACGATGGCGATGGTGATCCGCGCCGAGTTGTTCCAACCCGGTCTGCAGTTCGTCGATCCCCAGTTCTTCAATTCCATGACCACCATGCACGCACTGGTCATGATCTTCGGCGCCGTCATGCCGGCCTGGACGGGTTTCGCCAACTGGATGATCCCGATGATGATCGGTGCGCCGGACATGGCGCTGCCGCGACTCAATAACTGGAGCTTCTGGATTCTGCCCTTCGCCTTCACCCTGCTGCTCAGCACGGTGTTCATGCCGGGCGGTGGCCCGGCCGGCGGCTGGACGATGTATCCGCCCCTGGTACTGCAAACCGGCGCCGCGTTTCCGTTCCTGATCTTCGCCGTGCACTTCATGGGTGCGTCCTCGATCGCCGGCGCCATCAACATCATCGCCACCGTATTCAATATGCGGGCGCCTGGCATGACGCTGATGAAGCTGCCGCTGTTCGTGTGGACCTGGATCATCACGGCCTTCCTGTTGATTGCCTCCATTCCGGTGCTGGCGGGCGCCGTGACCATGCTGCTCACCGACAAATTCTTCGGTACTGCGTTTTTCAGCGCGGCCGGCGGCGGCGACCCGGTGATGTTCCAACACATCTTCTGGTTCTTCGGTCATCCCGAGGTGTACATCCTGATCCTGCCGGCTTTCGGCATCGTGTCGGCCATCATTCCGACCTTCGCCCGCAAGCCGCTGTTCGGTTACGCCTCGATGGTCTACGCCAGCGCCGCGATCGCGTTCCTGTCGTTCATCGTGTGGGCCCACCACATGTTCACGGTCGGCATGCCGCTGGCCGGTGAACTGTTCTTCATGTACACCACGGTCCTGATTGCGGTGCCGACGGGCGTCAAGGTCTTCAATTGGGTGGCCACCATGTGGCAGAGCTCGATGACCTTCGAAACCCCGATGCTGTTCGCCATCGCCTTCCTGGTGTTGTTCACCATTGGCGGTTTCTCGGGTCTCATGCTGGGCGTGACCCCGGTCGATTTCCAGTACCACGACACCTATTTCGTCGTGGCCCACTTCCACTATGTGCTCGTCACCGGCGCCGTGTATGCGCTGATGGCCGGCACCTATTTCTGGCTGCCGAAGTGGACCGGACACATGTACGACGAGGGCCTCGGCAAGCTGCACTTCTGGCTGTCGACCATCTCGGTCAACGTGTTGTTCTTCCCGCAGCACTTCCTGGGTCTGGCCGGCATGCCGCGCCGTATTCCGGACTACTCGGTGCAGTTCGCGGACTTCAACATGGTTTCGAGCATCGGCGGCTTCGTGTTCGGCCTCTCGCAGCTGTTGTTCGTGGTGGTGGTCGTCAAGTGCGTCAAGGGTGGTGCGAAGGCGACTGACCAGGTGTGGGAAGGTGCGCACGGCCTGGAGTGGACCTTGTCCTCGCCGCCGCCCTATCACAGCTTCAATACTCCGCCCGACCCGGCAACCATTGAAGGCGGCATGCGCTGAGCATGACGATGGGCAATCACCCGATCGACGATGAAACGCGCGCCGCCCAGCAACGGGCGGCGACGCGCACCGCAATCGCCCTCGCGGTGATAGCGTTCGTCATCTACGCCTGGGTCTTTGTTTCCAAGCTGTAACGGCATGAGCGAACCGACGCAACAGTCAGCCAATCGCCGCACCGTCACCAAACTGGTGCTCGCGACTTGCGCGATGTTCAGCTTTGGCTATGCGCTGGTGCCGCTCTACGACGTGTTCTGCACGGTCACGGGTCTGAACGGCAAGACCGGCCGGCTCTCGGAGGCGCAAGCCGCGGCGCTCAGCGTAGACGAAAGTCGTTCGATTACGGTCGAGTTCGTCACCAGTGTCGATGCGCAGATGCCCTGGAACTTCAAGCCGCTGGTCAACAAGGTGGTGGTGCATCCGGGCGTCGAGACGCAGGTCGAGTTCGAAGTACACAACTGGGACGCAGGTCCCATCGACGGCAATGCCGTGCCCAGCGTGGCGCCGAACACTGCGGCCAGGTACTTCAACAAGACCGAGTGTTTCTGTTTCACCCAGCAGACCCTGGCTGCCGGTGAAACGCGCCGCATGCCGGTGCGTTTCGTTGTCGATCCGCGTCTGCCGCCCGAGGTCACGGTGTTGACCCTGGGCTATACGTTTTTCCAGTCCTTGAAACCGACTGCGTCAAACGAAGAAGCGGCCAAGCCGCGTTCATGAAGTCGAATCCGGCTTCGGGGAATTTCACTTAAACCGAGAAACAAGTCATGAGTAGTGCAGGACACGCAGACCACGCAGACTATTACGTCCCAGAACCGAGTCGCTGGCCGATCACCGCCACCATCGCGATTTTCACGATGTTTGTCGGCGGCGCGACCACGCTCAACGGCCAGTCCGCCGGTCCGATCATTCTCGGCGTCGGCTTTCTGATGTTCGTCTACATGCTGTTCGGCTGGTTCGGCGCCGTCATCGGCGAGAGCGAAGCGGGCAAGTACAACGAGCAGGTCGATGTCAGCTTCCGCATGGGCATGGGCTGGTTCATCTTTTCCGAAGTAATGTTCTTCGCGGCCTTCTTCGGCGCGCTGTATTACGCACGCATGTATTCAGTGCCGTGGCTCGGCGGTGAAGGTGCCAAGCTCGCCACCAACCAGTATCTGTGGCCGCAGTTCGCTGCCGCCTGGCCGCTGTTCAACCCGCCGTCCAACTATGGTTTCAGCCAGTTCAAGGAAACCATCGGCGCCTGGGGCGTACCCTTCACCAACACCCTCATCCTGCTTTCCAGCGGCGCGACGGTCACCTGGGCGCATTGGGGTTTGCAGAAGGGCAACCGTGGTCAGTTGATCCTGGGTCTGGCCGCCACCGTGGCGCTGGGCGCGATCTTCGTGTACCTGCAGTCGGAAGAATATGGTCACGCCTATCACGCGCTGGGCCTGACGCTCAATTCCGGCATCTATGGCGCGACGTTTTTCCTGCTGACCGGCTTCCATGGCTTCCACGTCACCATGGGCACCATCATGCTGGCAGTCATCCTGGCGCGTTCGATCAAGGGTCATTTCACGCCCAAGCACCACTTCGCATTCGAAGCGGTGGCCTGGTACTGGCACTTCGTCGACGTGGTCTGGATAGGCTTGTTCATCTTCGTGTACTGGCTCTGAGTCGAACCGGCACACGCGCAAGGAAGAGCGCCACCCTCGCGGTGGCGTTTTTTTTTGCTCAGTTCGGCGAAATGACGCCGAGCGCGTTGAGAATGATGATCACCACCACCAATCCAATCGAGAGGCCCACGCGTACCGTCAGGGCCTTGACCGTTGCCTTGCCGTCATCGTCCTTGCGGCGGCGGAACAGACTCACGAATGCCGAGCCTAAAGCCACCAGGATCAACACGAAGATTCCTATGATCACGGCTTTCACGATCGGGGACGTGGTCATGGCAAACTCGGCATTCAATGTGGTTCGTTTCTGATTATCGGTTATTTGTGCGCAGCCTCTCAATCAATCCCTGGACACGTATCGCCCTGACCCTGTTGCTGGTCGCCGCCTGCGCCGGCCTGGCAGGTCTCGGATTCTGGCAATTGCAGCGCGCGCATGAGAAGCAGGCCCGCTACCAGGCGTTCGACGATCGTCAGAGCGCGCCACCCCTCGAATTCGATTCCATCGCGTCGCAAGCGCCTTTGAGCGACAGTTTGTGGCGCCGTGTCACGCTGAGCGGCCACTATCTCGACTTGTATGTGGTGCTCGACAACCGCATCAGCCAGGGCCGTCCCGGCTACGAGATCCTGTCGCCCTTTGTCTCCGATGGCGGCCGGACCGTCCTGGTCAATCGTGGCTGGGTGCCCCTGCCCGACAACCGCGCCACCCTGCCTGAGATGCTGGCGCCCGCCGATCCCACCACCATCAGTGGCTACATCGGCCCCGAACCGACCGTCGGCATCGACCTTGAAGACAGCGCCGCCCAGGCGGAAATCATGAGTCCCCAGGTGTTTCGCGTGCAGCGGGTCAAAGTGCCCGGTGTGGAATCCCTGCTCGACCGACCCCTGTGGCCGGGCATCGTCTATCTCGATGGCAATGCTCTGGGCGCTCTCACTATCGACTGGCAATTGCCGGGGGACGGTTCGGCGCGTAACCGTTCCTACGCAGTGCAGTGGTTCGCGATGGCCATCGTGCTGGCCGGTATCGGACTTTGGAATCTTTATGGCAAGAGACATCGGCATGGCTGACAACACCCTCGCATCCCCGCCCAAGCGCAATCGCTGGGTCCTGCTCGCGGTGGTGGCCGCCTTTGTCCTGCCGATCCTGCTTGCCTGGTGGTTTGCCATCATGCATCCGGAGGCGGTGCCGAAACGCCAACTCAATAACGGCGAATTGATTCATCCGCCGATCGACTTCGCCGCCGACCCGGCGGGTGCGCCGCTCAAAGCGCTGCAACTGGCGCCCGCCGAATGGAGTCTGGTTTATTTTGGCGCCGGCCCTTGCAGCGCCGAGTGTGTGCGCTTGGTCGAAGTGCTGACCACCATCCGCGGCCTCGTCGGCGCCCAGGGCGCGCGCGTACACGTCGCGGCGCTGGTGGACGGCGCGCCCGACCAGCCCATCGATCAGGCGCTCGTCATTCCCGACGCCGCGGCCCGCGCCCTGCTCGCGCGCGAGGCCACCGCGCGTACCGGTACCGCGCGGGATCAAGGAATCGTGATTCTGGATTCGCGTCGCCTGGCGATGATGATATTTTCCGTTGACGCCGACCCGGCTGGAATCAAAGAGGATTTGAAGCGCCTGCTGCGCGGCTCAGCCATCAACTGATCATGATTCGAACGCTACGCCTGCTCTCCCATTTTCTGCCCCTGCTCGCGCTCGCCGTGATCGTGCTCGGCGCCTATGTGCGGCTGAGCGACGCCGGACTCGGCTGCCCAGACTGGCCGGGCTGCTATGGACATGTGACCGTCCCCAGCCATGACGCCAACATCCATCTTCAGGATCCCGACTGGCATGCCCGACCGCTCGAAGCCGGCAAGGCCTGGCGCGAAATGATCCATCGCTACCTCGCCAGCACCTTGGGTCTGGGTATCGTGCTGCTGGCGGCGGGCTCACTGCGCGCCACGGTCCGCCGCACGGCCGCTGTCAGTCCCGTGGTGTTCCTGCTCGTGCCGCTGGTCGTCCTGCAAGGCCTGCTCGGCATGTGGACAGTGACGCTCCTGCTGAAACCCCTGGTAGTCAGCGCCCACTTACTGGGGGGACTCGCCACCCTCGCGCTGCTGTGGTGGAACCTGCTCAGCGTGTGGGGAATGGAACCGCAAAGGGCCGTCAGTGCCGGGCTCTACGGCCTGGCGCGCCTCGCGGTATTGGTACTGGTGCTGCAAATCTTCCTCGGCGGATGGACCAGCGCCAACTACGCGGCGCTCGCCTGCACCGATTTCCCGACCTGCCAGGGCAGCTGGTGGCCGAACACCGACTTCAAGGAAGCCTATGTGCTGTGGCGCGGGCTCGGCATCAATTACGAATTCGGTGTGCTGGATACCCCGGCGCGCACCGCCATCCACGTCGGTCATCGCCTCGGCGCGCTGGTAGCGACCCTGGTCATCGCGACCGCGGCCTGGCTCGCCTGGCGCAGTCGTCAGCCGCGACTGCGCCGAGTGGCATCATGTATACTCGCCGCGCTTGCGCTGCAGGTCACCCTGGGTATCACCAATGTGCTGGGCGGTCTGCCGCTGCCGGTCGCGGTTGCCCATAACGGTGTCGCTGCGGTATTGCTGTTGACCCTGTTAACCCTCGTGCACTCCACGCGTCGCAAAGAAACGCTGCCATCATGCTGACCGAAAGTATGGTTCCTTCCGCGCTTGCCCACTGGCGCGACTACGCCGAACTCTGCAAGCCGCGAGTCGTCGGTCTGATCGTGTTCACCGCCGTGATCGGCATGTTTCTCGCCACGCCCGGCGCTGTGCCCCTGGCCATTCTGATTCCGGCCACCCTCGGCATCGGCCTCGCCGCCGGCTCGGCGGCCGCCATCAACCATGTCGCCGAACATCGCATTGACGCCTTGATGGCGCGCACCCAGAACCGTCCTCTGCCGCAGGGTGGCCTGAGTCGCACCCAGGCCCTGATTTTCGCGCTTCTCATCGGCGCGCTGGCGATGTATCTGCTGGTGGCCTTCGTCAACGTGCTGACCGCGGTGCTGACCTTTGCATCGCTGATCGGTTACGCCGTCATCTACACCATGTATCTCAAGTATGCGACACCGCAGAACATCGTCATCGGTGGGGCCGCGGGCGCCGCGCCGCCGGTGCTCGGCTGGACCGCCGTCACCGGTACGGTCGATCCCCATGCACTGCTGCTGTTCCTGATCATCTTTGCGTGGACGCCGCCGCACTTCTGGGCGCTCGCGATCTACCGCCGCGAGGAATACGCCAAGGCGCAGATCCCGATGCTGCCCATCACCCATGGCGTCGAGTTCACCCGCAAGCAGATTCTGCTCTATACCGTCATCCTCACCATCTCGACCATCCTGCCCTATGTGACCTACATGAGCGGCCTGGTCTATCTCGTCGGCGCGCTGGCGCTCGATGCGGTGTTTCTCTACTACGCCATCGCCATGCTGCGTGACGATGACGACCAGATCGCCTGGGCGGCCTTCCGCTATTCCATCGTCTATCTCACCGGGCTGTTCTTCTTCTTCTTCCTCGATCACTACTGGAACGGTATCCTGAAGTTCGTGACCGGAGGCTGAGGCATGGATTACCAGCGGCCACAGCCCGTCCTTTCGGCCTGGTGGCGGTTATGGTTCCCACCCTTGATGGTGCTGGCGGTCATCCCCGCCAAAATCCTGAGTCCTGATTTCTATCGCGACTGGATCATCAGCGAAAACGGTCTGGTCGAGCTCGCCACGCCGCTCGTGGCCATCGTCGGCGCGGTGTATGGCCTGAAGCTCATCAAGCGCCTCATTCCCACCCGCGACTGGTTGATCATCGCTTGGGTTGCGACGGTCACGCTTGCCTGCGTGTATTTCGCCGGTGAGGAATTGTCCTGGGGCCAACAGCTGTTCCACTGGTCGACGCCGGAAGCGATCGGGAAGCTCAACGACCAGCAAGAGACCAACCTGCACAACATGAGCAGCTGGTTCGACCAGAAGCCCCGCGCGCTGTTGGAATTGTGGGTGGTGATAGGTGGGATTCTGATCCCGGTGCGGGAATGGAAACGCGGCTCGCCCTACGCCAAGGGCAGTCTGTTCTACTGGTTCTGGCCGACCATGGACGTGTTGCCGACGGCCGTGCTGGCCGAACTCATCCGCGCGCCGCAGCGCCTGAAGCATCTGTTCGGCATCAAAGAGCTGCCGGTCGAGATCCGCTGGAGCGAACCCCAGGAATACTACTTCGCGCTGTTTCTCGCGCTCTATCTCATCTCGCTATACGTGCGCAGCGATGCGCGACGTGCCACGGCGCACGCCGCGCTGTCCTGAGTCCGCGCGTCTGCCTCAGACGGCTTCCGCTTCCGGCTCGAAATCCGGCAAGGCCTTCTTCAAGGCGTTGAAGGCATTCTTCTCCAATTGCCGAATGCGCTCCGCCGACACGCCGTAGCGATCCGCGAGATCGTGCAGCGTCAGTTTGGGCTCGATCAGCCAGCGGCTGGTGACGATGTCGCGGCTGCGCTCGTCCAGGCAGGCCATGGCGTCGCGCAGCGAGTCGGTGCGATTGTCGTCGCCCTCTTCCCGTTCCAGCAGCACGGTCGGTTCGAAGCGACGGTCGACCAGATAGGCGGCCGGCACGAACTGCTCTTCCTCGCTGTCCGGATTGACATCAAAGGACACATCGTGGGCGTTCAGGCGCTGCTCCATGGTCAGCACGTCGCGGTTCTCGACGCCGAACTCCTTGGCCAGCGAGTCCACCTCGCTTGCGCCCATCCAGCCCAGGGCCTTGCGTGCGCTGCGCAGATTGAAGAACAGCTTGCGCTGAGCCTTGGTGGTGGCGACCTTCACGATGCGCCAGTTGCGCAGAATGAACTCGTGCATCTCGGCTTTGATCCAATGCACCGCGAAGGACACCAGACGCACGCCCACCGTCGGGTCGAAGCGCTTGACCGCCTTCATGAGTCCGATGTTGCCCTCCTGGATGAGGTCGCTCTGGGCCAGGCCGTAACCGCTGTAACCGCGCGCCACCTTCACGACGAAACGCAGGTGGGCGAGTACTAACTGACGGGCAGCGTCCAGATCTCCATCCTCGCGATAACAACGCGCGAGCTCCTGTTCGAGTTCGGCCGGCAGCAGTGGGATACGGTTGACCGCATCAATGTAGGTCTCCAGCGAGCCAGCGGTCGAAGGGAGACTGAGGTTTAAAGCATGGGTCATGGGTGAAGACACCTCGCTGATCTCTATTGGATTCATCTTAGCACTCCCCAACTTTGAGTGCTAAATGCGACAGAGGTTCGCTGTGATTTCAATCAGGGACATGCACGAACAGCCGACTGCCCAGGCTGTATGTGCGAAACAGCACCGACGGCGAGGGCCGGGGCGGGGTCAGTCTTCGTCGTCGACGCGGGTGCCGGCGAAATCCCCGAGCAGGGCGCGGGTGAACTCGCGGGCGTTGAAGACCTGCAGGTCCTCGGCTTTCTCACCGATGCCGACATAGCGGATGGGCAGACGCAGGCGCTCGGCCAGCGCGAAAATCACACCACCCTTGGCGGTGCCGTCGAGCTTGGTCAGACACAGGGCGGAGACCGCCACCTGCCCCATGAACTCCTGCGCCTGGTTGAGGGCGTTCTGGCCCATGGTCGCGTCCAGCACCAGGAGGGTTTCATGGGGGGCGTCCGCCTGATGCTTGCTCACCACGCGGCGCACCTTGGCGAGTTCCGCCATGAGGTTGTCCTGGGTATGCAGCCGTCCGGCCGTGTCGGCGATCAACACGTCTATCTTGCGCGCCTTGGCCGCCGCGCAGGCGTCGAAAATGACCGAGGCGGTGTCTGCGCCCGGCCCTTGCGAGATGACCGGAATGTTGAGGCGTTCGCCCCAGCGTATGAGCTGATCGACCGCCGCCGCGCGGAAGGTGTCGCCCGCCGCCAGCATCACGCTGCGACCTTCGCTCTGCAGGCGGCGCGCAATCTTGGCGATGGTGGTGGTTTTGCCGGCGCCGTTCACGCCCACCACCAGAATGATGTAAGGGCCGTCATCGCGGGCTTTGTATTCGAACGCCTGTTCGCAGGGCGCGAGGATGGCGGTCATTTCGTCCTGCACCGCCTGGGCGGGCGACTGATCGGCCGGGATGCGCCGAACCTTTTCAACGATGCGCGCCGTGGCGGCCACGCCGACGTCGGCCGACAGCAACAAGGTTTCCAGGGTTTCCAGCGCTTGCGCGTCAAGCCGCGTGCGGCCCGTGAACAGGCGTTGGACGCTATTGACGAGACTGTCGCGCGTGCGCGCGATACCGGCTTTGAGTCGACTGAACATTTGAGGCTTAAGCGCGCGATCGCAAATCAGAACGGCAATCCGCGTGAGCGGAATGCGCTATCCTAACATCCGCCGTCGCCGCCGTCCTGACGCATTGCGGCCGTTTCCATCGTCCCTGCGGAGCACCCACCATGCGATTGTTGCCCCTGGGCGCAGTGTTGTACTGCGCGCTTGCCTGCGCCTCTGTCCAAGCCGCCTCCCGTACCCATGAATACCTGCTCGACAACGGCCTGAAGCTGATCGTGCAGGAAGACCATCGCGCCCATGTGGCGGTCGTGCAGGTCTGGTACCGGGTCGGGTCAGCCTATGAACATGACGGCATCACGGGCGTCTCCCATGCCCTCGAACACATGATGTTCAAAGGCACCGAGCGCTACGGCGCCGGCAAGTTCTCGACCACGGTCGCCGCCCGCGGCGGTCGCCAGAATGCCTTCACCAGCTCCGACTACACCGCCTATTACGAAGAATGGTCGGCCGACAACGTCGAGCTCAGCTTTGACCTCGAGGCCGATCGCATGCGCAATCTCGTCATCGACGACGAGGCGTTCAAGAAGGAAATCAACGTTGTGCTCGAGGAGCGTCGCCTGCGTACCGACGATTCCCCGCAGTCCCTGGCCTACGAGGCCGCGCAGGCCGTCGCCTACATGACCAGTCCCTATCGCTATCCGGTGATCGGCTGGGAATCCGACATCAAGAACATGACCGCTGCGGATTTGCGCGCCTGGTATCAGCGCTGGTATGGCCCGAACAATGCCATCGTGGTGGTGGTCGGTGATGTTGAACCCGATGCCGTGCACGCCCTCGCCAGGAAGTACTTCGGGCCTCTCGCCAGGAGCGACATCGCGCCGCCCAAGGATCGTCCGGAGATCGCCCAGAACGGCACCAAGCGCGTTACGCTCAACAGCGACAAGGCGCGCGTGCCCTACCTCGTGATGGGCTACAAGGCGCCCGTCCTGGCCCAGGTCATCCGCGGTGAAGGCGTCGCAGAATGGGAACCCTATGCCCTCGACGTACTGGCCGCGATGCTGACCGGCGACAACAGCGCGCGCCTCAAGCGTGAGCTGGTGCGCGGTCGCGAGATCGCGAGCGACGTCAGCGCCGGTGTCGAGACCGCGTCCCGCCTGCCGACGCTCTTCACCTTCAATGCCGTGCCGGCCAAGGGCGTCAGCCTCGAACAGCTCGAACAGGCCATCGTCGAACAGATCGATGGACTGGCGGAGCACCCGCCGACCCAGGCGGAACTCGAACGCATCAAGACCCAGGTGGTCGCCGATACGGTTTTTCAACGGGACTCGATGATGCACGAAGCCATGACCATCGGCGCCTTGGAGGCGGTCGGCCTCGGTTGGAAGTACCGCGACAACTACGTCGAAAAGATACAAGCCGTGAGCACCGAACAGGTGCTGGCGGTGGCGAAGAAATACCTGGTGCCGCAAGGTCTGACCGTCGCCTACCTCAAGCCGGAGCAAGCACAATGACATCCCGCCGCAATCGCGCCCTGGTGACGGGCTTCACCCTGCTGTTGAGCCTGGCCGTCGAGGCCGGACCGCACATCGAACAATGGCAGACCAGCAACGGCGCGCGCGTGTACTTCGTGGCCGCGCCGGAAATTCCGATGATAGACACGCGCGTGGTGTTTGCCGCCGGCAGTGCCCGCGACGGTGCCCGCGGCGGCGTCGCCAACCTCACCAATGGCCTCTTGAATGAAGGCGCGGGCGAACTCGATGCCAACGCCTTCAACGACGCGCTGAGCGCGACCGGCGCGGTGCTGGGCCACGGCGCCGAACGCGACATGGCCTATGCCAGCCTGCGCACGCTCGCCGAAGGTGAGCATGCCAGGCGCGCCCTGGAACTGTTCACGCTGGCCCTCGCCAAGCCGCGCTTCGATCAAAGCGCCATCGACCGCGACAAGGCCCGCGCCCTGGTCGGCTTGAAGCACAAGGAACAGTCGCCCGACGCCATCGCCGAAGACGTGTTCTACGCCAGCCTCTATCCCAGTCATCCCTACGGCTCGCCGCCCGATGGCACCAGTGCCAGCGTGCAGGCCCTGACCCAGGACGACATCCGCACCTTTCACAAAACCTACTATGTCGCGCGCAACGCGGTCATCGCCATCGTCGGTGCCATCGACAAGACCCGTGCCAGCGCCATCGCCGAACAATTGAGCCAGGCCTTGCCCGCCGGCGAACGCGCGGTTGCATTGCCGGCCGTGGCGCTGCCGCCCGCCGAGAACAAGCGCGTCGATTTTCCGTCCATCCAGAGCCACGTGATCCTCGGCATGCCCGGCGTCAGCCGGGGCGATCCCGACTACTTCCCGCTGCTGGTCGGCAACCATGCCCTGGGCGGCAACGGTCTGGTCTCCATCCTGTTTGACGAAGTGCGCGACAAGCGCGGTTTGTCCTATAGCGTGTCGAGCTATTTCATCGCCATGGCCCAGGCCGGCCCCTTTGTCGCCGAATTGCAGACCGATAGAAAACAGCAGGACGAAGCCCTGGAAGTGTTGAACGCAACCCTTCGACATTTCGTCGAACAAGGCCCGCCCGCCGGCAGCGTCGAAGCCGCGCGCCAGAACCTCATCGACGGTTTCCCCTTGCGCGTCGCCAGCAATCGCCAGATTGCCGAGTACATCGCCATGATCGGCTTCTACGATTTGCCGATCGACTACCTCGAAACCTTCACCGCCAAGGTCGGCGCGGTCACGCCCGCTGCGGTCAAGGATGCCTTCGCGCGCCGCGTACCGCTCGACCGCCTGACCACGGTCGTGGTCGGGCGTGCCGCCAACGACGACAAGGGCTCCTGAGCTGCCATGACGCGCGCCGCCGAACACAGCATCCGCATCATCGGCGGCACCTGGCGCGGCACACGAATTCCGGTCGCTTCGCGCGAACAATTACGTCCGAGTGCGGACCGCGTGCGCGAGACCCTCTTCAACTGGCTGGCACCGGAACTGCCCGGTGCGCGCTGTCTCGATCTCTTCGCCGGCACCGGCGTGCTCGGCTTCGAGGCCTTGTCGCGGGGCGCGGCCAAGAGCGTGCTGGTCGAAAAGGATGGGGCGCTCGTCACGCGCATGGAGGCGCTCAAGGCGCGGCTCAAGGCCGAACACGCCGAAGTGCACGGCGCCGATGTGCTGCGCTGGCTGGATGGTCCGGCCACGCCCTACGACATCGTCTTTCTCGATCCGCCCTTCCATCGTGACCGGGTGGGCGCGGTGCTGGTCCGCCTCGCCCAGGGTTGGCTCGCGCCGCGCGCCCTCATCTATGTCGAATGCGAGCGCGACGCGGTGTTCGACCTCGGCGACCTCAGTCTGCATCGCGAAGGCCACACACAACAGGTGCGCTATCTGCTGCTGCGCGCCCCCGCTTAGCCGACACCGCGCCCGCGCCGTCCACCTCTCGAAGGGGTGTAAAAAATGCGGGCTAGACTATCCGCGCCGGAATCGTGATCATTCTCGTCGTCTTCCGACCCTGAGGAACAGCTTTGGGCATCACCGTCATTTATCCCGGCACCTTCGATCCGATCACGCACGGGCACACCGATATCGTCGGCCGCGCCGCGCCGCTGTTCGACAAGCTGATCGTTGCCGTCGCCGGCAGCACCGCCAAGAACACCGTGTTCTCGGTCGATGAGCGGGTGGCCCTGGCGGCCGAGATCCTGGGGCATTTCAAGAATGTCGAGGTCAAGCGCTTCGACGGCCTCATGGTCGACTTCGCGCGCGCCAACAAGGCATCGCTGATTTTGCGCGGCCTGCGCGCGGTCACCGATTTCGAATACGAGTTCCAGCTTGCCGGCATGAACCGCAAACTCATGCCCGAGGCTGACACCGTATTCCTGCCGACCTCGGAGAAATTCACTTACATCTCCTCGTCCCTGGTGCGCGAGATTGCCGCCCTGGGGGGCGACATCAGTGATTTCGTCCATCCGCACATCAAGCAAGTGCTGCTCGAGCGCGTCAGCAACCGTCGTAACGCGGCCCCGTCGCGCTAACTCCTCCGGAGGCCAGGCCATGGCCCTCAAGATCACCGAGCAATGCATCAATTGCGATGTGTGTGAACCGGAGTGTCCCAACCACGCCATCTACGACGGTGGCGTGCATTACGAGATCGATCCCGCGCGCTGCACTGAATGTGTGGGTCATTTCGATACACCGCAATGCGTCGCGGTGTGTCCCGTCGACTGCATTCCGAAAGACCCTGAGCACGCCGAAGACCACGCCGGCCTGCTCGCCAAATTCAACGCACTGACCGCCACTGCGCGGGACGAGGAGAACATCTCGTGAACCGTCGCATTCTTGTCCTGCTGTTCGCGCTGGTCGCGAGCGCGCCGCTTGCCGTCAGTGCCCGCAATACCACGCCGGGACAGGACGCCGTTGCCAGCGCCCACGCCCTCGCGACCGCCGCCGGCCACACCGTGCTCGCAGCCGGCGGCAACGCATTCGATGCCGCGATCGCCGTCGCCGCCGCGCTCGCGGTGGTCGAGCCCTACAGCTCCGGCATCGGCGGTGGCGGTTTCTTTCTGGTGCATGACGCGAAGAACGCACATGAGGGCATGATAGATGCGCGCGAAACCGCGCCCGCCGCCGCCACCCCCACCATGTTCCTCGACGCCGATGGCAAGGTCGCGCCCGAGCGGTCCTTGAACGGCGGACTCGCGGCCGGCATTCCCGGCCTGCCGGCCGGTCTGGTGTACCTCGCCAGGCATTACGCGCGTCTGCCGCTCGCCCAGGATCTCGCGCCCGCCATCGCGCTCGCCAATCAGGGCTTCGCGGTCAGCGAGCACTACGCCATCATGGCCGGCTTCCGCGCCCCGGCCTTCAAGCAGGATTCCGACGCCGCGCGCATATTCCTGCGCGAGGGCAAGGCCCCGGCGCTCGGCACGGTACTCACCCAGCCCGATCTCGCGCGCACCCTGACGGCCATTGCCGAGCAGGGCAATGAAGGTTTCTATGCCGGTCCACTCGCGGCGAAACTGGTGGCCGGCACGCGTGCCGACGGTGGCGTGTGGAGCGCCAAAGATCTGGCCGACTATCGCGTCAAGGAACGCGCGCCGCTGATTGGGCGTTATCATGATATCCGCGTGGTATCGGCCTCGCCGCCGTCCTCCGGCGGCATGGTGATGCTGGAGGCACTCAACATTCTCGAGAACTTCAAGCTCGCCGAACTCAACAAGGTCGATCGCATGCACGTCGTGATCGAGGCCATGCGCCTCGCCTATCGCGACCGCGCCGATTTCCTCGGCGATCCCGATTTCGTCGACATGCCCATCGCGCACCTCATGGACAAGACCTACGCGCGCGAACTGTCAGCCAAGATAGACATCAACAAGGCCACGCCCAGCGCCAGTCTGCCGCCGATCACCGTCGACCCCAATCACCACACCACCCATTTCTCGGTCATCGACAGCGCCGGCAATCGTGTGGCCGCGACCTTGAGCGTCAACTATCCCTTTGGCGCGGCCAGTGTGCCGGCCGGTACCGGCGTGTTGCTCAACAATGAAATGGATGACTTCGCGACCAGTCCCCTGACGCCCAATGCCTATGGTCTGGTCGGTGGTTCGGCCAATGCGGTCGGTCCCGGTCGACGCCCCCTGTCCAGCATGACGCCGACCTTCCTCGAAAGCCCCGAGCGTGTCGGCATCCTCGGCACCCCGGGTGGCAGCCGCATCATCTCGATGGTGTTGCTCGGTGTATTGGAGTTCGCCGATGGCGGCGACCCGCAACAGATGGTCAGTGCACCGCGCTATCATCATCAATACATGCCCGATCAAGTCGAATTCGAAGCGGGCGGTCTGGACGCCGCGACCCAGGCCGCGCTCATCGCCAAGGGTCACAAGCTCAATGAATCGAAACGCCGCTACGGCAACATGCACGCCATCACCTGGGAACGCGACAGCGGCGTGGTGAAAGCGGCGAGCGATCCGCGCGGCGAAGGCAAGGCCGAGGTGTGGACGCCGGCGGCGAAATAATCCGCGCTTTCCGCGCCCCCCGTAGGCGCGAATGGATTCGCACCTGCAGAAGACGATTCAGCTCAACGCTGACACTTCCCACAAAAAAAGCTCGAGCGCTGGCCGATCACCTTCATCGTAATCGGCGCGCCACACACCTCGCAGTCCTCGCCTGCACGGCCGTAGACCTTGAGATTCTGGCTGAAGTAACCGGGCTCGCCGTCATTGCGCATGAAATCGCGCAAGGTCGTGCCGCCGGCGTCGATGGATGCACTCAGCACCACACGCACCTGACTCGCGAGTTCGTCGAAGCGCGGCCGACTCACGCGCCCGGCCGCGCGGCTCGGATGGATGCCGGCGCGGAACAGGGCCTCGCTCGCATAGATGTTGCCGACGCCCACCACCACATGGGCATCCATGACGAAGTTCTTGACCGCCAGACTGCGGCCGCGCGATCGGTCGAACAGATACGCGCCCGAAAATTCCTCGTGGAAAGGCTCGGGCCCGAGTTTCTTGAGCAGTGCATGCTGGGCGGGCTCGTCCGATGTCCATAACACCAGACCGAAGCGCCGCGGATCGCGCAGGCGCAAAACACGCTCGGCGCCGAATTCGATCTCGACGTGATCATGCGGCAGCCTGGGCGCGCTGCGTGGCACCACGCGCAGACTGCCCGACATGCCCAGATGCACGATGAGCGTGCCGGTCTCGAACCTGAACAGGAGGTATTTCGCGCGTCGTTCGACATCGCGCAAGCGCTGCCCGACCAGGATGCCGGCCAGACCGCGTGTCACCGGTTGGCGTAAGCGGTCATCATTCACCGTCACGGCGCTCACACGCCGCCCGCCCAGCAAGGGCAGCACGCCGCGGCGCGTGGTTTCGACTTCCGGTAATTCAGGCATGACGTCGGCGCCACCACAACAACAGGCCATTGCCGCCGAGGGCAATCGGCAGACCCAGGCCAAAGAAGGCAAAGATGGTCACGCGCTGCCATAGCGTGAGATCCAAGGTTCCATCCGGCACCGCCGGCAAGGCGATATCGATCAAGGCATCGCCGCCCGTCAGCCATTCCACCAGACGCCGCCCGAACTCCATGTTGCCGAGATTGCCGGCAAAACTGTTGGCGAGGAAATCGCCATCGCCGACCACCACCACCCGTTGTTCGCCGCCTTCGGCGCGCGGCTGGGTGAAGGCCAGCGCGAGCTTCATTTCACCCTGCACTTCATTGGCCGCGTCGAAGCCGACATTGCCGGCGAAGGTGCCGGTCTCAGTCCACGCGTCGCTGCCGCTGTGGGCCAGCACCGTCGCCTTCCACGCGCCAGTGGGCCGGGGCACCAGCGCCGTCGCATAGGGAAACACCACGGTCTGACTGAAGCCCGCCAGCAAGGCATGCTCGACCTGTTCCAGCGCCACGGCATAGGCCGGATTCTTGAATTTCGTCAGGCCGACCGGGTCGACTATCGTGCCCGGCAGGCGCTCGAATCCGATTGCCTGTTCCAGCGGCGCGAGTTCCGCGCGGGCGTCGGGTTCGGTCAGCCAAAGGAGATTGCCGCCGCGCGCGACATAGCGTTCGATCTCTTCCATCTCGCCCGCTGCATAGGCAACCGCCGGCGAGGCCAGCACCAGCAGCGCAGTGTTGTCGGGGATCTCTTTGGCCCGTCCCAATGCGTATTCGCGGGATTCGAGACCACGTTGCTTGAGCTCGGCAGCGAACAGCGACAAGTCATGGTTGGCCTGCCGCGCGATGCGGCGCTCGCCGTGATTGGCGAGGAACACCACGTAGCGATCGCCCTTGCGCGCGAGGCGTGCGAGACCATTGGTGGTCGCGCTTTCCGACAACTCGTTGACGCGCTCGAAGCGTTCGCCGTATTGCAGAAGGATTTCGCCCAGGCGACCGCGCCGCGCCTCGGGCCCTTTGTCGTCCTCTCGCGGGTCGAGAAAGCGCAGGCTGAGATTGGGTTTCAAGTGCTGGTAGCGCGCATAGAAATCGCGGATCGCGCTGCGCACCGCCGGTTGGTTCGGCACCAGCGCGACCGCTTCCAGCGGCTCCGGCAACATCGCCAGCACCTGCACGGTCTTGGCATCGAGGGAGTTGCGCGCGTCGCGCGAGACATCGACCACCACGTTGTGGTGATCGAGTGTATGCACACCAAACACCGCCGCCGCCAGCAACAGCGGCGGCACCAGCGCATACCGCAGGCGTTTGAAAGTGATCATGCGTAACGTCGCGAAGCTTCCACCGCCCACACCGCAATCACCGCGAAGACCAGCGCCAGCGCGCTGAAATAGACGATGTCGGCGAGGTTCAACACACCGAGTGCGAAGCCACGCAGGCGGCTCAAGGTCGAGATGCCACCGAGCACGCTGGAATCCCTGTCCAGGCGTTGCGCGAACTCCGACAGCCACAACGTCAACGACACCACCAGCGCGAACACCGCCGCCGCGACCGGCTGACGCGTCATGGCCGAGCACATCACGCCCAGGCAGGCGTGCAGGATCATGAACAGCGCGAGCCCCAGCAGATTGGTGGCGTACACGCCGAGGTCGATCGGCGCGCCCCACAGCAGCGTCAACGGCATGAGACCGATGATCGCCCACAGCAAACCGACCAGACTCAACACCGCCGCGAGCTTGGCCAAAACGATGTGGGCCGAAGAGGCCGGCGTCGAGAACAGGAAGCGCAGCATGCCGTCGCGCTTGTCGTTGGCCACCGACTGCATGGTGATGAGTGGCGTCAGCAGCAAGACGATGAGGGCGGCACTGCCGAAGTAGCGCACCAGCAGTTCGGCCGTCACACCCGCCGCGCGCAACTGCGCTTCCTGGTCGAGATACCGCACCATGAGCAGCATGTAGAACAGTGCCATCATGCCGGCACCGAGGCTCAGCACCAGCCACGCCAGCGGCCGCCGGAACAGGCGCTGCGCCTCGAGGGTATACAGCGCGACGAAAGACGCCATCAGGCGGCGCTCGCAGCCGGTGCCTGCGCACCGCTGGTCAGCTGCATGAACAGATGCTCGAGGTCGTCGTAGTCGGGGTCGATTTCGAGCACGCCCCACCCGGCCGCCACCGCAGCGGCCGCGAAAGCTTCGGCGGAGGCTTCCGGATCGGCCACCGTCAACAGCCAGCCGCGCGGGCTCGCCACCACCTCGGCGACGCCGGGCAGTGCGTTGAGCGCCATGGCGCCCGGGTCCCGCCGCAGTCGCACCCGCAGCCGACGTACCGCTGAGGTCGGCGCGTCATGTACCACGCGGCCGTGATGCAGGATGACGATGCGGGTCGCCAGCATGCGTACCTCGGGCAGGATATGGGTGGAAATGATCACCGCCCGCTCGCGGCCGAGCTCTCGAATCAGCTCGCGGACATCGCGGATCTGGCCGGGGTCGAGGCCAGCGGTCGGCTCGTCGAGGATCAGGACCTGCGGGTCATGCACGATCGCCTGCGCGATGCCGACCCGCTGCTGGTAGCCCTTCGAGAGGTGGCTGATGAGGCGCGCCCCGACCTCATTCAGGCCGCAGCGCTGCCGAGCGCTGGCGACCGCGGCGGCGACTGCGACGGCCGCCACGCCATGCAGGCGCGCGCAGGCGGACAAGTAATCATCGACCAGCATGTCGCGATACAGAGGTGGGATTTCGGGCAGATAACCGAGCTGCGCCTTGGCCGCGTGGGGCGCGTCCGTGAGGCTGTACCCGCCGATCGTGACCGTGCCGCCGTGCGCGGCGAGCGCCCCGCACAGGATTTGCATGGTGGTGGATTTGCCCGCGCCGTTCTGGCCGAGGAAGCCCAGGATCTCGCCGCGCCTGAGCACGATGTCGACATCGCACAGCGCCTGTCGGGCGCCGTAGTAGCGGCAGAGGCCGTGCGCCGCCAGGAGGACCGGGTCATTCATGGGCCGCTATTATTGGTGAGCGGGCCGGGCAGGGAAAGGCGCACGGGCCGCGCCGCGCGATGCACACGCCTCTATACTGCGTGCCTGATTCACGCGTCGGTGGTGCCCCGTGTCCGCCTTGCCTCTTCCCCTCATCGGTATCGATACCGGCGGCACCTTCACCGACTTCGTGCTGTTCGACGGTGTGCGATTGCGCACCCACAAGGAACTCTCCACCCCCGCCGCGCCCGAGCAGGCCATCCTCGCCGGCCTGACCGCACTCGGTATGCTGGGCGAGGACGCGCGCATCGTGCACGGCTCGACGGTGGCCACCAACGCCGTGCTCGAGGGCAAGGGTGCGCGCACGGTGTTCATCACCAACCGCGGCTTCGGCGATCTGTTGAGCATCGGTCGCCAGGCGCGGGCCGGACTCTATGACCTCACGCCGCCGGTGCCGCCGGTGCCCGTGCCGCCGGAATACTGTCTCGAGACCGGTGGCCGTTTCGGGGCCGACGGCCGGGTGGTGGACGACCTGTCGATGGACGAACTGGTGTCACTGCGGCGCCAGGTCGAAGCCCTCGCGCCGGACGCCGTCGCCATCTGCCTGCTGTTCGCTTTTCAGAACGACCGCTTCGAGCGCCGCATCGGCGAAGTGCTGGCCTCGCTGCCGAGCTTCGTGTGTCGCTCCAGCGAGGTGCTGCCCGAGGCGCGCGAGTACGAACGCGGCATGGCGACCTGGCTGAACGCCTACGTCGGGCCGCTCATGCATCGCTACTTGAGCGTGCTGGCGACGCGGGTTGCGCCGGCCCGTCTGGCGGTCATGCAGAGTTCGGGGGTGTCCGCCGCGCCCGACTTCGCGGCCCGCCATGCCGTCAATCTGTTGCTGTCCGGGCCGGCCGGTGGACTCCTGGGTGCGCGACATGTCGCAGGTCTGGCAGGGTGTGAGCGCCTGCTTACTTTTGACATGGGCGGCACCTCGACCGACGTCGCGCTGATCGACGGCGAACTCGATCTGACCGCCGAAGGCATGGTCGGCCCCTATCCGGTCGCCGTGCCCATGGTCGATATGCACACCATCGGCGCCGGCGGAGGCTCCCTGGCGCGGGTCGACGGCGCGGGCTTGCTGCACGTCGGGCCGCAGTCGGCCGGTGCGGCGCCGGGGCCGGCCTGTTATGGCCTCGGTGGTGTGGCGGCGACCGTGACCGACGCCAATGTCGTGCTCGGCCGCCTGCCGGCCGGTCTCGAACTCGGCGGTCGCCTGCGCATCGACGCCGAGGCCGCGCGCGCCGCCGTGGCACGCATCGCCGAGGCGCTCGGCGGCGTGTCGGTCGAGCGCGCCGCGCAGGGCGTCATCGATCTCGCCAACGATCACATGCAGCAGGCCTTGCGCGTGATCTCGGTTGAACGCGGTGTGGACCCGCGGGTCTACACCCTGGTGTCCTTCGGCGGGGCAGGTGGTCTGCATGTCTGCGCGCTGGCCGATGCGCTCGGCATGACGCGCGCGCTGGTGCCCGCCCAGGCCGGCGTGTTGTCCGCCCTCGGCATGACAGTGGCACGCCCCGGTCGCCATCTGTCCCATACCGTGCGCCGGCCGCTGGACAGCGTCACCGCGGCGGAACTCAAACGCGGCTATGGGGCGCTGGAGAAGACGGCGGTCGAAGCCCTCGTCGCCGAAGGCCACCCGCGCGACACACTGCGGATCCGGCGCGCGGTGGATGTCTGTTACCGAGGCCAATCCTTCGCACTGACCCTGCCCTGGAGCAACCTGAAAGCGGTCGCCGAACGCTTTCGCGCCGAGCATCGCCGCCGTTACGGCCATGAACTCGATCGCGCCGTCGAACTGGTCACGGTGCGGATTGCGGTCGATGCCGAGCATGCCCTGCCCGATTTCACCGCCGTCACAGAGGATGCAACGGTGCTGCCGCCGGCCCTCGAAGGCGCCTATCCGCGCCATAGTCAGGGCGCGCTCGGCCCCGGCTTCAGCCTGTCCGGGCCGGCTGTGGTGCTGAGCCGGGTCGGTACGGCCTTCATCGCGCCGGGCTGGCGCGGCGAAGTGGATGAGGCCGGCAACCTGCTGCTGACGCGGGTGGATAAACTTTGAGGCGCAGCGGACGCTATCGAGAAAACGTCAGGAGCCAGGCGCCGGGCGTTTGAACAAATGTCAGAGACGCCCTTGGTTTGCGCTCGCTTGACGCAAAGCAACTGGAAGATCTGGCCAAACACGCAAGGATCGCGTTAACGTGCGCCGGCGTGTGGCTGGCAGGGGTGGCAAACGGCCGCCCTCGCCCCAACATTCCGCCTATCTGAAACCCAACTGGGGAGCATCATGTTGCAAGGACTCGTGGTTATGCCGTGGTGGGGCTATGTCCTCGTCGCGCTCGTATTTACCCAAATCACCATCGCCAGCATCACCGTCTACCTGCATCGCCATTCGGCCCATCGGGCGGTCGATTTGCATCCGGTGGTCTCGCATTTCTTCCGTCTGTGGCTGTGGCTGACGACCGGCATGAATACCCGCGAGTGGACCGCCGTGCACCGCAAGCACCATGCCGCGGTCGAAACCATCGAAGATCCCCACAGCCCGGTCGCCCACGGCATCCGCAAGGTGCTGCTGGAAGGCGCCGAGCTCTATCGCATCAACGCCAAGCGCCAGGACGTCATCGACCAGTACGGCTACGGCACACCCGACGACTGGGTCGAGCGTCACCTCTATACCGGCCGTGACAGCCTCGGCATCGGCATCATGTTCGTCATCAACGTGCTGCTGTTCGGGCCCCTGGGCCTGACCATCTGGGCCGTCCAGATGGCGTGGTCACCGATCTTCGCGGCCGGCATCATCAATGGCATCGGCCACTACTGGGGCTACCGTAATTTCGAAACCGCCGACGCCTCCACCAACATCGTGCCCTGGGGCTTGTTCATCGGTGGCGAAGAGCTGCACAACAATCACCACGCGTTTGGCAGCTCGGCCAAGTTCTCGGTGCAGCCCTGGGAGTTCGATATCGGTTGGATGTATATCCGCATCATGCAGACCCTGGGGCTGGCCAAGGTGCGCAAGCTGGCGCCGGCCAAACCGGCCGTCAACGCCACCAAGTCCGCCATCGATTTCGAGACCCTCAAGGCGGTCGCCGGCAATCGCCTGCACGTGATGGCCGACTATGGGCGCATGGTGGTCAAGCGCGTGCATCGCGAAGAGCTGCGTAACGCACCGGCCGAGGTCCGTCCGCAGCTCAAACCGCTGCGACATCTGCTGCTGCGCGCCGAGGAGCGCCTGAACGACTCCGAGCGCGGCACCCTCAAGGACGCACTGCGCCACAGTCAGGCGCTGGAAGTGGTGTACGGCTTCCGCCAGCGCCTGCAGGAGATCTACGAGCAGCGCGCGGCAAGCCGCGAAAACCTGCTCAAACTGCTGCAGGACTGGTGCCAGCAGGCCGAGACCACCGGCATCCAGGCCCTGCAGGACTTCGCTCACACCCTGCGTGGCTACACCCCGCAGGCGGGGGCGATGGCGGCCTGAAGAGGCGCTGTCTTCTTCTGTGGGTCAGACTTCAGTCTGACGCGGCGGG
>Ga0208492_1000759_pt1 | contig 24761 bp, 17 predicted proteins | sample Subbioar_CSW14AB_FD_184820 | JGI IMG/M metagenome (GOLD analysis project Ga0208492, IMG submission 184820) | Serpentinite rock and fluid subsurface biosphere microbial communities from McLaughlin Reserve, California, USA - CR12Mar_CSW14AB (SPAdes) | ecosystem: Environmental > Terrestrial > Deep... | reverse complement strand
GCGCCCACGCCCCGAGGAAATTTTCCCTGCGCGCTTTTTTCCAGGGCTTTCGCCCAAGGAAAAGCCAGGCAGTGAGAGTCGTTACTGAGCGAGGAAGGGTTTTACGAACGACTTGTAGATTTCCTGCACCGAGGCGCTGGAAACAAAGAGTTCGAAGGCCATGGTGTTTTGATCCAGCGACACGCCGCTGCCGATGTAGGTCGGCTTGGCTTTGTCCAGGTTGGCCGGGAAGCCGGGAGGCAAGGGGATCATGCCCGCGAAGGCGCCCTTGAACACTTCGATGATCTTGCCCGCGTAACGGACCGGGTCGACGAGGAACAGGAGCGATTGGCGGTCGCCCATGGCCTTGCGCACGACTTTGAAGTTCTCAACCGAGCCGACCTTGTTCTTGCCGGCCTTGTAGTTGTCGTACAGGGCCTTGCCTTTGGCCCAGTTGGGGGCCGTGATGGTGAGGACCTCTCCGTTGGAAACGCCGAGGTAAACCTCCATCTTTTCGCCCATCAGTTCCTTCATGGCGTTTTGGATCTGCTTTTTGATTTCGTCGGGCAGTTCCTGATTGCCCTGGTTGAACATCTTCTCGAAGTCCCAGGTGAATTCGGCCTTGGTGAACTTGATCCCGTCGTGTGTGACAGCATCGGAGGTGACCTTCACCTTGTCCTTGATGGCTCCATTGCCGTACACCGATCCGCCCGCCATGAAATCGAGATTCTTGATCGTGGCGTCGAGGGCGGCCTTGGGGTCCTTGAAACTTTGGATGGTCAGGCCAACGAGGGGCATGTCGACGGAGCTATTGTTTTCGCCGGGGCCCGCCTTGCTCAAGGCTTCCAGCGCCGCCAGCATTTTCTTGACTTCGGCTTCCTTTCCTTCGCCGATCAAGCCGCGCGAGAAAAGGTCGGTCATCTTCTGCACGGTGTCACCACCGACAAAACCCGAGTAAAACATCTGGCCGGAAGGTTGGTTGCCCATGGAATCGAGGGCCGCGGTGCCAATGCCGCTCAGGAACTTGGCGGTCTGCGTGCCATTGCGTGCTTCGGCTTCGACGCGAACCAGGGCGCCTTCCGGAGCGAATCCAATGGAGAACAAGGCGGCCTTGGAATCGCGAAGCGACTGGAAGCCGGGCCCGATCAACTTTTGCATGACTTCAAAGCCAGCCTTTTGGTCCTTGGGCAGCGCTTCGGCGGCATTCTTCAAGAAGTCGCTCAGATTGCTTTCCGCTTCCTTGAGCTGGTCGGCAAAAGACTTCAGACCCTGATCGAGGTTAACGAACACCGAAACATCGGAGTTCACGACGCGGGAGCCCAGGGCGGGGGAGATGTTTCCATCGATCGACTGTTTGGCGTCGAGCACCCAGTTGGCGATCTCCTTGTTTTGAGCCATCACGGCATAACCCGATTTTTCCGCGATGAAGTAGGTGCGGTCGTGGTCCTCGATTTTCACGACATCGAACTTGCCGTCTTTTTTCATCGCATTGCGTTCTTCGGTTTTCAAAATTCCCTTCAGGAATTTCGCATAGTCGGTGACCGCGACGATGATGACGACATTCGGGTTGTCGTTTTGAAGCTCTTTGAAATCCTGGCAGGCAATGAAGATCGGGCCGTTTTTGGCAATGCCATCGAGCTTGCGTGAATCGAGCCCATTGGACAGCGCGCCATCCACCAGCGTTTTGGCGAGGAAGGCATAGTCGGGCAGGGCGACTTGCAGCATGCCGAACAGGCGATCCTTGACTCCTTCCACTCCTCTGATGGCCACGAATGCGGCCGCGTTGGCGGGGATCGCCTTGAGAGCGCCAAGATCCGATGCCGGTGTGGGAGCGGCGGCAGTCAAGCCAGTGGACCAAAATCCAAGCATGGCCAGTGAGGTGGCGAGGAACATTAGTCCCCTGTGCACCCTGGTAAGGACGGCAGATTTCATCAGGTTGATCCTCGTGCGGGCAGGCACCGCGCTTCGCTAGAAAAATGGCTTCCAACGCGCATTGCCCGGTGATTGGTCTAATTCGGATTATATCGAATATTCCAGCAAACCTCCCTTTCTTCAAATTCCGCAAAGAATGGGCTCGGTGCTCCTGAAAAAATACAAGCCGTGATAGCAGTGGATGCACGAGGAAATCTCGATGTCAGGTAGGAAGTCGCTTGCCCGCTGTTTTGGCGAAAACCCGTAAATTGTCATGGTGGCGGGACGAGTGAGGGCACGCCAGCGAACCGCTGCCCAACTTGGCAAGGAATCGTGAATACGAGTCCCACAGGAAGCGAAAACGCGGCACAGGCCAGGAAGGACGAGCCAGGGATGGAAAAGCCAGTTTGGGACAAACCTTGGGCGGTTTTGTGGGACATGGATGGAACCCTGGTCGATACGGCGCAATTGCACTTCGAAGCCTGGGTACTCGCCTGCCGCGAACTTGGGCGCGAATTCACCGCCGAGGATTTCCGGCTTACTTTCGGCCGCAGAAACCCCGAAATTTATGACTACCTCTTTCCCGATCAGCCAGATGCGCAAAGAAACGCCAAACTCGGACTGGACAAGGAGTTGCTTTATCGCGCCGAGGCCCGGCGACAGGGCATCCAGCTCCTGCCGGGTGTCTGGGACCTGATGTCGCAACTCCATTCATGGGGCGTGCCGCAGGCCATCGGTTCCAGTGCTCCTCGGGGCAATCTCGACCTGATCCTCGAGCTGACTCATATCGCTCCGTTACTCGGGGCGGTCGTGGGTCAGGAGGACACGCAGCGAGGCAAGCCCGACCCCCAGGTTTTCCTCATTGGCGCCCAAAAACTCCAGGTCGAACCGGCCTGCTGCATTGTGATGGAAGACGCGGTGGCCGGCATCGAGGCCGCGAAGGCAGGAGGCATGAAAGCAGTTGGCGTGACTTTCGTGGGCCATCACCCGGCCGAAAGCCTGAAAAAAGCCGGCGCCGACCTCGTGGTCGAGCACTTGGCAGAGGTGAATGCGGGCCAATTATTTGATCTGGTGCGCTTGGGCGCCGAACGGTAAAACCCACCTCCCAAGACTTTCGCACCGGGTCAAGCTTTTGGGGAGGACTGCCGATAAGGGAAATGGTGCAGCCTATCTCGGCACTCTTTGCCCCGGCCCGAATTCATGACCATGTCCCGCCGGAATCTATCGCTGGAAACCTTTGCCCTGCTACGGGTTAGTGTTATTGCACGCCCTGAACTGGCCCTTGAGATTCCGCTGGCGGAGCCGATTTTTGTCTTGAACAACGCGGTCTTGGGGCCCCTGGGTGCTCACCTCCATGCGCAACAGGTGCAAGCGATCCTCGTTCGCAATCCCGATGCCTGGCGGCTCAAAATTCTTCAGGGCGTTGCGGCGGAAAAAGAAGGGATCGCTTCGCTTGATTGGTTGCTCGATTCCGACTTGGTGCTTCAATGGGGCCCGTTGCAACTGAATTTGCAGATCTCCGAGCCCGACCAAAATTCCAGCCGGCCCGATGACCGTTCCGGCCTCTTCCACATGGCGGCCACTCTTGCCGCCGGAAACCTGCAGCTGGAACAAGACAAAGGCCAACTTCTCAAGGAGCGAGAGCTCCACGCACGCCAACGCAAGGGTTTGGCGAGGGCCTGGAACAAGCGGCTGAGCTCGCTCAAGAAGGTCCATCGCAAGATCAACTTGAAACGGCGAGCGCTCAGGGGGGATCGATCCGCCATCGAAGAAAAAAGCGTCCAGATCAAATCCCAGGCCAGCCAGCTTCGCATCCGCGAATCCGCGCTCGACAAGGCGATCGATCGCATGGTGTCGCTACGAACTCGCGCGGTCACCCGTTGGCGAGCTCACATCGAAAAATCGCTGAGCCTGGTCGAGCAAAAACGAGCGACCGTCCTGGAACTGGAGCGGCGCAATCTCGAAATTCAGGCGCAGCTTGGGCCCTTGGTTCATCACCTGGCCCAGGAGCAAAACCGGATCAATGAGTCGGATCGGCGACTGACTGCCGAACGCGCGGAAATGCGCGGCGGCATGGACGCCTGGAGGCGCGAGGAGCTTGCACGGCAGGGCCAGTGGCTACAACGGCAAGCGGAGCTGACGCAAAAAGAAAATCAGATTCGCGCCGAGGCCGGCCTGCTTTTGAAACTCCGGGCCGCCGTCACCGCTCAGTTAGCCAGGCCCCTGGGTCAGACGAGACCGGCTGGTTCCTTGCACGCGGGCCCGGCATCGGGCACTCCCACCTTCGCTGCTTCGGCTGCCGCCAATTCAGGGACCACGGCGGCGCCACTCGAGTGGGAGCCGATTCTCAAGCAAGCACTGGATCGCGAAGTGGAAATCGCCGAGCGGCAGGCCTCGCTCGATTCGTGGACGAAACGACTGGAGCTGTGGGCCGGAGCCCTTGGCGAGCGCGAAATGCTCTGCTCTCATCGTGAGCGCGAACTCGCTTCGATCGCCACCGAATACCATGGCCTGCGATTGCGCCGCGAAGAGGAATTGTCCGGCCAGTCGATCGACCTCTATCAGCGAGAAGTCGCCTATTTCGAATCGCGCAATCAAGCGGCCGAGCAGTCTGGTCCGCCGGCTCAGGCCATGCAGGCTGAGCAAGCCGGCACCGGGCCCGCCTCATTGGTCCGGGCAAGAAAGTCCAAGCGCAATCGGGCGCGCACCGGTTCCATGAACAGCAAGAGGATCGATTTGACTCTCGGTCCGCGATCCCTCCATTTGGCGCGCCGCGAAGCCGACCTGATTCAACGAGAGGCCGATTTGGCGCGCTTGAAAAGCGACACGGAAGCCCGAGGCCGCAAGTTGGCGGAAGAGGCGATTGTATTGGAGCGATACCGCGCCCGGCTGCTGGCCGAATCTCGCGATCGGGCCGCGGGGAAAAAGGATGGCGGGAATCAAGAAATCAAAATGCTGGTCGAGCAGTGGAAGGAGCGCACGGCAAGTCAAAGGCAGTCGCTTGGGTCGCTGCGCGATTACCTTTTCCGGCTCGGCAAGAAGCTGAAGAAGTGGTCGAACGGGCTGGCGCTACGCGAAGCGAATATTGTCGAAACGGAATTGCGTCTGCTCGAAGAGCGAACCCGCGAAGCGGTCAGCGAGCAAATGAGCAGCCTCAATCAGAGCGCCGCTTCTCGAGCGGCCTGACGACGAATTCACGGCAAAATGAACGCCGCACGCCTGGGTAGGGAATTTCTCCGGCGCAAGCCGGGCACGAGATTCTCGCGGAGCTGATTCGACGGCCCAACGAAATCAGTCGTGCGCATGCGCGGTGCGCTGGTGTTCCGCCACTTCCTCGGGCTTGATGTGCCAGCCGCAATCGTCGCAACTGGGATTTTTCTCATAGCAATTGTCGCAAAATAGCGGCCCGCCCAAAAAGAACTGCTCCATGCGCTGGCGGCTGAGCAAATCGAGATCGGCCGTTTCCATCGGCAGTTCAAGCGGCGCCGAACAACTCTCACATTGGGTCGTCTTGGCGTTGGCAATGATCGGGGAAAAGTGATTGTACACGCCCTGCGGCACGACCCCCTTGCCATGGCAAAGCGGGCAGGAAACGCCGAGCATCGACTCGATCGCCTTGCGGATGAAGGCGCTTTTGTTAGGGAGTTTATTAAGCAAGTCGGCCAACTGGGCCTCGACTTTAAACGCCACGACTTCGGTTTTTGGGGGCCTTTTGGCCATGAATCACTCCTCCTCGATTCATTTTACTCACTTGTAGACCAAAGCTTCGAATTTGCTGCCGAACTTCAGTCAATCCGTGAATTCGTGGGGTATGCTTCAGCGCCGAATCCATTTCAGGCAGGTAAATCGGCACATTTGGACCTCGCCGGACGGCACCGGCGAAGTTCCACGGGCGGCCACGAGTGGTTTCATGAAAATCAAATTGGACTACGGACGCACCGGACTGGAGGTTGACCTTCCCGAGGATCGCCTCGTCGGCCCCTTAGCGATCCGTCCGGCTGAACCCCTGGCCCATCCCGCCGAAGTGCTCGCGGCGGCCCTGAAAAACCCGATCGGGACCAAGCCGTTAGCCCAGCTGGCCGCGGGGCGCAAGGATGCCTGCATCCTCATTTGTGACATCACCCGTCCCGTACCCAATTCCTTGATCTTGCCGCAGTTGGCCGCGTGCCTCGAATCGTCGGGAATTCCCAGGGAAAAGATCCTGATTTTGGTGGCCACCGGGATGCACCGGCCCAACGAGGGGGCCGAACTCGAAGAGCTCGTGGGATCGTTCATTTACCAAAACTACCGTGTGGAAAATCACCACGGCAAGGTTCAGGAAGAGCATACCTATCTGGGCACGACCGAGCGCGGCGTACCGATGTGGATCGATACCCGTTACCTTCAGGCCGACTTAAAAATCACGACCGGTTTGATCGAGCCGCATCTGATGGCGGGCTATTCGGGCGGCCGCAAGGTGATCTGCCCGGGCATCGCAGGTCTTGAGACGGTCAAGGTGTGGCATGGACCGCGGTTTATCGAAGATCCGCGGGCCGATTGCGGCATTCTGGAAGGCAACCCGATTCATGAAGAAAACACGCTCATTGCCAAGAAGGCGGGTTGCGATTTCATCGTCAATGTCTGCATCGATGGCCAGAGGCGAGTGACCTGGCTGGGCGCCGGGGACATGATCGAAGCCTGGATGGAAGGCGTCCGGTTTGTCGAAAAAGTGGTGCGCGTGGGGGTGAGCGAACCGCTGGATATCGTTGTGACCAGCGCCGCCGGGTATCCGCTCGACACAACCTGGTATCAATCGATCAAGGGCCTCATTGGCGCGTTGCCCATCGTCAAGAAAGGCGGCACGATCATTCTGGCCGCGAGCATGACCGAGGGGCTCGGCAGTCCGGAGTTCATTCAGGTCATGCGAGAAAATCCCTCGCTTGAGGGGTTCAAGAAAAGGACCCGGGAAACGGATTACTTCGTGATGGATCAGTGGCAGCTCGAAGAGTTGGCCAAGGTGTTGGCCCGTTGCAGGGTGCTCGTGGTCACCGACGGCATCGATCATGCGTTGTTGCGCGACTGCCATGTTGAAGCGGCGCCCAGCGTGGAAGCCGCCGTGGCGCAGTCGCTCGTTCAATACGGACCCCACGCCAAGATTGGGGTCATTCCCAAGGGCCCCTATGTTCTACCGTTTTTAGGCGGCGCCTGAATCGCCGGTGCGCGCTTAGTAGTAAGCTCTTTCTCGCTCAGTTTTTTAACTCACATCTTTTCCACAGGAATCGCCTCATGCGGATGTTCATCTCGATCGCCCTGCTCATTGCCTGCAACGCCTCGGTGGCCCGCGCGGGCGATGGGCCGCAATCGCTGACCGATCTGGCTCGGCTCAATGCGGGCCAACTGGAAGCGCTTTTTCTGAATGCGCCCCGGCCGACGGAGATTCCTTCGGGCAAAACGCGAGGCCTCGTATTCTTTGAACCGGGCAAACTGACGAGCCGCCTGCAAGGCCGCATCTTTCAGCTTCTCTGGCAAGGAAAGAAGCTGGATAGCTCCGCGGGCATCATGAAAAACCGGGTCGGTCCCTTCACCGTCATTCCGGCGGCGATCTACCTGGATGAATCCTTCACCGATGGCGACACGGCGCTTGTCCTCGATTATCACGGCATGCAATCGAAGACGACCCAGTTTGCCGATGGCGCCCGGGATGAGGTTCGCGAGATCAGCCCGGGACTCTGGCTTGGCCGCATGTGGGTGCTGGGCAAGGACGGCAACTACACGCCGTCTTCCTGGTTCGCTTTGAAATGGCTGGAAAACTAAGAAGGCACTCGGGGGCAAATGCTGCTGCGTTCCGCTTAACATCGGACGGAGCAGCGTCTGCACTATCGTGTTTCCCCCGCCAAGGACAGCTTCGATTTCGCCGCATTGGCAAGAATGGTCGTCTCTTCCAGCGTTTGGTGGTGTGAGAGGCACATGGGGGAGAGTAAGCGAACCGGCTGACTCATACCCGCCTCCGCGTTATAAGCGAAAAAGTGACCCGCCTTGAGCGTGGCCACATCCTCGGCCTGACCTCCCCGATTTTGCAACAGTTCCTGAATCGACTGGATCGCCGCCGGGGAGCTGGCCCGGCCGTAAAAGTGGGTCGCGCAGTTGCCGACAACCCGGTTCTCAACCTCCTTGGGCATCTGCGTCGCGAGAACCAGGCCCAGGTGGTATTTGCGCGCTTGCGATGCCAGCAGTTGAATGCTCACCTTGGAGGGTATCGATTTGCCCGAAGGGACAAAGTCCTTGGCTTCATCGACCACGAGCAATCCTCTTAGGGGCCGCCCGGGGGGATTGGGATGGCGCTTGATCCAACCAAAAAGCGTCATTCCAAGCTGATAAATGAACTGTTGTCTTAAATCGGGCGTGGCCAATCCCATGAGATTGATCACGGAAATGCGAACCTTGGAGGGACCGGATCCTGGCGTTCTCTCCGATTTGAGATCGGCCAATGGTTCGGTATCTCCAAAAAGCACACCGGGATCCATGCCGGCACCGATTCCTCGCAGCATCGGATTGGTTTCGATCTTCGCCTTGAGCGTATCGGCCATCTCCTTGGCCAGTTTCCCTTCCTTGGCGATGCCGAGTCCCGCTTCGGGCGGCAGCCCGGAAAGCAATTCAATGAAGTCCTCGAGGTTGCCGCTCCCCTTTTCCGCGAAGTACTTGAGCGCGCTCGACAGGATGCCGCGACGGTTCTCCACGGCAGAGCCGCGACCGCTCAAGACCAGGGAGCCGATCGCATCCACGGCGGCGTCGATGGCCAGTTGCAGGGAGTCGGGGTCGGTTGCCGCCGACGCGAAATCGGGCAGTGGTTCAAAAACGAGGTTGTTGCCGCTTTCTCTGCCCGGGGTCCAGGTCACGACCTGGGTCGTTTGATGGTAACGTTGCGCTTTTGCAGGATCCTCGGGTCCCCAGCCGGCGGGGATATCGGGCCGGATATCACCAAGCGCGGCAAGGTCATTGGCGCCATCAATCACGATCGAGGGGATTCCGGCAAGTGCCGCCTCCTCGACGATTCGCTTCAGGAGCACCGTTTTTCCCGAACCGGCCCCCGCCAAAACGATCGTATGCTTTTCCAATAGGGCCACAGGCAACGAGACGGTTTCGGTGCGTGTGCCCATCAATCGTTGGCCAAGAGGAATCGACTCGGGCATGGGTGGAGAGGGCAGTGATGGAGACGTCGCATCGGCCAGTTTGGGGAAAGCCTTGGGCGCCTCGGGCGTTGGCGGATGGTGGAACGCCGGCGGAGGAGATTGCTCGGGTGGTTCACCCGTGACGAGAGGGGCAAGCAAAGTTGATTCGGTTGAGGGAATGCCCGGCGGGCTCTGTGGATCTTTCGAACCCGTCAACTGTGAAAGTCGCCGGGTTGCCGCCTGGAAAAACGACAAGGCCGCGGTGGGCAGACGCCGTTTCAACCAGTCCTCAAGGCCCGGCTTGTTTTCCAGCTCCAGTTCCTTCAAGGCACAAAGCACGCGGATTTCATCCTCGGTAACCGGGCTCCAAAGTCCTCCTAGATTCTCGTATTGGGAAAGCAACTCTTGAGTGATGGCGCCCGCGGGAAAGGCTTGCGAGCGCAAGATGAGGCAATGCCGAAAGGGCAGGCGGCGGTCGATTCCCGACCCATTGATGGCTCCCTTCAGCCGTGCTTGAAAGGCAATGGCATGGCTGCGTTCAAGCGAGCGGAAGCAAAAATGCTCCTCGCGGTCGCCGGCCTCATGATCGATCAGGCGAATGCGGGCATGCAAGGGCTTGGTCGTCTTGCCCCCGGAAAAATCATCGACGATCGTTTGCCATCTGGCTGGCAGATCGAACTGACGCAACAGGCAACGGCAGCCGGCAAGCAGGAGAGACTCGATCGGTTCCTCTTCGTTGGATTCCTTGCGAAGCTCGGCAACGGGAGCTTCCCGCTGCAGTTCGGCGAAACGCGCATCCCACCACTGCAAGTCAATGGCAGGCGCGGGCGAACCGCGCTCGGAAGTCTCGCTCTTCAAGGTTGCTAGTTCGATGACCCTGCCGGCAGCAAGACAGCGGCGGCGGTGGGCTTCGCATAGTTTGAGCCAATCCCTTGGCGATAAACCCACGCCTTCGTTCAGTGCCGATTCCGTGATCGGCCAGGTCGGGTAGGGAGGTGAAAATGGGATCGCCTCGCAACCGGCCGCGACCCGAGGCGCGATCAGGCCGGTTGCTCCACCTGAGCCGATTTGAGACGCGAAGGCGCGGGGCGCTTCGAATCGATCAAGCCAGGAGCTGATCGAATAGCGTGCCATGGCATGCAACGTTGAGTCGAGGCAAGAGACCAGGGTCAACGTTCGGCAGGTCGCATCTCGTAACGCGCCAAGGCCGTTGGCGATCTGCTGGATGATCGACAAGGCTCGCATGCTCTCCGGATTCGTTTCCAACGACTGAGCCCGCGCCGAAGGATCAAGTTGAGCGACAATCGGGTCGAGTTGGTCGAACGCAAGAACGGTCGGGCCGCAAAGCCCCATGATCCAGGAAAGGGCCCGGACAATGCGATGAGGCTCTTCGGGAGTTTGAGAAAAGCCCAGAAGCGTCCGCATGGGGCCATCGACCGGGTTGGCGTTCAACCAGCTCAACCCCGCGGCATGGATGGAAGCATCTTGCGAAGAAACGGCAAGAAGGGCCCGGACGACATCCTGGTGCTGTGTTCCCTGGCGGGGGTGCTGCTTGCGGATCACGTCGACCAGCCGGGAAATGGCCTGGGCCAGGCGCTCCGCCGGGTAGGAAGCGAGGTATTTGATCGCATCACTCACCGAGACATTGATGCGAAACCTCCCCAGGAATTTTTCGAGGAGGACCTGCTGCTGGAGTTTGCCAGGTTGCCATTCTTGCTGGAGCGAATCGAGATAGCCTTGCAGGACCGTGCTCCAGAATTCGCGCACATCGGTCATGTCGACGAGGACGAATCCGCAACCCCGCTCGGCCGCCTGTTTTCTGCAAATCGATAACCAGTGGGTTTTGCCGCTGCCAGGCTGGCCGACCATAAGCCAGCCCAGCGGAGAGTTGGACCCTTTTTCGGTCTCGAGACGGTCCAGCCGAGATCCGAACTCCCTTCTCCATTCGGCATGAATTTGGGGTGCATCGAATGCGGGATCGGACCAGACGCTACGCAAATGCATGGTCCAGTCGTAATCGATGGCACTCAGAGCGCCAAGTGCGCGGCCCTCTTCTGAATTTGAAAGCGTTGGATCGGGCTCCATGGTCGATTCCGGGCGAAGAGCTTCGATTGTGTGTTACTGGGGCTTCAGATAAAGGACATGCCGATTCTTGCCGGCGCTATTGGCCAAGGCGGCCAATTCGTCGGCTTGCTGAATTTCACGCGGATCGTCGAGTGGGTAGAGCGCCGCTTTCCCTTCCTGCTCCCAGGCAAGCAAAAGCCGGTCAACTTCCTGACGCGGCAGGTCTGGCAATCGGGAGCGCAATTCCGCAAGACGAACGCGCGTTCCTTCTCCCTTTCCCTGGAGCATTCCACCCGCGGCTTGACGCACTGCGGCTTCGACCATTCCCGAGCGATCGGGGCGGGGGGGCAGACCGGTGAGCGGAGCGTTGAGCGCGGGAGGGATGGGCGCCAGTAGTTTGGCCAGCGACAGTTCCCCTGCGTCGATCCGGTTTTTCATTGCCATTAGCAATAAGGCAAGGACACCCAGGGCCGCCGTCCCCTGCGTGGGAAGTGGGGCGTCAAGGTTCTGCGATGCCCAGTTCCAGCCTTTTTCGGAAAGGATCGCGAAATTGACAGCGCGGGATTTTGGGGTCGCTTTGCGTTTTTCCAGCGAAACCAGGCCCAGTCCCACCAACTGACTGCGTTCCTTTGCCGTCAATTCCGGTTTGGCCTTGCCGACGAATACGCCATTCGGCTCGACGAGCAAGCGCCACAGGAAAAGGGTCTGTTTGGGCGTAATGGTTGGAAGCATAAGGTCACTTTCTGCCAGGTTAGCTTGGCGGCGGTGGATTTCCAGGCTGGGAAATCTCACAGGGGCCATGAGCGGTGCCGCACGGGCTGACATCGAATGAGAAGAAGTCGCGCACGCAACGCCTGGGAAGTGCTATCTCGAACGAAATTTAGCATGCAAAGGAATGCCTCGTTTTCTGGTGCAAAGGTCGCGGTCTCGGCCATTCAGAAAAAGCGCCAAACTCGCTTAAATTACGGGATATTTAGGGTCTGGGCGCCTTAAGAAAACGGAATGAAATGGAACGGGTCAACGGCTTCCAGGAATGTATTTCAACTTGAACCGGTCCGCCCAAGGGTTTGGATGGTGCCATGGGGACGAGGTGCTTTCCAGGGACACCCAAGGGCGGGCCGGTTGTTTTGTGAGGAAGTCTCGTTTCAACCCATTCACTCCGTCTGAGCGACGTCGGAATCTCGTAATCCAGCCTGACTGGAATGACCTGTCAGGAAAATTCTCCTGGCGGACCGGAGTTCTTCTGAATCCTTGCCGTTTATGCGGGCACCGTTTTGCTTTTGGCACCGGTTGCTCGCTCCCTGACACCCCCGTGATTCCTATCATTCGGGGATGGCAAAGCCAAATAGGATCCTGACCGAGGACGGTACCGGGTACTGGGAATGCGACGGCTGTGGGGCCTGTTGTCGTACCTTTTCCATCTTCGTTTCCGAACGCGATGTCCGGCGCGAGCCGCGTATTGCGATCGAAGGGAGGCGCCTGCCGCTCCATCTGGCGGATGGGCCCTGGGTGCTGCGCCTGTTCCCGGCGCCGTTCCTCGATTCCTGCCCCTTTCTGGACGGGATGGATCGTTGTGAGATTCACGACTCCCGACCCGAGGTTTGTCGCGAGCTTGAAGCGGGGGATGCGCAGTGCCAGGAAGCGCGCCGCAAGCACCATATGGAAGATTTGAAGCCGATTCCCTTTTCAGGGAGCGCGTCATCGGGGGGCGCGTCGCAAACTTCCGATGGATGAAATGGATCGAATTCCAAGCCAAGTTGCCCTCCGGTCTTAAGCCGAAATCCGCCGCGAATGGGAAATGAGTGAAGTGCGGCGGGGAATCCTATAATGGGTATGCGCCGAAGCCGAAAGCCGGTTCGCGCACGAGGGGAGAAGAAGCGAATGCCAATGACACTGGAGGAAATGGGGGGGCAACTCCGGGAACTGGACCTGGTATTTCAAGAACATGCCGAAACCAATGAGATCGGGCTTTCCTTCGCCACCAGGCATTACGTCGATCAGGACGGCGAAAATAACCTCCTGTTGATGCTTCAGTTGATCGAGAATGGCGAGTTTCTGCGGATTTTCTGTCCCAAGATGTTCCGGTTGAAAAAGCCCAAGCATGCCGTGCCGCTCATGAGGCTTTTGGGGGCGATCTCTCGGCGCATGAAAATGGCCCATTTCGACTTCGACGAGAAATCGGGCGAGGTGGTTTATGCCTGGGAATTCCCGCTCGAAGACGGTCAGGCGACCCCCGCGCAGCTGCGGCGTCTGATCATGGCACCGGTGGTGCTGGCGGACACCTACGGCCAATCGATTCGCAAAGTGATCAAAACCGGCGAAATCCAGCTGCCCAAACACCCGTATGCCCTCGCCACCCCGCCCAAGGGAATCTATCCGCCGGGGGAACTGGCCGATCTGATGAAACTGGCGGGCGGCGTCGAAGGCCTGCGTGAACTGCTCAGAGAACGCATCCTGCGCGACAAGAAGCGCAAATAGTCAATCGTTGTCGCTGATAAAAACGAAGAAGGGCGGGGTTCGCAGGGGAACCTCGCTCTTCTTTCGTTTCATTCATGATCGGCAGCGCCGCGCGCTCGTTCCCGCAGAGGAAGGAGCACGCCTATTTGATTTCCAATTTCGCCAAGTAGTTCAGGTAGACCTGCTTGTCGTTGGCCTCGCGTTGCTTGAGGATCTGCAGTTCCATTTGCAATTTCTCAAGCTGAGGTTCCTGCGCATCGAACTTGGTCAAATAACGCTGGTAGGCCGCTGACGTTGGGGGCAGGTCTTTGAGGTTGGCGCGCAGGCGCTGCTGATCCTGGAAGATCGCCGCGACTTTGCCTTCTGCGGCGACGCGATCGACCTCCGTTTGCTTGCATTCGTTTTTCAAAACCTGGATTTTTGCCAGCACGTCCTTGAGGTTGTCGTTGACGGTCGTTTTCTGGGCGAGTTCCTGGAATTGTTCGATCGTCATATCGAGCAATTTGATCGATTCGTTTTTGGTCTTTTCCTGGATGATTTTTATCTCAGCCGTTTTCCCCGCGTCTGCCGTGGTCGCAAAGCGGTAGAGTTCCACAGTCGTTTCTTCAGGCTTGGGAGAATCGACCAGGTTCCATTTGTCCTCGCCGTCCTGGACAATGGTTTCTTCCAGAATCAGTTTGCGCGGTTTGCCGGAACGGTTGACGATGGTGTACTCGGTCGTAATCCGGTCCCGGACTTTCAAAATCGCCACGCCACGAGAAATACTCAAGGAAATCAGGTCGCGGTCTTGCCAGCGATGGCCAGCAGAGGCCGGATCCGCCTCGGGTGCGGCATGCTGGCCGCTTCGCAAAGTCTGGGTCTTCACTTCGACTCCCAGGTCGACCGCGTAAGAGAGGATCCGCTTTTCATTGGGTTCCAGATCCATGATGCGACCATCGCCGCTGTAGGAGCCACCTTCGAAGACGGTGACTGGCCCTTGAACCAAGTTGCCACCCGTGGTGTTGGCTAACCTGAGGCCAAGTAATGGATATTTGGGATGCACTTGTGGGTTATAAATCGAGATCTTTTCGGCTGTGACTGGAGCCGCAATGATCGGAATCATCGCCGATTTGCGCCGGCCTAGCGAGATGGGGTTCTTGATCTGATACTCGAATGCCTGCCCTAATTCCTTGGCAAGCGCTATGGATTTAATTCCCTGGGTTAAGGACTCTGGCTTCTCCATGGGGCCGGGGTCGCCGGCACTGAAAAAATTCCCGCCGGGACTAGCTGCCCCGGGCGACGCAGAGATCCCTCCTCCCAGTTGGCCGGCGCCACCGCCGCCCAAACCGCCGACGCCACCACCTCCACCGACATTTCCCCCCAATTGGCCAGCGCCTAGTCCGCCCAGACCTCCACCGAATCCGCCAACGCCTCCGCCTGGAGGAAGGCCTGCCTCGGGTCGATTAGCCTTGGCTTTGGACATATCGCCCGCATAAGCGACTGGTCGAAGCGACTTGAATAACTCCGGTTCCACAAGCGGCCGGTCGACATAAAGCGATTGCCATAGATCCATCCGAAAACTCATCAGCCGACCGGAAACCAGCGACAGTTTCACATTAGTCCAGTCGTCATCGGTCGGGTTTTCCACCACGGCCCAGCCCAGAAGCGTCGGATTCTCCTTGTCGTCGACTACCAGTCGGTAAGAGGTCTTCCAGATGGGCGATTCGGTCACATAACTGACCTTGGCCATCCGTTGCCCCTTACCGGTAAATTTCAAACCGACCGTTTTCTTGCGGCTGTCGCGAGCACGGCCCAGGGCGTCGAGCGCTTTTTTCAGTTCCGCTTCGAGAGTGGGATCGGAAAAACGGGTTGTGACAAACTGCGACACAGGCAGATTGCGAATGCCCCCTTCCGTGTTGAGTATCAGGAATTCCTTGTCGATTGGGGGTAGATTGGCCCCCACCGGCTCCTTCTGGGTTTCCAGTCCGATGATCGTGCCGCTCACACGCGTATTGGAATTTCCCTGGCCGGCGCTCAGAACGATCTCCACTTTTTCGCCGCGAGCCTGATCGAGGATTTGCGCCAGGCCCGGTTTGCCTTGCAAGTCGATCGCGAAGGAAGAGAGCGTTTTATCCAGGGGCGCGGTTGAGTCGAGCGAAACGGTTTCGACCTGGCCACCGCCGAAATCGCGCGCCATCATCGACTTCAAGAGGTCATTGATGTCGGTCGAGGGAAACGAAAGCTCGACAATGGCGTCGTTGTCGATCGTGCCGGCGCGTTCGAAATAACCCACGCCTGAACTAAAAAGAGCCACTTTCCCGATCGGTAATTTGGCATTTCCCTGGGCGACGGCCGGCGCGGCCAGGGGCAAGGTGGCATCGGCTGTTTGAAATGCCGGGCTCTTCATGGTCCAAAAGAATCCGGCCGCGGAGCCCATCACCATGAAACCGCCGAACATCCCCCAGTGAGAACTTCGCATCGTCAAACCGCCTTTCAGGCTTGGGTCAAGGTTTGGCCAGCGCGCGGGCGCTTTGGTCTTTTTTGTCCTCCAGCCAGTCCACCTGGCTGGGATCGTCGGCAAAACGCTTGATGCCCACCTCGCGGATGCGCGCGTCGGCAACCACGGCAAGCGGTGTGTACCGGGGGTGATGCGACTCGCGATAAGGGTTGTTGCGCGCGGCGTTGTAACAACAGATCATCGACCAGCGCGGGTTTTCCGAGCGGTTCTGATCGGAGCGGTGCAGCAAGTTTCCATGGAAGAATAGGCCGTCTCCCGGCTTCATTTCGACATGGGTCAGGGGCAGATATTTGAGAATTTCGGCGACTCGCTCTGGATCGGCGCCGGCCTGATCGCCGGTCAGAATGTGGTCGATGCGGCCGCACTCGTGAGAGCCATCAATGACCTGCAGGCAGCCATTTTCCCGGGTGCAAGGATCGACCGCGATGAACAGGCTCGACATGAGCGGAAATAAACAGGCGTTTTGGTACCAGTAGCCATAGTCCTGATGCCAGGCCCAGGCGCCGCCGACCTTGGCGTCTTTCATGATCATTTTGGAATGGTAGTGATAAACCTCGCCTTCCAGCAGCAGCTCCATCGAACGCACAACCCGCTCACAGCGGGCGAACATGCCGTAGATTCCTTCGCCGGGGTGATTCCAGAGCGAGAGGCGTACTTTGCCCCCTTCGCCGTCGGCACGGCCAAAGGAGCGCTTGTCGAGGTCGTTGTCCTCGCGCGCGCTTTTTCGGAGGAGGTCGATTTCATCAGGCGCGAACATGCCCGAAACCAGCGTAAAACCGCGCAGGCGGTATTCGCTGATTTGGGCCGGTGATAATCGGGAAAAAGAGAGGGTTTCAAGGGACATTTCGGCGGCCTCCACGAAGAGGGGAAGCCGCCCAATGCGGCTCAGGAGACGATGGATCGCTTCCGGGCAATGTAGTCCCAGACCACATAACGGTCCAGTTCGTTGCCTGCCGTGAAGAAAACTCGTCCCTTGGTCGATTCGGCCAAACGGAAGGCAAAGCGCACGTCGTCTTCCGACTGGTTCCAGCTCGACAACAAGAAAAGGTTGATCGTGATCCCCTCGCGGGCGCACAGTCGCGCCTCACGGAGTGTCGCCGTTTCGGTGCGTGGATCGGGCGGGTAAAGGAGGTAAAGATCCTTGCCTTCGAAATGGGCCGTGGGCAACCCATCGGTGATCACGAGGATCTGCCGGTTGGGGGTGTCCTGCGCCGAAAGGAAGCGCCTGGCCATTTGCAAGGAGTGCTGGATGTTCGTGAAGTGGGGCGGCAAATCCATTTCGGTGATTTCCGGCCGCGACATGTCGGCCTTGAGGCGCACGACCGGGTCGAACAGCGTCACCGGCTTGGGCATGAGCGAGGCGAGTTCGCCCGGCGGCACCGCCTTGGCCACGGTGTACATCTCGATAAACTGCAGGAAATCGCCGGGGTATTCGCGCCGGATCAAACCTTCGAGCGCCAGCCCCATCCGCTTGACATTCACATACTGGCCGTCGTAACGCATCGACCCGCTCATGTCGAGCAGCACGGCCGTGGCGCACTTGGGCTTGTTGCGCGTCTCATGCACGACGAGGTCGCGCGAATCGATGCGGATGCGCCCGCCTGCACCGCCCTGTCCCGATGCGGCCGCGCCCATGCGGATCATCGCGTTGACGAAGGTCTGCGGAATATCGAGTTGGTGGACGCCGTCGCCAAATTCCCAGGGTCTCGTTACGGGAAGCTCGACCGCCCCGTCGCCGATCAGGTCCTTTTCGTGCCGCCCGGTTTTGGAAGGCATGAGATTTTCAAAGATCTTTCCGAGAAGCTTCGACTGAAAAAGGCGATGGGCCTTGGGGCTTAAATTCCAGCCTCCCTTGGCGGCCTGCTCCAGGCCTTGCTCTTCGGCCATGCGCTTGAGCAGTTCTTGAACTTCTTTCTGAATGTCGTTCAGGCTGTCGATGTCTTCCGGTTCGGTAAAACGGGACAGCGCATCCATGTCGATCAAGGCGATCTGCGCCGTTTTCGCTGCTTCCTCAAGCTGCTTGAGCAGTTTGTCGATCGTCTCGAGCTCTTCCTTGACCTCGAGGGCGCCGGGCGTGTCGAGCGCCTGGGAACCGGTGAAGGGGTAGGTCTCCGCGAGCGCCTCCACCTGGTACGATTCGCCGATGCTTTCGATCAGCCGGAGCAGTTGGATGGAAAACTGATCCTTGCCGCCGGAGGTGCGGTACCAGATCTTTTCCAGGGCTTCGATGTCATGCTCTTTGGCGGCCTTGTGAAAATCCTTGGCCAGTTTATCGGGCGGCTTGGTTTGCTGAGTTCGCTGATCGACCGCCTGGCGCGTTTCCATGCGCACCGTGTCGGTTTCATAGGTGGCCAGGATTTTGCGCTTGCGCGCTTCGAGGATCGCCTTGAGCGCATCAATGCTCGGTCCAAGACCCTTGATCTGCGACGGGTCGATCGTCACGGCCCGGGCCAGTTCCTCTTCGGTGAGGCGGCGGGTATTGCCGTGCGCCAGCAGATGCTCAAACGCGGGCGATACCAGATCCGGAGGCGGCTGGGTTGGAGGGGGAAAGTTCAAGGGATCGAAACGCTGGTAGGCGTGGATGATCCCTCCCAGGTTGTCTCGGTTGGTTCCCATGTGCCATCCTTCGCCCAGGCCGCGCGATAGTCAACTTGAAATGTCGGCAGGCCGGCTCGTCGGCCCACCGGTGGGGCAGGTTAGTCGACTTGATATTCGATCCTGCCATGGCGTTCCGACCGGCTGATCCGGTCGGTGGCATGCAGCCCCGCCAATACGAATTCTATACACGAGGCCCGCACGGCCTCATTGGTCGAGGCGTTCACTTCAAACGCTTTGTCCCAGGCCGCCGGCACACGACTGATTCTTTCGGCATAGGTCTTCGAAGGGAGTAGATCCCCCACTTCAATTTTCAGACCCTTGCCAAAGACCTTGCCGATTTCGTTGAGCCCGCCTTCGTCGACATATTCCTTGAAAACACGGCCAACCGCCTCGGCGATGAGCGCATCGATGACCTGTTTTTCCGTCATCTGATGGCTGCCCATCAGATCGAGTTCGAGCTTGCCAAGCGATGACGTTTTCAGATGGGCCATGTCGCTGATGCGCGGGACCGCCGGTTTTTCGCCAAGGCGAATGCCCCGGTGGCGGGCGCTGGCGACCATGGTGCGGTAATTGGCGATCGAGAAGCGCGCGCTGACGCCCGATTGCTGATCGATGTATTTGGATTTGCGCGCCAACCGGCTGATTTCCTCGATGATTTCCTTCATGAAGGGGGGGACAAGCACGGGGTAGGCGCCGCCAAGGTCAACGCCCGCTTCTTGCTCCATGATGTCGATACCGGCCGTACGGTCGGCCGGGTAGTGGGTTTGAATCAGGCTGCCGATGCGGTCCTTGAGCTGGGGAATGACCTTGCCGGAACGGTTGTAGGTGGCCGGATTGGCGGAAAACAAAAGGAAAATATCGAGATCGAAGCGGATCGGGTAACCGCGAATCTGGATGTCGCGCTCTTCGAGGATGTTGAACAGCCCCACCTGAACGAGTTCGTCGAGTTCAGGGATTTCGTTCATGCCGAAAATGCCGCGGTGCATGCGCAGGATGAGCCCAAAGCTCAGCGCCTCCTCGGCCGACAGCGAAATGCCCGAGGCCAGTTTGCCCGGATCGATCTCACCGATGATGTCGGCGAATTTGGTCCCCGGCGCAAGCCGTTCGGCGTAGCGGTCTTCGCGGCGCCACCAGGCGATCGGCACCTCCTCCGGTGGCGTGGTCGCGATGATTTTCTTGCCCAGGCTCGTGATCGGCCGGGTGGGGTCTTCATGCACCTGAAGTTCGGGATGATCGATGTAGGGAATGGCCTCGTCAAGGAAGCGCACCAGGGAGCGCATTAAACGGCTTTTCGCCTGCCCTTTTTCCCCAAGGAACAAGATGTCGTGACCGGCGAGGAGCGCGAGATTGATTTCGGGCAGGACGGTGTTTTCGTAGCCGATGAAGCCGGGGTAAAGCTCCTTGCCGGCCTCCATCATCGCCAGAAAATTGTCGCGCAATTCTTCCTTGACCGTGCGGGAGCGCCAGCCGGAAGCCAAAAGGTCTTTCAAATTCGTTGCGAGTTCCGGCATGGATGCATTCCGGCCTGGTTGGGAAATCTTGCAGCCTGGTAATGGCCACAAAGTTTATCTTAGGGTCGCTGCCCTGCTCTCAGGGTTGCTACGTTGCGGAATCGGGGGAATTGGGCAAAGCACGGCAAAATCGCCGGTTTCAACATGGAGCCGGTTGCGGCATTGGACCCGGATTCAGCAACGGAAATAGGAGAGATTGGGTTCCGGGATTAATCTTCGTAGTTGTCCGGCAAAGGCCCACGCGGCAAGGGAGGAGGCAGTTCGGGCAAGCGGACGGAACTGTCGGGCTTCGCCTTGACTCGTTTCTGGTAAGGGCCAGAGCCCTTGTCTTTTTCGTGCTGGGGATAGTGACCGGAGCCGTTGGCTGGCGGTGCGGCGGGAGCATGAACAACACTGATATCGCCAATGAGTGTGGCGTTATCTTCGGCTCGATTTACCGCGGGCTTGGCTACCGGACTGCCGATCTCGATACGGAATGTGTAGTGGGCCATGTTCAACATGTCGTCGGTGACGAGAGCCCCGCGGCGAATCCGCTGGCCGTTGATGCGCGTGCCGTTGGTGCTGCCCAGGTCCCGGACGAGGAGGCCATCTCCCTTACGGACCAGGATGCAATGGAGCTTGGAAACGCTCTTGTGGTCGAGTTTCAGGTCGGCTTCCTGGGACCTGCCCACTAGGGTCAGATCCCGTCCCAGCTCGATCGGTCGGCCACCTTCCAAGGGTATCAGCGCAATCCGCACGCAAACCCTCCGAAAAGGGGAAATGAAGTTAGGTTATTATGGCATAATTCCTGGAACACCAAACCCCAAATCAAACACTGGGGTCGGGGAAAACGGGGCAGGTAAGCCTTCGCTACTCTCATCAATCGTTACAAACGGTAATTCATGACCATGCGGACCGCACTTCTCAAGATCCCGAGCCCCTCGGGCTTCTCACTTACTGGCGATTTGACCGTCCGCACCCGCTCCCAGACCGCCCTCCTTTACATCCATGGCCTGGGATCGCACCGGCGTGGTGACAAATCCCGGGCTCTGGCAGCCGCCGCCTACGAAAGTGGCTGGGCCTTTGCCGCGGTCGATTTTCATGGCCACGGCCAGTCCGAAGGGGGATTGCCCGATTTGCGCTGCACCCGTCTGCAGCAAGATCTCGATGCGACGCTCGACCTTTTGAGGCAGGAAGGACTTTCCCGGTTTTACCTCGTGGGCTCCAGCATGGGGGGCTGGGCGGCAAGCTGGCTGGCCAAAAGGCATGGCACGCGGGTCATTCCGGCGATCGCGGTGCTCGCGCCGGCGTTTCGGTTTCCCCACACCCGGCTGACCACCTTGAACGAGGAGCAGAAACGGCTGTGGAAAAACCAGGGAACCTACACCTGGCAGACTCCCTGGATGAAGATGGAACTGGCCTGGGACCTGATGATCGATTCGGCCAACTTTCCGCTGGAAAAGTTAGTCGAAGGCTGGTCGACCCCGATGCGGATCTATCACGGGTTACAAGATGACATCGTTCCCTGGCGCGACAGCCTCGAGTTCTTTGAAAGGCTAGGTCCGGGACCTTGGTCGCTTGATTTGCTCTCCGATGGGGACCATCGCCTCACCGATCACAAGACGCGGATCATGAAGGAGCTACTTGACTGGTTTGGACAAATCGCAACTCAATAAAAGAAAGCCCCCGGCCATGGGCCGGGGGCTTTCTTCTTCTTAGCAGAGAGCCCGTTTTGGCTTACTGCTTTTTGATGACGACGAGGTTGACATCGCCTTCGGGATTGAGCACCTGAAGCAGAACCCCCTTGGTCAGTTTCGCTTCACCCAGTTTGCTTTGAGCCTGGGAGGCGTCGGCCACTAACTTGCCGTCGACTTTTTGCACGACCACGCCACTGCGAAGTCCTGCCTTGTAGCCGGGGCTGCCCGGTTCCACCTTGGTGACCAGCGCGCCCTTGGTGCCCTTCTTGAAGCCGGTTTTCTCGGCCAGGTCCGCCGTCAAGTCGGTGAATTCGACCCCGACCGATTCGACTGCCGTCGCTTCGGGTCCACGGGGCTGAGAAGGTTCGAGGCCGCCGCGTGCCAGGCCATAATCCTTGGGTTGTTCGACCATGGCGACCTTCAGTTCCACCGGGGAACCGTCGCGCAGGACTTTCATGCCCAGGTTCGAGCCGAGTTGAGAATCGGCGACGACCGATTGCAGTTCTCGGCCATCCTTGATTTCCTTGCCGCCGATGGCGACGACAACATCGCCTGCTTGCAGTCCCGCCTTGCCTGCCGGACCATCTTCGAACACCTGGGTGACGAGCACCCCCTTGGTGTCGGCGAGTCCCAGTTTCGAGGCAACGGCGGCATCATCGATGTCGCGGATCTGCACGCCGAGGTAACCCCGCTTGACCACGCCATCCTTGATGAGGCGGTCCTTGATTTTGCCTGCCAGGTTCGAGGCGATGGCCAGGCCAATGCCCTGGAAACCGCCGGTGCGGCTTTTGATCGCGCTGTTGATGCCGATCACTTCACCGCGCATGTTGACGAGCGGTCCGCCCGAGTTGCCGGGGTTGATCGCCGCGTCGGTTTGCAGGAAATCTTCGTACATGTTGAGGCGCATGTTGCGGCCCTTGTGGCTGACGATGCCGTGAGTCACGGTTCCCGCCAAACCCAGAGGCGCGCCCACCGCCAAAACGCGGTCGCCGACTTCGGCCGAATCGCTATTGCCCAGGGGCAGGGCAATCAGATTGCTCGCGCCGCTGATGCGGACCACGGCCAGGTCGGTCTTGGGGTCGGACTTGAAATCCTTGCTGACGAATTTGCGGCCATCCTGAAAGCGAATGGTCAGCTCGTCGGCGCCGTCGACCACGTGGGCGTTGGTCAGAATGATCCCCTTGGGATCGACGACGAAACCGGAGCCCATCCCCTGAGGCATATCTTCATCGGGCATCGGTCCGCCGGAACCGCCCCCCTCGGGCATGCGTTCAAAGAACCTGCGCAGTTCATCGGGAATTCCTGGGGGCAGATCTCGGGAACCGCGCGGCCCGCCACTGCGGGTCCGGGTGACCGCCTTCATTTTCGATTCAATGCTCACCACCGAGGGAAGCACTTTTTTGACGACATCGCGGTAGCTTACCGGGTCCTGCAAATCGGACTGAACCGCCGCCACCGCGTGGGACGCCTGAGTCGCCGGCAACCAGGCCGATGTGTTCCAGCCCAGCACCGCCATCGCCAGGGCACCGCTTCCAAATGCCATCACGCGTACCAATCGATCCTTTCGCAACAGATTCATGGAAAACCTCCTCGTGGTCCGGACCCCTTAGGGCAAGCCCTTTCGGCACTTTATGGATGGAATGCAAATTGTTGCAGGCCGCATCAGAGGATGATGCGGCATGGACTCATCCCTGCTCATAGGGAGCATAGTCCGATAACCACGGAGTCATTACGGGAGACCCGGAAAATTGGTTCGCAAGATTTTCCAAGAAATAAGAATGGCCGGTTTGGGATTCTCCATTTGCACTTCGTCCGATAGCTTCGGTTAGTAAATGATACATGGGCGTTAGTGATGTTGTTCGTTGAGAACAACATCACTAACGCCCATGATTGATGCCTGGCGCAGGCGCTTAACCGTTACTCGATTTCGAACTGGAACGGCTTGGTTTCGCCCTCTTTGACTTCCACTTCGATGGGGCTCGACTCGACCGACTTGAACCGTTCGGCAATGACCGTGACCGGGTTTTTGACGGTCGGGTCGATGACCAAGGGAGGAGCCTGCGTGAAGCTGACCCGGTATTTCCCTGGTTTGAGGCCCATCGTGCCCTTCTCGCCATAAAGTTCAAAGGTTCCGGTCTTCGTGGTGCGGGCATAGCCGGTTGGACTCTTTTGTCCGGCCATCGCGGGAACCATCGTGAAGGTGATGGCAAGGCCTGAACCGGGCTGCCCCTTCACGGTGACGCTGCCGCCTACGCGTATAAGTCCTTTGGAAGACTCGGGCTTGGTTCCCCCTTCCTCCGATTCAAACGGAGAAAGGTCTTCCTTTTGAATGCCCTGAAGCGCCAGTTGGGATATGACCGGCCCTTCGTTTTTCATGGTCACCCAGGCGATCTGATCGAATTCGCCATAGTCGATTCCCCGAAGCTGGCTGCCGCCACCCGTGGTGGCGAGTTGGTACAGGTTGCGGCCCTTGCGCACATACTTGCGGAAGGTGTGCACATGGCCGCAGAACACCGTGTAGGGGCGGCCTTCGAGGATCGTTTCCACTTCGTTCCAGCCGTTGGCATCGAGGTCCTTGCCAGCCCAGACCGGGTGATGCAAGAACACGAAGGTCCAGCGCGCCTGGGGGTTTTCCTTCAGCGTCTTGGCTAACTCCTCGCGCTGAACCTTGCCGATCCGCTGCTTTTTGAAACTGTTATCGACCTTGGGGTCGTCGCCATCGTCGTCGTTGGAATTAAGCGTGACGAACAGACAGTTCTTGTAAACGAACGAGTAATTGCGCCGGCCGAGTTGCTCCTTCCAGACATCGGTCAGGTTGGCGTTGGCCGAGTCATGATTGCCCGCCACGTAAAAGAACGGCATCTGGAACTGTTTGGCATAGGCGTTGAATTCGGACCATTGGGCGCGGCTGGCTTGCGGG
>Ga0208492_1000758_pt1 | contig 24766 bp, 27 predicted proteins | sample Subbioar_CSW14AB_FD_184820 | JGI IMG/M metagenome (GOLD analysis project Ga0208492, IMG submission 184820) | Serpentinite rock and fluid subsurface biosphere microbial communities from McLaughlin Reserve, California, USA - CR12Mar_CSW14AB (SPAdes) | ecosystem: Environmental > Terrestrial > Deep... | reverse complement strand
TCGAGAAATTTCTTTTCCTTGTTGGTTAATTTAATTTTGTCGATTCTCATATATTTATGTTTGGTAACACAAATATAATGTTTCATGTTTAAATTGTCAAAACACTAGGGTTCACTAAGATTATCTCCTAAGTGCCCTTAGTACCTTAGTGGTTTTTGGAATTATAGTGTCATCGGCACATCCATCAATAGAAACTCTGCATCGCTGTCAGCTATTATAGAGATCTTGTCTGTATCCCAGATTCCGAAACCATCACGACCGTTTAATTTCTGACCGTTAATGCTTATGTCACCTTTTAAAATGAAGGCATATACTCCGTTTCCTTTTGCTTTGATCTTATAATCTGCGCTGATCCCTTTATCAAATTTACCCAGGTGGAACCATGCATTTTGATGGATCCAGGCACCTGCGTCATTGGGATCCGGGGAAATAATTTGCTGCAGCTTGTTATGGCGGTCGTCTTCCTTTAATGTGATCTGGTCATAACGGGGTTTTACATTTTTCTTATTTGGGAAAACCCAGATCTGTAGAAATTTTACGAACCTGTCTTTGTTCTTGTTGTACTCGCTGTGAGTGATCCCTGTTCCGGCGCTCATCACCTGAACATCTCCGTTCTTAATTACCGCAACATTCCCCATGCTGTCTTTATGTTCAAGATCACCTTCCAATGGGATAGAGATGATCTCCATATTGTCGTGCGGATGCGTGCCGAATCCCATTCCTGCTTCTACCTGATCATCATTAAGCACTCTCAATACTCCAAAGTGCATTCGCTCAGGATTATAATAATTTGCGAAACTAAAGGTGTGATGACTGTTTAACCAACCGTGGTTTGCGTGGCCACGCGTTTCGGCTTTGTGAACAACTGTGTTTTCCATGATTTTTGATGTTGTATTGGGCAAATGATTAAATCCTATTATGTCAAGTTCCTGTAATTCGTCAATATCGTTTTTTAGAACGGTGCCGATTGCATGGGATGTAAGAAACATTCCTGTTCCCATCAATCCTTTTTTAATAAAATCTATTCTGTCCATGTTATTAAATTTTACACATCAAAGGTATGCTGAGCGGACGTGTTTGAACAATAAGATAGATTAAGAAATTGGGTTATGGTAGATTAAGGAAATACTTAGCTACAAATTTTGCGGATTACATAGATCGAATTTCAACAGTACCGGACAAACATATATATATATCCTAAACTAGCATAATCTCTGGCAAAGGCGATTCCGGCAACCCAGATCTCCCGGTAACGGTAATATTTTTTAATAAGAAATCAGCGTAATCTGTGGCAAAGGATATATTATTTCTTCTTCAGGAACTCCGCCTTGATCTTACTCAGGAATTCCGGTGTTACACCGATATAGGAAGCGATTTGTTTTTGAGGAAGTGTTTGCATTAACATGGGATAGCGGTTACAGAATGTAAAATAACGCTCCTGCGCGGTGAGGCCCATGTAATCGATCAGGCGGTGGCTGTTGGCCGCGATCGAATTTTCAGTGATGATCCTGAAGAAACGCTCAAATTTTGGGATCTTATCGAAAAGGGAAAGCTGGTCTTCCCGGTACAACAAAAACATCTCACTGTCTTCGAGCGCGTCAATGTTTAATTTGCCAGGCTGGTTTGAGATAATACTGGCAATGTCTGCAATCCACCAGCCTGGAGGGGCAAACTGGATGATATGCTCAAAACCATTGCGATCGATAGAGTAGGAGCGGAGACAGCCCTTTGTAACAAAAGCAGTGTATTTATTGAATTCATTCTCATGGACAAGGAATTGTTTTTTCTTCAGTTTTTTTTCATGGAGCAGAGAGATAAAATGATCTTCCTCTTTTTTGGTAAGCACAATGTGCTTTGAAATGCTCTGAAGAATAATGGAATGATTCATAGGTGATATAAATGTAATATTATAGTCTGGAATACCCAGAAGTCATCTCAAAAATACCTACTGGCCTATTTTACTTCGTCTTTTTGCTATACATATATGTTCGCTCAAAAAGCCAAGGGCTTTTTGCCGTACTTCGTTGCTTTTCTTGTCAAGAGGTCGCTGAGCTATTGACTTCGAAAAGCGTCTCGTCTGAAAGAAATCCCGATAGCCATCGGGACGAAAAAGTCCTATTACCTATTATTGAGATGGCTTCTAAGCATTTACATAATCAAAAGCCGCTTTTGCAAATTTTTTCCATTTGTCGGAATAAGCAAAGGGTACCTGTACCCATTCTTTCATGGCCCGCCCCTTTCCGGAAGGGTCGAACAATTCAGAACCATCCAGACTCAATGCTTCCTTATGAGTAGGATCACTGAGTTTAAATACCATACAATCCTTAAAGAAACAAACAAATGCTTTACCGTTTATTTTAAAGCAGGGCTTGCCGAACATCTGGCTTTCTTCAGCGCCTTTTATTTTTTCTCCGATCTCTGAATATAGTGTCTGTGCTTTGTTCATGTGAGCTAATATAAAATTAAAATCTCATGCCCATACCAACCTCGAACCAATGATGGAACAAACGGATGCGGGATTCTTTTATTGGAATGGTATTGAAGTCCCTTCCGTAAATAATGTTGGAGAAAAAATGGTCCCCGTTATAACCGAGCTGAGCTATGGCGCTGGCATAGGTAGGAATATTGATCCTGAACCGCCTCCTGTTTGTCTGCGCATAACCCTGGAACTGGATTCCTGTTCCCGCCATAAGCACCGGAGTGAAATGAAGTTTTTTCATCACGAACTGGTAGCCAAATCCCGCGGAGATAAGTGTGGTTAAAAAATTTCCGTACTTAAATTTATCGAGATTGGGATAAAACTCTCCCTGCGAAGGGGGAACAAAACTGGTGTCGGAATTGATCCGCTGGTAACGCTCAGAGAACCCCATTAAAAAAGATCCCGCGCTTTTCTTCTGTCTTTCTCCCTGCGAGAAAGCAGCATTCATGGAGAATTTTTTATTAAAATTGAATCCAAGATTCAGGCCGGTTTCTACGATCCGCAGCCCTTTTGCTTTTGGATAACCTGACGAATCCTGGTTCCATTTGGGATAATAGTCCTTGTAGGTACTTAAATAAAAGCCGTCATAATCCCGGTAGAACAATCCCCATTGAACGATGCGGGTGCGGAAATTAAAAGCAATGTTCCTGAATTTTGAAATGCCGTACTTCTTTTTTAACGCATCACTGGCCGGCAACTGAATGCCTGCTGAGACGTAAACCTTTTTTATTTTTACAGCCAGCCCAACTACACCGGGTATGCCTGGCAAATAAATAAACTTTTTTCCGATGCCAGTGGAACGGTTTGTAACGTTCACGGAAACACGGGGATAAATGAATTTGACGCGGATCAGGAAATTCTTAGGAAAAAACTCAATGTTTTCCGGAGGTTTTTTTTCTTTTTTCTTTTTTTCTTCTTTTGTTTTGGAATCTTTTTTGTTTTTCTCCTGGGCAAAAGAACTCATGCTTAGAAGTAAGGCAAGAATAAGCGTCAGGTACTTTAAAAGCATGGTGCAAACATAGAAAATAAATTTGACTGGAATAAAATCGCCTCAAAAATCCGGCAGCAGCAGGATCCGTGTTTTTACAGGAGAATCAGATTATCATCCTTATCAAACTCCCAGAAAGGATTATAGGCCACTTCAATGATGTGTCCGTCAGGGTCTTTAAAATAGCCACTGTAGCCTCCCCAGAATACTTTTTGTGCAGGCTTCAGGATCGTTGCGCCGAATTTTTCTACTTCCTTTAAAACGTCATCTACTTCCTTTTCGTTTTTGGCATTGTAAGCAAGTGTTATTCCGGCAAAGCCGTTTCCTTTTTCCGGAACAGTAACATCTTCCGCCAAAGCATGGCGGCTGTATAAACCCAACACCATTCCTCCCAGGGGGAAAAAAGCGATGTTCTCATTGCTGGAAACGGATTTTTTCCAGCCCAGCCCTTTTTCATAAAAACCTAAGGACTTTTCGAGGTCTTTTACACCAAGTGTAATGATGTTTAATTTTTGTCTCATGATTAAATGTAATGTTTTAATTACAGCATCTAAGAACCTTGTATGCCTTTTAAGAAATCAAAATAAATTTTTCCCCGGTGGTGAGCCAGGACATCAAATACAAGCAGAAACGAAGATTGAATAAGAATGCCGGTAAAAATGCCCCGCAACTGCAGCCCTGAATTAATAAAGAAGATACCTCCAAGGCTGACAACTATAAAAATAATTTCTACAATAATAATAACTCCGAAATTTTTTATCACTTTTTCCATCCGCGGCAGTTCTTCCGTTTGAATAAGAGTCCGCTCATTTTTAAGCATGGAATTTACCCTTATAACATCCTTGGGACTTCTTACAAATACAGACCCGCAAATAATTAGGAAAAATAGTCCTAAGGCTATAAAAGGATAGGACATTCCGGTATAAAAGGGTTGTTTGATTTTAAAAAGAAAATACGCCGCCAATAGCAGGGAAATAAAGCCAAAAATGGCACCGAACAAACAGAAGATCTTTTCAGCATTAAAGTATTTTTCTACTTCATTCATGACACTATATTTCTAATAATTGTCGAAAGATACAGAATAAAAATACCAAATTCACAAAAGTTTAAAAACTAATATATTGATAACTAGTCATTTATATTTTGTTTTTAATCATTTGATTAAAATATTTGTTTAATTGTTGAATATTGGCATATATTTGTGTCCGCAAACTTATGGCAAAGAAAATCAAAATAGAACCAGATACTTCCACGGAAGAAAAAATTAAAGAAGCTGCACGTAAAGTGTTCACGCAGAAAGGTTATGCGGCCACACGTACCAGAGATATTGCCGAAGAAGCGGGAATTAACCTGGCCCTCTTAAATTATTATTTCCGGAGCAAAGAAAAACTGTTCGAAATAATTATGATGGAAAAAATGCACGCATTATTTGGTGTTCTGGTCCCTGTTTTAAACGACTCTACTACCAGCCTGGAAAAAAAGATTGAACTGGTTTCTGTTAATTATATAGAGCTCCTGTCTCACACACCCGATCTGCCTTTGTTTGTACTGAGTGAGATCCGGAGCAGTCCACAGGCTTTCGGAGAACGCATGCAGGCCAATAAATTGATCAAAGATTCCCATTTTATCAAACAGTTAACAGAGAAACGTAAAGACCTGCATCCCCTGCAGTTTCTAATGAGTCTTTTGGGAATGTTGCTCTTTCCATTTATTGCAAGACCTGTTTTTGGAAGTGTGGGTGTATTGGCCCAAAAAGAATTTGATTTCCTGATGGAGGAAAGAAAACGACTTATCCCGCAATGGATGAAACTCATCCTGAACAGCAACTAATTTTTTTTTAGATTAAAATTAAACAAGTGATTAAAACAAAATGTTAAAATATAAACAAATGAAAATACACCTGCTCTTTCTCTGTCTGCTGTTTTGCACTGCAAGCGGGAAAACCCAGAACTCAAAAGTTCTGACCATAGAAGATTGTTACATGCTCTCCAGGCAAAACTATCCTTTAATAAAACAAAGAGAACTGATCTTAAAAAGCAAGGAATACTCCATTGAGAACGCAGGCAAAGCATATTTCCCCCAACTCGCAATAAACGGCCAGGCAAGTTATCAATCGGATGTTACTTCTTTGCCCATCAGACTCCCGGGTGTAGAGGTACCAACTCTCAGTAAAGATCAGTATAAACTTTATGCGGAGGTCAACCAGCCGCTTTATGATGGTGGGATGGTGAAACAGCAGAAACGAGTGCAGGAGGCGAACGCAGTTGTGGAAGAACAGAAGCTGGAAACCGAATTGTATAAATTAAAGGAACGCATAAACCAGCTTTTCTTCGGCATTCTTCTGATTGATGAACAATTAAAACTAACAGAACTAGTAAGAAAGGACCTTCAGAACGGGATTAAAAAAACGGAAGCCGCCATTGTCAATGGAGTTGCCTTTAAAACAAATGCCGATGTTTTAAAGGCAGAATTACTGAAGATCAATCAGCGAACTATGGAACTACAGGCAAACAGGAAAGCGTACACCGACATGCTGGGGATGTACCTTAATCAGTCGCTGGAAGATGCCACAATGTTCGTAAAACCTTCTCACCTGGCCCCGTCTTCAACGGTTAATCGTCCGGAATTACGCGTATTTGAAAGCCAATCTAAAAATCTTTCCATACAACATGACATTCTAAAAGCAAAGAACCTGCCCAGGTTTAATTTGTTCTTACAGGCTGGTTATGGCAGGCCGGCGCTGAACATGCTCAGCAATTCGTTTGAATCCTATTATATCGGCGGACTTCGCATGAGCTGGTCCCTGAGCGGACTCTACACCCTTAAAAAAGACAAGGCTTTACTGGAGATCACCGGCAGGAATATTGATATCCAGAAAGAACTTTTTTTATTTAATACTGGTTTTAACTTAAAACAACAAAATGCGGAAATTGTAAAGCTGCAACAGCTTTTATTAAGCGACGATGAGATCATTTCCCTGAGATCCGGGATCAAGAACACTGCAAATGTGCAGTTGGAAAACGGGGTGATCAATACCAGTGATTATTTGCGTGAAGTAAATGCCGAGGACCAGGCAAGAGAAAACAAACTGGTGCATGAGATCCAGCTTCTCCTGGCACAATACACACAGCAAACACTTGTTGGAGGATAAAAAGGAATTAAAACAATATAAATATCAAACATTAAAAAAACAGATCATGAATAAATTAACGCTAATAGCAATTATGGTAATGGTAGTAGTTTCCTGCAAGAACAATAAAAACGAATCCGATGCATCGGGAACATTTGAAGCAGTGGAGACGATAGTTTCTGCCGAAGCGAATGGAACTCTGAAAGAATTAAATATAGAAGAGGGACAGGTGATCGAACAAGGGAAAATAATCGGCTACATTGACAGCACGCAGCTATATCTTAAACGGAAGCAGTTATTGGCGCAGGTAAAGGCCCTGCTCAGCAAAATGCCTGATGTTCCGGCGCAGGTAGCCGCTCTTGAAGAACAATTAAGGCAGGCAGAGAGGGAACAAAAACGGATCACCAACCTTGTAAAAGCAGATGCGGCTTCTCAGAAACAACTGGATGATATTAACACGCAGATCAATGTACTAAAAAAACAAATCAACGCGCAACAATCCAGTCTCTCTATTACCGCGAGTAGTTTGAGCGAAGAAACAGGCCCCTTAAAGATCCAGGTGGAACAGCTGGACGATCAGCTGGAAAAATGCAGGATCATAAACCCGGTAAAAGGAACCGTGTTGGTAAAATACGCCGAGACAAATGAAATGACTATGATGGGAAAACCACTGTATAAAATTGCGGATCTCTCTACCATTATTCTCCGCGCCTATATTACCGGCGACCAGTTCAGCCAGGTTAAGACCGGACAGGCAGTTAAGGTCCTGGTGGATGACGGAAAATCTTCTTTCAAAGAGTATGATGGTGTGGTGGAATGGATCAGTGATAAGGCTGAGTTTACGCCAAAAACGATCCAGACAAAAGACGAACGCGCTAATTTAGTGTACGCGCTCAAAATAAAAATTAAAAACGACGGAATCTTAAAGATCGGAATGTACGGAGAAGTTAAATTTTAACGCAACGCGGGTTAACGGATCGGGAGCTGGCATGAGAAAATGAAATCAGTATAGACTCGCTTATCTGTACTCTATACCAGGATATAAAATGAAAAGTTTAAATAAGATAGTTAAAGTGGTGGTTACAATGCAGGTTTCTTTACTTGTAGTTGCTGTACGTTCAATAAACGACACTTTTGAAGTATTTGGGTTTAAATGCGAATAAAAAGATCAGCAAACATGGTAATCGTAAATAATATAACTAAAGCTTATGGCAAGGAAAAAACACTTGCGGTGGATGCTGTTTCTTTTTCAGTAGAACAGGGAGAGCTGTTCGGGTTAATAGGTCCGGATGGCGCGGGTAAAACAAGTATTTTCAGGATGCTGACGACCCTGTTATTGCCTGATTCCGGTAGCGCCAGCGTGGATGGGCTCGACATAATAAGTGATTTTAAAGAGATCAGGAAAAGGGTAGGGTATATGCCGGGCAGATTTTCGCTTTACCAGGATCTGAGCATAGAAGAGAACTTAAATTTTTTCGCAACCGTATTTAATACAACCGTTGAAGAGAACTATCATTTAATAAAAGACATTTATGTTCAGATAGAGCCGTTTAAAAAACGCCGTGCCGGGAAATTATCGGGTGGTATGAAACAGAAACTGGCGCTTTGCTGCGCGCTGATCCATAAACCTACGGTATTATTTTTAGATGAACCAACAACAGGAGTGGACCCGGTGTCACGGAAAGAATTCTGGGGAATGCTGAAACGCCTGAAAGAACAGAACATTACGATTGTTGTATCAACACCTTATATGGATGAAGCAACTCTTTGCGACAGAATTGCGTTGATCCAGGAAGGAAAGATTTTGTCGATAAACACGCCGGAAAATATTACCAGGGCATACCCGGGTGATCTTTATGCAGTCAGGTCAGACAAAATGTCGGCCCTGTTACGGGTTTTAAAAAGCTATGAGAGTACTGAGCTTTCTTACGCTTTTGGTGAAAGTGCGCATATCTCTTTTAAAGAACCTTTGCGCGAAAACGATTTTAAAAAATATCTGCAAAAGGAAGGCTTTGAAAATGCAGAGGTGAAAAAAATAGAAGCGACTGTGGAAGATTGTTTTATCAAACTACTAAAGAATTAAGATGCGGGAAACGGTAATAAAAACGGAAAAACTAACCAAACGCTTTGGTGACTTTGTTGCAGTGAACGAAATAAGCTTTGAGGTGTTTAAAGGAGAGATCTTCGGGTTCCTTGGCGCCAATGGTGCGGGTAAAACAACAGCCATGCGGATGCTCTGCGGGCTTTCTGTTCCGAGCTCAGGTGTTGCCAGCATTGCAGGCTTTGATGTATATAAACAGACCGAGACCATCAAAAAGAACATCGGTTATATGAGCCAGAAATTTTCCTTGTACGAAGACCTGACCATCTTGGAGAACATCCGGTTTTTTGGCGGTATTTATGGATTATCAGACGAGCAGATAAAATCCAAGGGAGAAGAATTGATCAGCCAGCTCGGGCTGCAAAAGGAGGCAAAAAAACTCGTGGCTTCTCTGCCGCTGGGCTGGAAACAAAAGCTTTCTTTTTCTGTGGCGGTTCTGCATCAACCCAAAATTGTTTTTTTAGATGAGCCTACCGGCGGTGTTGATCCTGTCACAAGGCGCCAGTTCTGGGATCTGATATATAATGCCGCTGACAAAGGCGTTACCATTTTTGTAACAACACATTATATGGATGAGGCGGAGTATTGTAACCGGATCTCAATCATGGTGGATGGAAAGATAGAAGCCCTGGATAGTCCTGCTAATCTCAAACAACAATTTAAAGTGGATTCGATGGATGAAGTATTTTATCAATTGGCACGCGGAGCAAAAAGAGGGGATTAATCCGGATAATAAACACGAAATAAATAACCCGAAATAAAATAATAGCACGTAATGAAACAATTTATAACGTTCGTCAGAAAAGAATTCGCGCATGTATTCCGGGACCGGAAAACCTTGTTCATCTTATTCGGGATGCCGGTTATGCAGATCCTTATTTTTGGTTTTGCACTTACAAACGAAGTAAAGAATTCGAAGATCGTGATCGTTGATCAGGCCAGGGATTTGGCATCGCAGCAAATTATCACGAAAATAGAAGCAAGCCGCTATTTCGAAATTGAAAAGATGGTTATGAGCGGAAAAGAAATTGAGGCTGCTTTCAGGGAGGGTAAAATAAAACTGGTGGTAATTTTCCCTTCGAATTTTAATGAGACCTTATTGCACCAGAACAAAGGACAAATACAGGTGATCGCCGATGCTACTGACCCGAATACAGCAAACATGCTCACAAATTATGTGTCTTCCATTATCCAGGATTACCAGAAAAGTCTTGATATTACACAGTCTGTTCCTTATGTGATAGTGCCGGAAGTCAGAATGCTCTACAACCCGCAGCTGAAAGGGGCGCATAATTTTGTACCTGGCGTAATGGCGCTTGTATTAATGCTGGTGTGCGTGATGATGACCGCTATTTCAATTGTAAAGGAAAAGGAAACCGGAACCATGGAGATCTTGCTGGTCTCTCCTTTTAAACCTGTTCTGGTGATCCTTTCAAAAGCAGTTCCTTATTTGTTTTTGTCCTTGGTCAATGTTGTTTCCATCCTTTTACTCAGTGTATTTGTGCTGGACCTTCCGATAAATGGCAGTATTCTCTTATTGTTTGTTGAAAGCACCTTGTTTATTATTACCTGTTTAACGCTGGGCATTTTTATTTCCATAAAAACAAGCTCCCAGCAGGTGGCCATGCTTATTTCCTTGATGGGAATGTTGTTACCTACCATGTTGTTCAGCGGGTTTATGTTTCCCATAGAAAATATGCCAATCCCCCTGCAGGTAATTTCAAATGCGGTGCCTGCAAAGTGGTTTTATATCATCGTGAAATCCATCATGATCAAAGGGCTTGGCTTTTCAGCAATATGGAAAGAAACACTGATACTGGCTGGTATCACTTTGTTCCTGTTCGCGGTCAGTCTTAAAAATTTCAAAATACGGTTGGCGTAGAGCATGCATTATACAGCTTACCAGAACCTGCGCGAACTGAAGACATATTACAGAAGAATTAAAAACATGAAATTGTTAAATAAAGAAATAGCAGAGAAAATATTAACCAGTTTAACACCTCACCCGCGCCTTATAATATGAGAACAATAAGATTTTTATTAAGAAAAGAGTTCAGCCAGATCTTCAGAAATAAAACCATTCTGGCCCTGATCGTCGTAATGCCTGTGGTGCAACTTATTGTCCTTCCTCTTGCCGCAGATTACGAAGTGAAAAATATCAACCTGGCTGTAATTGATAATGACCATTCTCCTTATTCACAAAAATTGATTTCAAGTATCACGGCCTCAGGGTATTTTAAATTAACAGGATATAAATCTTCCTTCGATGAAGCATTTAAACTTATTGAATCGGATCAGGCGGACCTTATACTTGAGATCCCACATAATTTTGAAAAAAGCATTGTAAAAGAGAACCGTCAAAAATTATTTATCGCGGTAAATGCCATTAATGGAACAAAAGCAAACCTTGGAGGCGCATATCTTGGGAGTATTGTGCGCGACTATAATTCTGAGATCCGTCTGCAGTTAATTCCTCCCGGAAAATTTAACACCAATCCTGTTATAGAAATAACTTCTTCAAACTGGTTTAATGCTTCGTTAAATTATAAGGTCTTTATGGTTCCGGGAATCCTTGCAATTCTGGTCACAATGATCGGTGGCTTTCTGTCCGCCCTGAACATTGTAAAAGAAAAAGAAGTGGGAACGATCGAGCAGATCAATGTAACTCCGATAAAAAAGTACCATTTTATACTTGGTAAGCTCATTCCGTTCTGGGTTCTGGGGAACGTGGTTTTTAGCATCGGCCTTTTTGTCTCCTGGCTTTTTTATGGGATCGTTCCACTTGGAAATATGGGAGTCCTTTACGGGTTTGTATCTGTATTTTTATTGGCCATACTCGGATTTGGACTATTGATCTCAACCTATTGCGATACACAGCAGCAGGCTATGTTCATTATGTTTTTCTTTATGATGATCTTCATTTTAATGGGAGGGCTGTTCACATCAATTGATAGTATGCCGGAATGGGCCAAATGGATCGCACGTTTAAACCCGGTGAGTTACCTGATAGACGTCATGCGTATGGTTATACTGAAAGGAAGTGGCCTGAAGGATATTTTACCCCATCTTGGTATCGTAGGCCTGTTTGCAATTTTTTTAAATTCCTGGGCGGTGATCAACTATAAAAAAACCACCTGATCCGTGATTTTTTACCATTTTTGCAAAGGATGTCAAAGGTACTTTTTTATTTCTGTGTTTTGTTTCTGAATTATGCAGCTCAGGCACAACGGATCGTACCTTATTATGGACCTTTTCCCGAGCCGGCGCCAAATCAGCACGTTATGTTTTATCTTCAAAGGACTGTTGACAGGAATACGGTTATTTATGAATTGAACTACGATGCAAGCGGGGAACTGAACCCCAAAAAGCCGCTTAAGATTTATTGGATTGATTTCGAGAATGGCGCACGGATAACACCGCTTACATTTGCTCAAAGTAAATTTGCTTATGGTATTGAATCTGAGATAAGCGATGAAAAGAAAAAGATCTTCCGGATCAATCTTGTTTCTTATAAAAAAGTAAAACTGATTTTAAAACCAACCGGCAAAAACAACCAGTATCAAACCCACGTGCTGATAAAAGGTAAACCTGCTATTCTAATAAAAATCCATGTTAACATAATTGGGGGAACGCATATAAGCCCTGTTGTATCTTATCTCGAGTTAGTTGGCCAGGAACTGGATACAGGCCTTATAATAACTGAACGGATTAAACCAGGCAGGGATTGAAAGATCTGACGAGTGAAAAGTCAGCTCAAAAACGTATTCCTCTTCAAAAAAGTAAATAAAATGTATATTAGGCGATCAGATCAAAGGACGTCCTGGTGAAAAAAAAAATCGTTTATCTGTTTTTAATTTGTGCACCTGCGTTTATCAAAGGCCAGGTAGTTTCTTCGAGTTGCAGCGCACACGATAGCGTCCTGGAAAAATACAATAAGGATGCGGACCGTCTTGCCATCAGGCGTGTAATCCGCATTAATTCTACCTATAAAGACAGTGTAAGGATAAATAAGATCATAAGTTCAGACTACCGGGATGCCCTGATCGCAGTTTACAATGCTACCGCGTTGCCGGCAACCGATACGATTACAAGGCTACTCAATATTCATACTTATAACCCGGGACTGAATTCCCTCATAATAATGGCTGATTCCAACCTGGCCTGGATGACGAATCTCCGTTATAACATACTTCCCACACAGGATTATGAAATTGACCGGATGATGAAAGTGTATTTCCTTAAAAAAGTATTTTATTCCGGCCTTTTACAACCCAGCATGGTTGTTTTTAGATCCGATACAAACAGCAACCTCGCGCCATTGGCAAGGAAGTTAAAAAACTCGGTTGGCGTTAATGCAGCCGAGGCGGAATTTTTATATGGAGATGGAAATGATATAACCGACTCCATAAATACTAAATACACAGAATTGGTCTATTCATATGGCTGGCAGGAATGCCCAACAGGTTGTGAGCAAAGAAGATATTGGAAATTCAGGGTGTTTTCGGATTGTTCGGTGGAGTATATGGGGAGTTATGGGCGCCCGCTGGAGGCCTGCCTTTTCTTAAGTGTTCATGAAAATGAGATTTTTTTTGACAACGTAAAGATTTATCCTCATCCCACAAAAAGTAAGTTGTTTGTGGAGTGTGGAATTTTAAAATCAAAAACAAGCTTAACAATCACCGATAAAAATGGAAAAACAGTACAGTCCTTAACCAGCCTCAAGCCTAAGCAGGAACTGGACCTCATACTCCTTTCCAAAGGGATCTATTACCTGACTTTAAAGGATCATTCAGGGCAAAAGATCTTTAAGATCGATAAGCGTTAATTCCGCCAGTTCCTCCACGCTTTTTTGCTATGTGTTTTATTAGCCTGCCTGGCCCCAAATTTGCGGAAGAATAGACTTAGCGGGTATCTTATAAAAAGATTATCTTTATACAAAGCTCAATGCGCAATAATTTGAAAGAGACGGGGAATACTCTTAAACTGTTAAGGTTCCATTTTTCGGTTTTTTTACTTCCCGTTTCACTTTTTTCCTTTTTTTATATACACCCGGAATTTAATTACCGGTTCTGGCTGCTGCTGATCATATGGCATCTCCTCGTTTTTCCGGCAAGCAATGGTTATAACAGTTTTAACGATGAAGACGAAGGGCCGATCGGGGGACTGGCAAAGCCGCCAAGGCCAACAAAATTTCTTTTGCATGTCGTTAATGTGATGGACGGTATCGCCATTTTTCTTTCCCTTTTCATCAACATATATTTTACTTTTTTTGTTTTGGTTTATATTGTTGCTTCCCGGTTATACAGCAATAAAAGGATCCGCTTAAAAAAGTATCCTGTAATGGGTTTCCTTGTTGTTTTTATTTTTCAGGGTTTTTGGATTTTTTGCGCCAATATTTTTGCTCTTTCAACTCCCTTGTTGTTATTATCGGGCCCAGTTGTTCTTTCGGCTATAGCATCGTCCTTTCTAGTAGGAGTCATTTATCCAATTACGCAGATCTACCAGCACCAAGCAGATAAGAACGATGGCGTCACCACACTCAGTATGAAGCTGGGTTTAAAAGGCACATTTGTTTTTTCAATGGTTATGTTCGCCATCGCGAGTATCTTTATCTATGAATCCTTCAAACTTCAGCAGAACCTCGATAATTTCTGGCTGTTTAATCTGGTGATGTTGCCTTCAACACTTTTCTTTTTGATCTGGACTTTTCTTTCTTTTAAAAATACCGCACATGTTACCTTCCGGAATACGATGATCATGCTTGTATTATCGTCGATGCTGAACAACATCTATTTTTTAGTCTTATTATTGAATTGATTTTATGTCTACAATACTTTCCATATCAACTTCAGTTCCGGAATTCTCAGCCAACAAAGAGGATTTCCTGGATTTTTATGCGCAGGCCCTTGATCCCTTGGATCCGGCCACATTTTTACATAAACTGAATTTTCTCAGCCTGAAAACCAGGATTGAAAAACGTTACTCCTGTATTCCTGATTTCCAGGGAAATAATTTCGAATTATTCAGGGATAAAAATATAATTCCATCCGTTGAGGAACGAATGGATGTGTATAAACAAAAAATTATCCCTCTTGCAACATCCGCTATCGATAAAGTTTTCACGGACTCCGGCCTCCGGCCTTCCGACATTACTCACCTGGTTACTGTGAGCTGCACCGGTTTAACCGCTCCCGGGATCGAATTTCAACTGGCAGAACATTATGGACTCCAGCATGCCGAAAAGATCGGCTTGAATTTCCTGGGTTGTTATGCTGCCATCAAAGCGCTGAAACAGGCTCATTATATTGCTGCTGCCGAGCCACACTCCTGCGTACTCATTATTTGCGCCGAATTGTGCTCGCTGCATTTTTACCCTTCTGATGTGGACGAAGACATAGTTGCCAATCTGCTGTTTGCCGACGGAGCTTCTGCCGCGATCGTGTGCGGAGATAAAAGCGAACACGTTAAGGGCAAAGTCGTTTTAAATCTCGATGATATTGGATCAGCTTACGTACCCGGCACTTTTGATCTGATGACCTGGGATTTGACCCGATCGCATTTTAAAATGCACCTGGATAAAAATATCGCTTCTGTTATAAAAGAAAGCATACTGCCGGTGGTAACCGACTTTCTTAAAGGCCATGTCCCGGAAATTGATTTCTGGGCCATTCATCCCGGCGGAGTAAAAATTGTGGAGGCCGTAAAAAACAGATTAAACCTGAGTGATGAAAATGTGGAAGATTCCATGAATGTCCTCAAGGATTTTGGAAATATGTCCTCTCCAACCATTTTGTTTATTTTGAAAAATATTTTTGACAAGATTAAAGAATCAGATGAGCAGGAGTCGAAAAAAATATTTACCTGCGCCTTTGGTCCGGGTATTAATATCGAGATGTTAAGGCTTTCTTCTATGGATACCACAGTGCTGAACAATCCAATCGTTACAGATCATGCATTTGAAGTATAGATCCGGCCAAAAAGAATTCCTGGATGGCGACACTATTAAAAGAGAAGACTTATTTCAGAATTTAAGAGAACTGGATTTTATCAATACGCATTTGGGAGGCTACAATGCGTCCCGAAGAGGCTTGTTGAAGCTGCTGAGTGAAAAAAAGATCAAAACGCTTATGGATATAGGCTTTGGTGGTGGAGATGCGATCAAACAACTTTCTCTGCTTGCAAAAAAAAATAATGCAGACCTGTTTTTTTATGGTGTGGATCTGAAGCAGGATTGTGTGGATTACGCGGAAAAGAATCTTTTTTCTATGGCAAATAAAAAACTCATTTGCGCCGATTACCGGGATCTTTCGCCAGATCTTCTGAAAAAAACCGATGTAATCCATTGTAGTTTGTTTTTACATCATTTAAAAAATGAAGAAATAATTGACCTTTTTAGATTTGCACGCAGCAATAATTGTATGATCCTCGCAAACGACCTACACCGTAATTTCCTGGCGTATTACAGCATCAAATGGCTCACTGCTTTGTTTTCAAGATCATACCTGGTTAAGAATGATGCTGCTGTTTCGGTAACAAGAGGATTCCGGAAAAAAGAGCTGCTGGATTTGCTGGAGCAAAGCGGTTATAAAGATTATTCTGTTACCTGGAGCTGGGCTTTTCGTTATATCATACTCGCCAAAACATGAAGTACGATGTTGCCATAATAGGTGGAGGTCTTGCAGGCTTATCTTTAGCGATTGACCTGAAAGGAAGAGGCCGCACGGTTATCGTAATCGAGAAAGGAACATATCCGCGGCAAAAAGTTTGCGGTGAATATATTTCGATGGAATCGCACCGATACCTGAACGAACTTTGTCCGGCGCTGTCTGCATTGTCGTTACCGGTGATCCGTACATTCAGGTTGACAACTACCGGAAATGCCTGTTATACAACAAACCTGGGATTGGGTGGATTGGGTATAAGCCGGTACCTGCTGGAGGAACTCTTATATAGGGAAGCTTTATTAAAAGGGGTAAAATTTGAATTGAATACAAAAGTTACCGATGTTGTCAAAAATCTGCAGGAAGACTCGTACACAATGGTCACAAACTCACTGGATATTTCAGCAGCCCTTGTATGTAATGCCTCAGGCAGAAGGTCGAACCTGGAAACCTTAGGAAGAGGGAAGAAGAAACAAGGGGCCAATTATGTGGGAGTTAAATATCATGTACGAATTAAGAGGGACCGGGAGCAGATAGAGATCCATAATTTTAACGGCGGCTACTGCGGAATTTCCAATATTGAAGAAGATAAGGTGTGTTTATGTTATATTGTTAATGCACGAGAACTCGCCGCAGTTAATAAATCTATATCAGAGCTGGAAAAAAGAGTTCTTTCTCAAAACAAAAACCTGGGAAAAATTTTCAGGGAGGCTGAATTTATTTTAAAAGAACCTGTCACAATAAGCGGCATTAATTTCCTGATCAAGGAACCTGTTACCGAAGATGTTTTTTTCCTGGGGGATTCCGCCGGCAGCATTGCGCCTGTAACGGGGAATGGAATGAGCATGGGACTAAGGTCTGCCTTTGTCCTCGCGCAGCTTATCGACCGGTATTTTATGGAACAGATAAGCAGAAAAGAACTAAAAAAGAACTACACGGATTTTTGGAACATGGAATTTTCAACGCGGATAAAATTAAGCCGCCATTTTCAAAAACTTTCAGAGTATCCTACCCTGACTAAAATGACCATAAGCTTGTTTAAGGCGTTTCCTCCCCTTGCAAAGAGCATCATTAATCTAACACATGGCAAGCCCTTTTGATTTTACGTTATTTATCAGAAGTGCCTTTACTTAACAGAGTATCTTCACGAATATCCAGCACGCCTTCGATAAACCGCATCAGCATTCTTTTCTCTGCGCTGGTAATAACGGGAGAGCTATGTGCCACCTTAATGATGGTGCTGATAAAATGGCACTTCATATCAAGGCTTAAATAATGACTGTTTGCGCGGATCTCATGCAAAGCCCAGTTCATCGCTGTTTCTGCATCAGCACGCTCCTTGCTAAGGAGTTTAAAAATAATTTCTGTTTCAATAATGTCTTTGGAAACACTTTGGCTAAACTCCCTTTTTAAAATAGTATTAAGTTGTGTCCTTTCTTCCACTTGTATCATGCCATCGGCCATTGCCATCGCATAACAGGCTTCTCCCAGGGCATAGTACAGATTTTTAACAGCGGTTTCCATATTTTCAGATTAAAATTAAAGATCGTTTGTTAAATGTATAACAAATATAGGTGTATTTAAAGAAATTTTGAGCTCCTGATCAAGGCATTTGACCACTATTAAGAGGTTAGTATGGACCTTTTTATGACCTTAACCGGCAGTTTACGACATTCAGAGCAGGAATATTGTATAACTTACAGTGATATTGTTTTTTATCTGCATTATTTGACGTATTTTACCCTTGCTAAGTAGAGAGATACATGACATCAGACAATCAAAAACAATATCCCCGGTTTGTGCCGGCGGATAAGACCTTATTTTTTCCAACCCTGCAAAAAAGGGTGAGTGCTTATTTTAAAGAGAACAATCTTTCCAGGAACGCGAATAGAGCCATGGTTGTAAAAACCGTAGTGTTGTTAAGCGCTTTTTTTCTTCCCCTCATCCTTATGATGATCTTTCATCTTAAGCCCTGGGCGGTTTTAAGTCTTTATGCAATAATGGGCTTTGCAAAAGCCGGAATTGGAATGTCGGTAATGCATGATGCCAATCACGGTGCGTATTCTAAACATAAAAATGTAAATACCTGGTTAGGGTATACTCTGAATCTGATGGGTGGGATGGTGTTTAACTGGAAACTCCAGCACAATGTCCTGCACCATACCTATACTAATATACACGAAATGGATGATGATATTGAAGAAAAGCTGGTGCTTCGTTTCTCCCCTCATTCTGAACCGCGTAAATTCCACCGTTTCCAGTTCCTCTATGTGTTTTTCTTTTATTCTATTCTTACTCTTTACTGGGTAGTTGCCAAGGACATTATTCAGTATTTTAAATACCGCAAAAACGGGGTTAACCGTTACAGCGAAAAAGAGAACAGGTCCTACTTCTGGAGCATGATATTTTTAAAATTATTTTATATTGTTTACCTGGTCGTTTTGCCTTTAACCTTGCAGGAGTATTCCACGGGTCTGATAATAGGAGGGTTTTTGCTGATGCATGCCATCGGGGGACTTGTCCTGGGACTTGTATTTCAATTGGCACATTCGGTTCTTGAGGCCGACTTTCCTCTTCCAAACAGCGCGAATATTATTGAAAATGACTGGGCTACGCATCAAATGAATACTACAGTGAATTTTGCCCGTGAGAACAAACTCTTATCCTGGTATGTGGGAGGGCTTAACTACCAGGTGGAACACCATTTATTTCCGAATATTTGCCACGTGCATTATCCTGAAATTTCAAAAATAGTGGAGCAAACAGCTTCAGAATTTAATGTACCTTATTTGTGTTCGGATACGCTAAAAGAAGCCATGACCTCGCACTTAAGGATGCTTAAGAAATTTGGATATAACTTTGAACTGGATCTTGCTGCAATGTAATCGTTTTGGAAATTGTTTCCGGAACCGCGGGTGATGAGCCTGCGGTTTTTTTTTGGATTTTTTAAACGCCGCGGCGCTGCGAAAGTTTATGAGTCGTTTTGCGACCAGTATGTTCAGGCCTGCGCGGTAAATTATAAATAGCTTATTTTCAATGCTTTAACTATTCAATGTTGAAGTGTTTTATCTTCTCTCTTAAAAAAAAGGATTAAATAGTGAATTTTTTGGGGGTAAACTTCTCTTTTTCCGTCATAGAGGAAACAATCGTCCTTCAGGAAAAAATAATTAACTGTTAAATCCAACATTAGCATGAAAGAAGAATTATTAAAACTCTATCAGGACAGGCAAATCAATTTTAAAAATGTAGTGGGAACTTTTCCCGGTGATGATCTTGCCGGGCCTTTTTTAATGTCGCCTGACCAGCATTACCGTAAGCAGAAAAAACCCCTCTTGATCGTGGGCCAGGAAACCAACGGCTGGACCTATCATATTGACGAGATTCAGAAACAAATGGACACCTATGAAGAATTTGAAGTAGGAAAGGGATTTGATTCTACCACTTTTTGGAATGTAACACGCAAGGTTGAAAATGCGCTTGGAAATGAGCCGCATTCTTGTGCCTGGACAAACCTGAGTAAATTTGATCTTTATGGAGGTAAATCCTACGGCAAATACGAAAAGGTAATCTCTTCAGTGGATAAGATCCTGGTTGACGAGATAAAGATTATCAATCCTAAAGTTTGCCTGTTTTTTACCGGACCCGACTTTGACCTGCGTTTAAAAAAAGTTTTTGAAGGTGTAAAATTTGAACCGATAGGAAACTGGAATGTAAAACAGTTCTGCCGCCTCATTCATCCCGAGCTCCCTGAATATAGTTTCCGTTCGTATCATCCTAAATCATTAAGGTTGAGGCGTCTTGAAAATGATCTGCTGGATTATCTGGCCAAAATGGAAATAAACTGATCGCAGGATAAAAACCATGAGCAGAATTTCAAAAAATATTATTTTTTATATTACCATTGTTGAGAACAACAAGACCGAGAATGCCTTTTTGCGGAAAGTGATCCATAGTGTGCTTCCCCAGGCTATTGTAGAATCGATATACGATGAAGACGAAGCCGTTCGGTATTTAAATAATTGTTCTACAATTCCACATCTGATATTTCTGGATCCTGATATGCTTAAAATTTCGGGCAGAAATACCATTGAGATGATTAAACGCGTAAATGGACTGGATCAGGTTCCTATTATTTTTCTGACAAACCTTCCGGTCGAATCGCAAAAAACAGAATTTACAAAACAAGGTGTTGATCACTTTTATTCAAAACCTTACGGAACCCAGGATCTTATGAACATTGTAGGCTCTTTGAATAGTAAGTGGTTAGCATAATTAAAATAAAGAAATCATGATGAACGTTGAAAAAAAGTATTCAGTGCTGATAGTCGAAGATGATCCGGGCGACCAGTTCTTATTACAGAATGCCATTGCCGAAATAGATCAGGCTATAAATATTGACCAGGTGTATACCGGGCGCCAGGTGGTGGAGTTCCTCTTAAGAGACAAAGTCTATCTTGATCTTAACAGGCAGGAAGTGCCGGATTTGATCATAGCCAATGTAAAAGAAGATTTTTTCTGGCTTAACGATCTGCAGGAGATCAGGCAACACAAAGCCTTTAATGATATCCCGATCTATCTTTTTTCTTCTTACGAGTCGGAGTTGTTTAAAAACAAAGCATTAGAATTGGGAGCTACCGGCTTTTATAAAAAACCCTACACTTTTTTTGATTTGAAATATATTTTAAACTCAATTGTTAAAAAAGACGCCGCTTAAGATCATAAAAAAATAAGGTTAAAAGCCCTTCCGGTTTTACGGAAGGGCTTTTTTTTTGAGTTTTTATAAAGTCTTGATTTGATGATCGTTATAATGTATATGCGGAGATTAACGGGGTTATTCTCCGCATATTTGCGGAGAATAATTTTTATATGCGGAGAATAATCCGTACATTTACCGCAAATATGCGGAGAATATATATCTATCAAAAAAAGAACTGGCCTGATTTTATATGGGATTTCGGAGCTGTTTTGCCTTTATTGTCCTCCGTAAGGCACAAACAGGGCCGTTTGAAGGGTTATATGGAAGGTCTTGGTTTTGCTTTAAGAAGCGAAGCCACCCTGCAAACACTTACCCAGGATGTTCTTAAGTCAAGTGAAATTGAAGGGGAGTTGCTTAATCAGGAGCAGGTACGTTCTTCTATAGCGCGTAAGCTTGGAATGGATATTGCCGGACTGGTGCCCGCGGATCGGAATGTTGATGGTGTGGTTGAAATGATGCTGGATGCAACAAAAAATTATGCGATGCGCCTGGATAGCGAACGTCTTTTTGGATGGCATGCTGCTTTATTTCCGGCAGGCAGAAGTGGCGCGCATAAAATAGCAGTAGGTAAATGGCGTGACAACGAAAAAGGTCCTATGCAGGTAGTTTCAGGCGCGATGGGTAAGGAAAAGGTGCATTTCGAAGCGCCGGAAGCAGACGTACTAAAGAAGGAAATGAAGCTTTTTTTACAATGGTTTAATTCGAAAAATGATCCTGATCCGGTCCTTAAATCGGCAATAGCGCATCTCTGGTTTGTTACCATCCATCCTTTTGATGACGGTAACGGCCGTATAGCACGGGCTATAGCGGATATGCAGCTGGCAAGGGCGGACGGGGATCATCAGCGTTTTTACAGCATGTCGGCGCAAATCCGCCTTGATCGTACGGCTTATTATAATATCCTTGAAAAAACACAAAAAGGAAATCTCGATATAACGGGTTGGCTGCTTTGGTATCTCAATTGCCTCGACAGGGCTCTCAATGTTACTGATCAAAACCTCCAGGTTGTTATGAGAAAAACAAAGTTCTGGGACCAGCATGTTCAAACATTTATAAATGAACGCCAGCGCCTTATGATAAATAAACTCTTTGATGGCTTTACCGGAAAACTTAACTCGTCCAAATGGGCTAAAATAACCAAATGTTCTCCCGATACCGCTTTACGTGATATTACCGATCTGATAGAAAAGAACATTCTAGAGAAAGAAGAAGCGGGGGGGAGAAGCACAAGCTATGTTTTGAAATAAAGCGTGTTTAAAACCTGTATTAATTTTAGGAATTCAAGAGTTTATTTTGTTTTACTTTGATTAAACAAAGTTTATCACGCTTTGTAATCACTCAAATTCATGGACAAAAGAATAAAGAAACCCATCGGGCACTTTTTTATGTTTGTGATCATTATCTTTCTTATCGCGGTTATTTTTATTACCGTTGGCTGGGCGGCGAATAAACTGATTGATAACGAAAAACCGCTTACTCTCGATGACAAAAAGAAACGCCTGAAAACCGTTGAGGATAAAATAATGGAGTTGCAGCGGAAAAAAGAGGAAATGAAAAGCAAAGAAGGGCAGATCCTTTTTGTTTCGCGTTTATGTATAGCGCTTACACTCTTACTGGCCAACTATATCTATATGAAGCATTATAAACTTCCGTTCGATATAAAAAAATCACTGAACGAGATGCTACGGTTTAACTCCATGTTGCTTTTGGCCTATTCATTTATAGCTTTTGTTTCGTACGGTACGCCTGCAAAATTTGTCGATTCTCTTAAATCACTGATCACATCTCTGTTGCAAAAATTCAGCATTGATACCTATAGTTATTACGAAAAACTGCTTGCAGAGAGAGCAGTGCTGATCACTGAAATTGATATCGAGGAAAAACAACAGAAAACCGAAATACTCCGTAACAAACAAGTTCTTACAGGTTCTTTGCAATATTAACTGATACTTAAACTTCTATCTGAAACAGGCTAAGAACGGAGCCCCCGTAATGGCCGGGTAGGCCGTTTACATCTTTCAGATACTGCCGGCCTATATAATTAAAACCGCAGTTTATATAATAGTTGCGAAGGTTTTCATTATTGCCCCAGGTATCCATTCGCACATATTTCTTTTTTTTCTCCCTGGCATGTTGAATTGCCCAAACCCTGATTTTTTTCATGATCCCTTTTCCTTTATAGGAAGGGTTTACGGCAATCCTATGTAAATAAACCGCGGGTTCAGAATCCTTTTCCTTCCATATCACAGGGTCGTTGTATAAAACAGAGAATACACAAACAATAGTTTTTTCATGAAGAATTTTCCAATGTCTTCCTTCTGTTATTTCAGTTTCAATAAGTTGTTTGCTGAATTTGGGCCACAATTCATACCCGTTTTTTTGCTGGTATGCAATTGCACTGTCAAATAACTTCAAAGTAAAGTCAACATCGGCAGGAACACTGACCTCAATCTTTAGTTTTTCTAATAACAATTCATTGGTATCCATAGAAACGGTAGGGCTTTTTCAGCGCTGTTAAATTTAAGAAATTCATACGTTGCCGTGCCAAAAATTTAGTTTACGGTAGTTTAAACGGTTTAGTGAAATATAATTTTGCTTAACCTTATTAAAACGCTGGTTGTTTTAGCAGGCGCAGGCAATTAAGTTGTAATATCCCGGATAATAATTTCACTAAAATAAAAAACGATCGACATGAAAAAAACTCTCCTCCTTGCATTTGTATCAGTTATCATGGATATGAATGCCCAGTATTTTGAACACGTGTATGGCTCGGCCAACATAGAAGAGGTGTTCGCAGGCATGAACACGAACCAAACGGGTCAGGGCTTTGTAATAAGCGGTGTAAGAACCTCTACCTCCAATGGTGCCAAAGCCATTGCACTGGCCAGGACAGACATAAACGGCGACATTCCCGCCAGCCCGTATTTTAAGAAGAACTATGGGATCTACTTTAATAGTTCGCTCACTCCCGTTATGAAACCGCGGGAGGCATATGTGGTAGAGCTTAGCTCCACGCGCTATGCGATCGCGGGTGTATGTTATAAAGATGAGACCCTGCAGAAATACTGCGTATACTATGCTCAGGTGGATCAGAATGGTGTACCCATGCCGGGGCCTACATTCAACATGCAATATTATGACCTGGGATTGGATAATTATTATCAGGTGCGTAATGTCCGTTTGTCGCCTTCCGGCAATGAGCTTTATATCATAGGCCTGAGTATCAGTAATACGACAGGAGCTTATTATTCAATGGTATTAAAAGTCGACGTTGCCACCGGTGCCCTTTTATGGTCATACCTCTACAACGTTTCCGGATCTGAGGAGAACGCGTATGATGCGGTGGAAGATCCTGCCACGAATGAACTGGTGGTGGTAGGGTTCTATAATAATTCGGTGGATCGCGATGCTTATATTTTACGGCTGGATGCTTCAACAGGCGGTTTTGTTACAGGCACGAATACCATGGGGTGGGGAAGTGGCACAAGCGGGACAGAAGAAGTGTTCAGCTGCATCACCCTTGCTACTGGTGGAGGGTATATTATTGGTGGTTGGACGAGCATGGCAGGGAATAAGGATTCATGGACCGTTAAGCTGGACAATACGTTTAACGTGGTGTGGAATACAATACATGATTATTCAGGAAGCTTC
>Ga0208492_1000757_pt1 | contig 24781 bp, 19 predicted proteins | sample Subbioar_CSW14AB_FD_184820 | JGI IMG/M metagenome (GOLD analysis project Ga0208492, IMG submission 184820) | Serpentinite rock and fluid subsurface biosphere microbial communities from McLaughlin Reserve, California, USA - CR12Mar_CSW14AB (SPAdes) | ecosystem: Environmental > Terrestrial > Deep... | reverse complement strand
GCTGTTATCTTCAGCATTTTCTACAGCCTTTCTGATGGCAGTATCACCACCGGCAATAATCCCTACAACCATATCAAAGGGGACACCATAGGTTGGAGGGCATTCAGACGCATCGAGGATACCAAGCCGGCCACTTGTTCCGGCACCAATATAGAACAAACGTCCGCCTTTGCTCATTTTGTCGACAATCACATTAACAACCTTTTCAATAGCCGGAATTGCCTTTTCAACCGCAAGGGGCACAGTTTTATCTTCTTCATTTATGCCATGCAATAATTCTGCAACTGACATTTTATCGAGGTCGGTATAATTTGAATCCTGTTCAGTAGTTCTGTTCATATTAGTTTTTTGCGATTGTAAAAATCGGAATATTATCTTTTAGCTGTTTAATTATTTTGCAATAAAAAACCCGTCCTGATTTTTTCAGAACGGGTTGCCAATGATGAGGTTTTTGATTTCTTACAGAAATATTTCAAATCCGGCTGTAACCAATCTCGGAAGGCCAACCCTGATTCCTTCAGGTCTTCTGGTGCTGATGTATCTTTGATCGGTTAGGTTTTTGACTGACAGGTTAAGGCTCGCATTAGTCTTGGGAATACGGTAATAGGCATTGGCATCCACGATGTATCTGCTGCTTATTTTTCCGGTCCTTCCATTAGCTGATGGGATTTCACTGTTGATTTCATCGGTAAATTGAGAACCGATATAATTCGCTGAAACTCTGAATCCAAAACCATTCTGAAGATTCATCCCCAGTGCATTCCAGATCATCAGATTGGTTGAATAAGGTAGTTTATTACCCTTTACATTAACCATAGTTCCATTTACTGGGATGAAACGGTCATTGCTGTATTCTGAATTCTGAACGGTGATGCTACTTTCAAAAGTGTAGGAATTCCTGAGCCCTGACAGTTTCCCGAAATCAATCTGGAATCCGGCTTCAATACCTTTGTGCAGTGTTTGTCCTCCATTAACTACTCCACTTGCATTTGAATTTCCCGAAGAGTTGGAAACCGGAATAATCTGGTTTTTGAAGTCGAGAATAAATCCTGTTAATTCAGCATTAAAATAGTCTTTTAATTTAATTCTGGTTCCCAATTCATAGTTCGTGCTCAGTTCAGCATCCAGGTTATATGGGATACCTGTCGCTGTGATGGCATCTTTAATTCTCGGCGGAGCAAAGCCTTTATGTACTCCGGCAAATATATTAACCTGATCATTGGCTGAATAGCTGATGCCGGCGCCCGGAATCAAAGCCATGGTATTGTCTTTGGCCAGGATACTGGTATCTCTGATTACATTATTTACTCCATTTATACGATATCTTCCGCGAAGTATTTCTCTTTCGTAATCAAAGTTTTCCAGTCTTAACCCTGTGGTTAATGAAAGTTTTTTATTCAGATCGAATCTGTTTTGTATATAGGCACTGAATGCATAGCCGGTCCTGACTTCTTTATCTCTTGTAATACCTTCGGCAGTGTTTGCATTGCTCCCAATAATAAATTGCTCATCGGCTTTTTCATATAAATATCTTACGCCGGTTTCAAGCATGTTTTTAATGCTGAAGAGGTTGTGCTTAACGCTTAACCTTGGTTCTACCCCTGCAACTTCAAATTGTCTGTTTCTGTTACCTGTCGAATTCAACATATACACAGCTCCGTTACTTACTGCAGGGTCTCCCCAGATTACTCCTGTTTGATTTGCTGCAGTTGGGCTGAATGAAAAATCCTGTCTTTGCCAATCGCGTGTAGTGGTATAGGCAAATGCGGTTGTTTTTAAACTAATATTATTATTGAATTCAAGCTGATGAGTGGCACTTGCAGAAAGACGCTTAATCGGAAGATTATCGTAGGGCGACATCCGTGCGAAGTCCTGATTACCTTTGTTGTACATGGTTTGTGTTAGCCCGAGATAGGTTGAGTTTGACTCCTCATCATAATAACCCAGTTTAACACCAAGGGTTGATTTAGCGTTTAATTCGAATCTGATTTTTGCGGAAAGATCGTTTAGCCTGAACTGTGTTGGCCCCAGGTTGTCCGCTCTTTTATGAAGATAGGATACCAAGAAAGCGGTTTTGCCGATTGTGTTGCCATAAGTTCCGAAACCTGAGAAAAATCCGCCTTTAGCTCCTGAGATTTTGATGCGGGTAATTTCCTGAGAAGGAGGATCGGCAGTGAAGAAATTGACTATCCCTCCGGTGGTCTGCGGACCATAAAGGATTTGTCCGCTACCTTTCAGGATCTCGATTCCCGACATTTTGTCGATCGATGGAGTAAAGTACATTTCAGGTTCACCGTAAGGGCCTAAAGCAATTGGTACACCATCCTCAAGCATCAAAACATTACGACTTCTGTCAGGATCAAGCCCACGGATACTGATATTCAGACGTAATCCCGCACCTTCTTCATCCACCACGTTTACCCCGGTTACTTTTCGTAAAACTTCATTAGAAGTCAGCGGGGCAGTTAAGCGGATTTCACGTGAGTTGAGAACGGTTGCTGAACCCGGTATTTTGCTGATCAATCCATCTCGTTTACCAATGATGACAATCTGAGGCATTTCGATGATTGTGCTGTCAGCCAGCTTTAACCTTTGATCAGGTTGTTTTATCTGAGCAGAAAGACTTTGACTCAGGATCAGGGTTAAGAATAGTGCGAAAATCCGCTTCATATTATTTAGACTAATTTTAAATTGGGTGCAATATTACGAGTTGATTTTTTAAAAATCAAATTATTTAGAATGATTATTAATAATATTTTTGATGATTAATTACTATGCGTATGCCATTTGAAATTGAATAAATTTGAAATCTGAACAGAATGAGAGCAAGAACTAAAAGAAATATTTTAATTGCAGCAGGGTATTCTGCCGTATTAGCTGTTGGGCTGATGCTGGGCCCAAGGCTCGTTGGTGAAAATCAGAACTCCAAAAATGGTTCATTTATCTCTTTTGGCAATTCAGGCCGGTCTTCCAAAGTAGAGCAGGTTATACAGATTATCAATGAAAATTATGTTGATTCTGTAAAGCTGGATACGGTGCAGGATCTTGCCATACAGGAAATATTGAAACAACTTGATCCGCATTCAGCTTATCTGCCTCCTGAGGATGCTCAATTACTTGCTGATGATCTGGAAGGGAATTTCAACGGGATTGGTATCGAGTATTATATGTTGAATGATACACTGTTGATTACTTCGGTAAGTCCCGGAGGGCCGGCATCTAAAGCCGGTCTTCAGCACGGCGACAGGATTCTGGCTATTAATAAAAAGTCAATTGCAGGGATACAGGTCAATGCCAAAAAGGTAATCGAGCAGATCAGAGGTAAGCGAGGTTCTTCTGTTGAGCTATTGGTTAAGCGCGACAGTGTCCGTAAATATTATCTGGTTAAGCGCGACAGGATTCAGGTGAGCAGTATTGATGCGGCATACCTGATTGCTGATCAGCATGGCTATATCAAGATCAGTAAGTTCGGGGCACAAACAGATGAAGACTTTCACCGGAATTTAATGAAGCTGAAAAAGCAGGGTATGAAAAATCTTATCCTGGATCTTCGTGATAATGGTGGCGGTTATCTGAGCTCAGCGACTTCCCTGGCTGATGAATTTCTTAAGGATCAGGAATTGATTGTTTATACTGAAGGACTGCATGAACCCAGAACAGATTATTATGCCAGTCCGAAAGGTGAGTTTGAACAGGGTAAACTGGTCGTGCTTATCGATGAAAATTCGGCTTCAGCAAGTGAGATTGTAGCCGGTGCAGTGCAGGATCTGGAACGGGGTACGATTATTGGCCGACGTTCTTTCGGTAAGGGACTGGTACAGGAGCAGTTTGATTTCGGAGATGGATCAGCCCTGAATTTAACCATTGCAAGATATTATACTGCCTCAGGAAGATCTATTCAGAAGTCATATAAAAAGGGGAATGATGCTTATTTCAATGAAATAAACAATCGCTATAAAAACGGAGAGTTGAGTTCTGAAGCTAAAGAAATCAGTGATTCTGTGTACAAAAAGAGTAAAACCTATACCACCCGGTCGGGAAAGGTTCTGTATGGAGGAGGGGGGATTATGCCAGATATTTATATTCCGGTCGATACGACAGCTCATACAGACTTGTTTTTTACCCTTTCAGGGAAAGGAGTGTTGAATGATATGCTTTATAATTATCTTGTAAGAACGGATCGTAAATACCAGAGTGCGGAGGAGCTTATCAAAGGGTTTAATCTGAACCCTCAGGATATCAATATGCTGCGAAAGATTGCTTCCTCTAAAAAGATTATAATAAAGGAAAGTCAGCTGGAGCATTCGCTGCCGATAGTTAAAACCCGGCTAAAGGCATTGATGGCAAGGTATTATTTTGGAGATGAGGGTTTTTATAAAGCCCTGAATTCGGAAGACCGTGCTGTTAACCGCTCTCTGGAATTATTCAGGGCTCTTTAATTTAATACTTGCTCCACCGATACTGACCTGTTTTAAGAGGGCGTGTTCTGATGCAGACTTTAACAAGGATTTAGTTGCCGCTAACTCTGAAATCGAATCTGTTCCGGATTGTCGGCCAGGACTTATTTTTGTCTGAAGAATATTTGAATAGGTACCCCGGTAAAGTCGAAATGTTCACGCAATTTGTTTTCCAGGAAGCGCTTGTATGGTTCTTTGATGTACTGTGGTAAATTACAGAAGAATGCAAACATCGGAGATGAGCCGTTGATCTGAGTAATGTATTTAATCTTAACATACTTGCCTTTTACTGCCGGTGGAGGGAAGTTTTCAATAATCGGAAGCATCACATCATTCAGTTTGGATGTAGGAATTTTCTTTAGCTTATTCTCATACACCTGTGAAGCGGCTTCCAGCGATTTATAGATACGCTGCTTTTCAACAACCGAGGTAAATACAATAGGCACATCCGTAAACGGAGCAATCTTATCGTAGATCTGTTCTTCAAACACCCCTGTAGTTTTTGTATTTTTCTCGATCAGATCCCATTTATTTACCAGAATAACGATTCCCTTTTTATTCTTTTCAGCAAGATGGAAGATATTGATGTCCTGCGATTCAATTCCTTCCACGGCGTCGATCATCAAAATGACCACATCAGCTTCTTCCAAAGCTTTGATGGTTCGCATCACTGAGTAAAACTCAATATTTTCCTTAACCTTGGTCTTTTTACGAAGTCCGGCCGTATCAATCAGCATAAACTCATGTCCAAACTGATTATAGTGAATATGTATTGAATCGCGTGTAGTGCCGGCAATTGGGGTAACGATATTCCTTTCGCGACCAATAAGCGCATTGATCAAAGACGACTTACCTACGTTTGGTCTTCCGATAATGGCATATTTAGGAAGCTGATTTTCATTTTCATCCTCATCCTCAAAATGCTTGATTACTTCATCCAGAAGCTCGCCCGTACCTGATCCGGACATGGAAGAAATCGGATAGATTTCACCCAATCCGAAGCTGTAAAAGATACTCGCATCGTTCAGTCGCTGGTTATTATCCACCTTATTGACTACTACAAACACTGGTTTCTTACTACGGCGCAGTAATTTGGCGATATCATCATCCAGATCTGTTACACCGGTAACCACATCAACCATAAAAAGTATAACTGTCGCCTCTTCAATAGCAATGACAACCTGTTCACGAATAGCCGCTTCGAACACATCATCAGAATGTGCCACATATCCTCCGGTATCAATTACCGTGAAATGCTTGTCAGTCCACTCAGCCATTCCGTAATGCCTGTCGCGGGTCACCCCGCTAAAGTCATCTACAATTGCTTTACGAGTTTCGGTTAATCTGTTATATAATGTCGACTTTCCTACGTTCGGGCGGCCTACTATTGCGACGATGTTGCTCATTTTTATTAGTATTTAGTAGTTAGTAATTAGTAGTTAGTACTGCTTACTTCTTACTTGGATTTATAATTTGGGGCACTGATTTGTAGAATCGGTGCCAATGGGTTTATTTAAGTTACTCTCTCTTGTCTCAATACTCAATACTATGTACTCAATACTCAGTATTAGTCTTCGTATCCAAAATTCTTCAGGTAGTTTTTACGGTTTCTCCAGTCGGGAATTACCTTAACAAACATTTCCAGAAATACCTTTTTCTGAAGAAACTCTTCCATGTCTTTGCGGGCATAGGTTCCTACTTTTTTTAACATTTCTCCGGCTTTGCCAATGATGATGTTCTTTTGAGAATCACGTTCTACAATGATCTCTGAATTGATGCGGATAAGTTTAGGCTCTTCTTTAAAAGCAGTGATGATTACTTCTGTGCTGTATGGAATTTCTTTGTCATACAGTTTGAAAACCTTTTCCCTGATGATTTCTGATACAAAGAAACGCTCATTTTTATCGGTCAGCGCATCTTTTTCATAATAGGCAGGGTGCTCAGGCAGATGATCTAAAATGAACTGCATAACCGCCGGAACATTATGGTCGTGAAGAGCTGAAACCGCAAAGATGGCTTTGGGGTTTAATTTGTCCTGCCAGTAATTGATCTTTTCTTTAACCAGTTCTTCGTTTGATTTATCGATCTTATTGATGACCACTGCTATCGGAGAGCTGGTCTTACTCAGCTTTTCGATCACGTCGGATTCATCATATTTTTCATTGATATCAGTCACAAATAAGACGATATCAGCATCAACTAAGGAGCCGTTTACGAAGCTCATCATTGATTCCTGCATTCCGTACACCGGTTTAATGACTCCCGGGGTGTCGGAAAAAACAATCTGATAATCAGGCTCGTTCACGATCCCAAGTATCCGGTGACGTGTAGTTTGTGCCTTTGGAGTAACTATGGACAGTTTTTCGCCAACTAATGCATTCATTAATGTTGACTTTCCAACATTAGGTTTACCTACCAGGCTAACAAATCCGGCTTTATGAGACATGAAAAAAATATTTTAAAATATATTTGCACCACAAAGAAACGAAATATATCTTTGCAGACCAATTTAAAACAACAGAGAACGTTCTTTAAAGCTTTAAATTGATACAGTGCGGGATGGAGCAGTTGGTAGCTCGTCGGGCTCATAACCCGAAGGTCGTCAGTTCGAGTCTGGCTCCCGCTACCAAAAAAGTAATAAGTTATAAGTAGTAAGTTATAAGTCTTACTTACAACTTATAACCTACAACTTACCACTTAATAATGGCCCGTTCGTCTAGGGGTGAGGACGCCAGATTTTCATTCTGGAAACAGGGGTTCGATTCCCCTACGGGCTACGAAAGCGATCAGAAATGATCGCTTTTATTGTTTTTGAGAATTTCTAATTTAAATTTGATCAGGTTCAAAAGGGATCAAGCATAATTCTTTCAATGTGCTGCGAACTCTGAATCTGCATAATGATATCTTAAAAATTGCAACAGATGATGAATTTGGTCGGAAATTGCAGGACATTCAATTATTATCCTCAACTAATAAAAAATACTTATTGAAATTTCATGAATATTTTCCAGAATGCACTTATTAAGGCGGAGGGAATCAGATTTTTTTCTACTATAATGGTACTTTGTTAGAGTTACACAGACTATCGCTGATCTTTATGCCAATGTAACTTTCCATTGGTTGGCTCCATAAATGCATCACAGGAATGCAGATACGTTTCCACCTGATCCATATCATCACCATATATCGTAGCGCTGAACTCGTAAATTCGTAAAAACATTCGCAAGTATGTTTCTGCGTCACTTTGCCTGGTAAGCTTTCGTAAAGCTCCCATATAATCCTCGCGATAAACGGTTGGCACAATTATTTTTGAGATACTATGAGAAGAGAGCTCGGCATTCATCATAATTCGCGCCAGCCTTCCATTGCCATCAATAAATGGGTGTATTTCACTTATCATAAACATCATATAAGCAGATCTTGCAACCGGGTCACGTAAAAGATTGTACCATTCAAAGCCTTTTTTGAGTGTTCCCATTACTAATGTCCAGTCAACAAACTCTGTATTTCCTGCCCGGTTATTTTTATCCTTAAACTGCCCGGGATTTTTATCCGGCCTTGCTGCCATTAAAATCTGATGCCTGTACAACAATATTTCAATTAGTTCCTCTGCGGATGCCGGGCAGACAGACATTTCTTTTTTATTTGAAACGATCTTATAAGTGCCCAGGACATCATGAGAATCTTCATTACGGGCAGGAATTGGAGTTTCGGTAAGAATAATCTGTTTGGCTTCTCCGATTTCAAAGACCGTTCCTTCTATATAATTTGAGAAATAGCTTTCAAAAAACGCGAAGTTTTGATAGGCCTTTATTGTAGAGTTCTTATCTGTATGTACCGGATAATCATTACCGGCGAGCGTATTATACAAATGCTGCAGGAGATTTATCCTTGCTGGATCAAAGGGCTCACCAAGTGCTCTTGCTTTTGCCACAGAAGATGAAAGTATTTTAGAGGGTTTTGTAGCAAGCAATGCTCCGATAAGTGAATTTAATTGTTCAAACTCTTTCTCCATATCCAATATAGGCGCTACGTCTTTCGCCTTATCGCGTATATCATTCAAACCTGCTTCTCCTCTTGTTCTTAGGATACCCTCCATTTTTTCTTCCAGTTGTTCTCTGGGAAGAGTCTTTGATGCTTCGCCGGATCTTTTGGAAACCTGCATATTTTCCAGAAAAGCTCTGGCCTGCTGAGAGATATAAAGTTCTCCAAAGAAAGGCGTATCGCCATCAACAGGACCTTTCCCTTTTTGAAAATGTATAATGAGCCCTGGTATTGCGACTATTTTTGTATAGCTGTATGTGATATAAATATGACCTCCCGGGGTCGGTTTACATTCAAGAGCACTTCGATGGCTTAACTGAGCATGAGGATATTGTACAGCCAGTATACGAAACCAGTTACGTCTGACAATATTTTCGGGCGTATCGTTAAAGTTCGTAGTATAGAGCCTGGGTGCTATTTTCTTTGCATGCCCTTTCCTGACCAGTTCAGCTATCCTCCATGAGTCTTGTTTATTGGACGACCCAAAAAGTATCTCCTGTAAATGCATGCGATTTTTTTCTATTATGGTTTGTTAACTTGAGTAAATATGCGAATATTTTATATTATATCGGTTAAAATTAAGAATATTTTATACTTATGTATAGCTTTGATATTATAAAAATACCTTAGACCAACCTGGCTATTTTAGTTACAGCTGATCTAAAAATAATCAACTCAGCTGTAACTGGTTTTGAAAAGGTACTTACCGCTGAGTTGATGCAAGTCTGATAATCCCGAGAAAGGAGTTTTGGTAAGGATTATTAGTATGATTGAAAAGTTCTGAAAGGAATAAATAATTGTACAGAATCTCATTTTTCCGTAACCTTATTTTACCCATTGCAGCCCTGAAAACTGCTTTTGGTGAACATTTGGTGAGCAGGCCAAAATCTCGTTTTACAACTTATTGAATTTCAGTATAGTAGGAGACGGTTCGATTCTCCCTACAGGCTACTAATTGCCAAATTGAAACCCTGTAAGTAAACTACTTACAGGATTTTTTGTTTCAATTCGGACACTATTGCAAGCTTACAATTACAGGGAAGCTTATAATAGTGGTACACAACCTTCACATCCTGTTCTCTCTGCGCAGGTGTAACAAATGAAATTGCGCCATGCCAATCTTCTGCAGGCTTACTTTAAAGGGTAAGCGTAAACAATTCTCAACCGGCTTCTATCTCAAGGGAAGACTATTAAACTACCTCAAAGGTTTCTGCAACAGCAGGCATAGGTATACTGGTATCAACTGCGCTTGTTGATCTGGAAAGCGAGGCTACAATTTGATTGTAGTTTTCTCTAAGCTGATAGATCATCATGCCATACGTAACGGCTACAGTGAGGTGCTTGCGTTTGTTTTTATATGTCCAGAGCAGCAGATCCCTGTAGTGCTTGCTGTCTTTATCAAATACGGCGAGTTTTATAATAGCCTTCACTATATAATACATTTGTGAGGCGCTAAATTTTTCTTTCTTTTTTACGCCATACTTCGGAAATTCGTGCATCTCTAAATACGTTTTAACCCGTTTATAAGAATGCTCAGCAGGATAAACATTGGAGATTACCTCTAAAAATCCGCTTTTTAATCGATCTGCCCCCATTACCGGGATAACGTTGGTTTCCCCTTCAGAAAATGTAAAATGACGCGAAAGCCTTTTCTCTCGCTTCATTCTATCAAACAGTGCAGTACCTGGCGGCGCCTTTAATACATTCACAATCGGGATGGGTATCCCGCTTTCCTGTATAAAGTTTATCATATTTCTAAAGCTATCTTCCTTATCGGTATCAAAACCTACTATAAAACCGCCCATTACAGTAAAACCTGCACTATGCAATCTGTGGATATTGCCTAACAGGTCGCGCTTAAGGTTTTGGGTTTTAAGCGACCCTTTCAAACTTTCCTCCTGCGGCGTTTCAATACCTATGAATACGTTTCTAAATTTCGCCTCAAGCATAAGCCGCATCATTTCTTCGTCGTCGACAAGGTTAATGGTAAGCTGTGTAGTGAAAAATAAAGCTGAATCGGATTTGGCCTGCCAGTCAATCAAAGCCGGGAGCAGCTCAGATTTTAATACCCTTTTGTTCCCGATAAGATTATCGTCGGCAAACAGCACTATCTGACTTTCGCCGGTCCTTTGTATCAGGTCCAGCTCCGCTATAATTTGCTCAGCCGATTTGGTACGTGGCTTACGCCCATAAAGGGTGGTTACATCACAAAAATCGCACAGGTACGGACAGCCGCGCGAGAACTGTACAATAGCATAAAGGTAGTCCTTCATGTTTATCAGATCCATTCGCGGAAGCGGTGTTTGGCTAACATCAGCAAACTCGTGTGTTTTATATATTGGCTTGGGCTGGCCTGCTACCAGATCAGCAAGAAATAGCGGGAGCGTAATTTCTGCTTCGTTCAAAACAAAATGATCTATACCATCGAAACGCTCATACTCATGCGTAAACAGCGGACCACCGGCAACTATAGTGGCATTTTTTCTTTTACATTGCGCTATAATTTTCCTTACAGACACCTCCTGCACATTCATGGCTGAAATAAAGACCAGGTCAGCCCATTCAATATCCGAGTTTGTTAATGGTTTTACATTTAGATCCACAAGCTTTTGTTCCCAGCTTTGTGGCAGCATGGCAGCTACTGTTAATAAGCCCAGCGGAGGGAAAGCCGCCTTTTGCCAACTAAAGAAGCAAGGTGCTTGAAAGCGTAGAACGAATCGTACATTTCAGGATATATCAACAGAATTTTCATAGATCTAATTACACATTAAAAAAGTATACCTTAACAAAAGCCTATTTTGATTTCTAATTTAGTTTTTTACATTCATAAGTCATATAGCCAAACGACTGATTATGGAATAAAATGGCCTTAAACATTTTGTCTAATTGCTCATTGACTTATTTAAAAGGAAGCTTACATTCCCACGACTATCGTTACCATGTCGGACATGATACGTAGTTTAAAGCTCAGAGCCTGTCTAATTGACCATTCTTACATTTAGAAGTAAGACTTCTCTAAACATAAATTGCCCAATATCTCAACACGGGCTATAAAAGCAATCAGAAATGGTCGCTTTTGTCCTTTTTAGAAATTCGTTCTGAAAAGAGGGGATCAGGTTCAAAAGTTGTGGATTAGGGAAAAAAATAACGATTTTCCCCTTTTCGTTTCCCTCATTAAGCTCAAAGATATTCTCTAAAGAATTTTCAGTTCTTACCCGAATAATATGCTTTCATTTAAAGCTTCATACGACAAAAGTTGATGATTTATTGTAAGGTATTTCTCTACACGGCGACTAAAGCTTAAAAACGTTATGAAAAATCTTAATGCTATTCGATTCGCCGGAACTTTATGTGTAACTGCCTTAATAATTTCACTTTCACAGATACACACTTTTGCAAATGAGTGCTCACATGCCGATGAAAAAATCACTAAAATAGGTATCATACAAGATACCGTAAAAGTTTCTGTAGAAGTCCCTCTCAAACCGGAAGACATCAGTCCTTTACTCGCCGGTGAGCAAATCCCCACCTTGAAGCTGCAGACTGTTAGTGGGGAAGACTTCGATCTGAACAAATCTATATCTGAAACGCCAACTATACTTGTGTTCTACCGGGGTGGCTGGTGCCCATACTGCTCCAAACAGCTGGCTGGTCTGCAGGAGGTTGAAAAAGATCTCACTAAAGCTGGATATCAGTTGATCGCCATAAGTACTGATAGTCCCGAGAACCTGAGTAAAACATTAGATAAACAGTCCCTGTCTTATAAACTTCTTTCTGATGCTGACCTCAATGCAGCTAAAAAGTTCGGAATTGCATTCAAAGGGCCGAAAAATTACGATGGCTTTTTACCCGAAACCTCTGGTGGTAAAAATGTAGAAAAGCTTTTGCCTGTTCCATCGGTATTTATCATCAGCAGGAAAGGTCAGATACTGTTTGAATACATCAACCCTAATATTGCCCAGCGACTGAGCGGAGCCCTTTTGAAAGCAGCTGCCATTGCATTACGCACCGACATTTAACGAAAAAAAATGAAAGTATTATTAGTCCTGATCAGCTGGTTATGGCTAGCTTTTCCCGCCACGGCTCAAATAGAAAATCCTGTACGCTGGAGCTTTTCGTCAAAGCTGACCGGTACTGAGGAGGCCGAGATTATCCTTAAGGCTGATATTCAACCTGGCTGGCATATCTATTCACAGTTCATCCCCAAAGGTGGGCCCATTGCTACATCTTTTAGTTTTGACGAGTCCAGGGGGCTTAAACTAATAGGAAATGTAGAAGAATTCCCTAAAGCTTCCACAGGTTTTGATAAAAATTTCGACATGGATATTGCCTGGCACGATGGCCAGGTAAATTTCAGGCAACGGGTGCAATTTCGCACCCAATCAAATGTCAGAGGCTCATTGGAATTTATGGCCTGTAACGACCAAAAGTGCCTTCCACCTACAGAAGTGTCATTTGATATTCCCATTGAACAAATCGCTTTGGTTGGCAATGAGGAGCTTGTTATGAGCCCGGTAAAAGCAGGTTCGCCGGTTATGGGCTCAAGGGATACAGAAATAACGATATCAGCTAGCGGAACGCCTCAGAGTCAGGTCATGTCCTATGTGAAAATCTTCCTGGCTGGTTTTATCGGTGGACTGGCAGCATTTTTTATGCCTTGCATTTACCCTATGATCCCTTTGACTATTTCCTACTTCACTAAACGAGGTAGTACAAAAAGCCGAAGCGTCCGGATGGCTACAATGTATGGCTTGTCTATCATCGGCATCTATGTGGGACTAGGTCTTTTGATCACTGTGATCTTCGGTTCTTCTGCGCTGAACGAGGCGGCTAGCAGCGCCACCTTCAACCTGATTTTCTTTGCCTTTCTGGTTATTTTTGCACTGTCATTCATGGGTGCATTCGAGATCAGCCTGCCATCCAAACTGGTCAATAAGATGGATGAAAAATCGGGAGGTGACGGAATTTCCGGAATGTTCTTTATGGCCTTTACACTGGCTTTAGTTTCCTTTTCCTGTACAGGCCCGATAATAGGGACATTGCTTGTTGATGCGGTTTCTATGGGTAGCTATTACGGACCTGCCCTGGGGATGCTGGGCTTTTCTGTTGCTTTAGCAATGCCGTTCACCTTGTTTGCACTATTCCCGACATGGCTTAAGGAATTGCCCAAGTCAGACAGCTGGCTCAATACGGTAAAGGTGTCTCTGGGTTTTCTCGAACTAGCGCTTGCTTTTAAATACTTGTCTAACGTTGATCTGGCTTACCATTGGGGTGTAATTGACAGAACCACATTCTTGTCGGTCTGGATCGTTATTTTTGCTACGCTGGGATTTTATCTAGCCGGAAAGATTCGGTTCAAGCAGGATTCAGTAATTACTTTCGTATCTCATGGACGTTTAATGGCATGTATGATAGTTTTTGTCTTTACCGTATACATGGTGCCCGGAGTGTTCGGAGCTCCGCTGGAGGCTATCAACGCATGGTTACCACCCGCCAGTGGGCAAAGTATCTCCATGACAGGACAAAACATTCATCCCAGTGAGCAAGGCACGCCAAAAAAATATAGTTCTCTATTTCATGCGCCATATGCATTGGATGCTTTTTATGACTATGATGAGGCACTTCAGGCCAGTAAAAAACTGAATAAGCCAGTGTTGATCGACTTCACCGGCTGGAGTTGCACGAACTGCCGAAAGATGGAGACAAGCGTATGGTCAGATCCCGCCGTGCTAAAACAACTCCGTAATGACTATATCCTGCTTTCGCTCTATGTAGATGATAAGACGGAACTACCAGTGGATCAACAGTATTTGTCGGCACTGAACGGACGAAAGATCAAAAACCTGGGACAAAAATGGAGTGACTTTCAGGCCACTACCTTTGGAACAAATTCACAGCCCTTTTACGTTATAGTAAACGCGAATGGAGAAAAGATAGCTGCTCCGCATGCTTTCGATCTGGATATTAAAAAATACTTAACATTTTTAGAAAACGGAAAAATGGCATTCAAAGCCATTTAGTTAATTGTATTATGACTAAATTAAAATCCTTCCTATGTTTAATCTCAGCGTTATGCTTACTCGCGTCATTCAAAACCCCTGAAAGGGCTTTGAATTCCATAGGAGCATCGATCAATTTTATCGAAAATGCTCCGGCGGACGCATTTAAAAAAGCGAAGGCGGAGCATAAATTAATCTTTGTTGATGCCTATGCGATTTGGTGTGGACCCTGCAAGCAGCTGAAAAAAACTACGTTCAGAGACAGCAGGGTCGCTGATTTTTTTAATACTAATTTCATAAACTTATCTATGGATATGGAGAAGGGCGAAGGTGTTGCCTTTGCTGAAAAATGGGCAGTCAATGAATTTCCAACATTATTAATTCTCGATTCAAATGGTAAATTGATCGCCCGGTCAAATGGCTTGCTAAATGCCACTCAGCTAATCGACTTAGGGAAGAGAAGTTTAAAACTGAAACAATGATTTTGGCTGATTAAATTTACTGAACATGACAAAATCACAGCAAAAACCTCAGTCAACGATCATTGAAAACGCTACACCTGATCCTACTCAGTGGGTAATACGGTATGCGGACTATCTGTATCAGTATGCAATCAGTCGCACAGATCATGAAGAACAGGCTAAAGATCTGGTACAGGACACATTTCTGGCAGCTCTGCGTAGCCGGGAAAAATTTGAAAATAGAAGTTCTGAAAAAACATGGCTGACCGGCATACTAAAAAATAAAATTTTTGACAACTACAGGTCCGGCAAAAACAGGTTCAGTCAACCTGATGTAAAAGAACCCATGTTTTTTGATGCAGATACTGGCCATTGGATAGATCAGCATAAACCTGCTGAGCTACACATATCCTATGATAATGCTCTAGAACAAAAAGAATTAAAATTAATCCTGAAGGCATGCATGGATAAGTTGCCCGGTTTATGGTTTGCCGCATTTTCGATGAAGTACATTGACGATGAAACGGCCGACTCGATCTGTCAGCAGCTGAAACTGACACCGTCCAATTACTGGGTGATTATGCATCGGGCTAAGCTTAATCTTAGATCCTGCATTCAAAAAAATTGGGTATAAATCTACAAATCATGAAAATAACGGATATTGAATTAATCAGAAGGATCGCTAACAATTGCCGAAAGGCAACGTTTTTGATAGAAAAACGGGAAAACGAGAGCCTCATGGATCAGGAAGAACAGGAACTTGCAATACATCTTTCGGGCTGCTCCATTTGCCGGGAGTATCAGCGGCAAAGTGCTTTAATCACTCAGCTTGTAACCCATACATCCCAGAGAGCTTCCAACATACTGAAACTTGACAATGGCTTCAAAGCTCGTCTTCAACAACAAATCGATGATCTTCTATTAAGTTGATAGTTATAAAACTACCAACAGTATCTTGAACATCTAGATAAGAAATTAGTGACTAAAACATCTAGATTTTTGGCAGTAAAAGATAATCGGCATTTTTGAGAACTTAGATCTCTGAGTCAGACCTCAGAGAGTGCAGGTATGTGAGACGATTCTTTACTCGCCACCGCAGCGTGCGAATTATTTGATGAAATTCTACCCAACGGAATGCCTAATTACTCCGCAGAGCAATGCAAATCCGGGGAGTACTCCGTAATTATTTTAAAGTGCTAAGAATCTTTAATCCGAAAAATAATATCTCATAGTATCGGGGAAGCTTACACGTTCAGAAAAACTTGCAAATCCTTTCATTCATTTCCCACCAATTACGTCGCGTCTTTTCAGCTCCAAACTATTTTGTCCCGCAATTAGGGACAGCTTGTCCCGCAAATCGGGACAGGTTTCTTCTTTGCTCTAAAGCCTAAACCTGAAATTTGTTAAGCAAGCCCGGGATAAAAGCTCCGGGCGTGTTTGTAAACATGGGATTTTTCAGAGCTCAGATCACAGCCGGATTAACTGGCCCGGGGTGGAGGATAAGGCACCTTCGGAATGCTTATAAACACGGGCCGACAATCCCGGAAAACCGGAGTGAACGGTGAGTGAATCCTTAGTGAACCCTTAGTGAATCCTTAGTGAATGAAATGAAGTGATAAAAAAACGACCTGAAACGGGGGAAATATAATGAACAATGGACAGGGTTAGCGGTGCAATAATGAGGATGATTTATGAACTTAATTAATTGCGTATGACAAAATAAAAGAATTAGACAGATGAGTACAGGATCAGGCTGGCGGCAAGATGAGCATCAAACGCGTTGAAACTCGTCTGGCCCGGCGAACCCTGCTCTTGGGTGGTCTGCCTGCAAGGCAGACAAAAAAGCTTACTGTTGCTTTGAAACACAAATACTGTTGCATTACAGTTATTGGGTTCAACTCCCGAATGGTGCCGCAAGTATGGTGAGATCCGTCCTGGGCGGATAGTACACCGAACGCGAAAGAGGCGGTAAGTATAAAGACTCTGCTAAAAGTTATTTTTATATCGACTTACAGTTAATTGTTGTTTATTTAGGTATAGAATAAAGTGTTGATATTCGCCCTCGCGTATAAATGCCGAACTCATACTTTTTGTTTTAAAATAAACAAGGTATACTGCCTTTGGTTTCGGGATAAATCATAAACCCCTGAGCAGGGATTTATCGACTATTAAATACCCAATATCCACCTCACATCAAAAGCATCAGTCAGTTCGATCAGTTTTTGCCCTTCCTCATTTTGCATCGGGATGGTATGGCATTGAGGCCTCAATTTTTCAATAAGAATCCTTCGTTCAGCTGCATGATCGAAATTTAAAAAGACAGAAAGGTAATTGCCAATTTTCCTTCCTTCATTCTGAACCAAATCCGACCCGTGAATGACAATACGATCAGAAACCAAGGAGCCTGTGATGACAGGCATCTCTTTGTATCCCTGTATTTTTTCTTCAAACGTCTGAATGTACAAATGACCCCCAAAACAGCTTTGGTAGAAGCGAAGTGCTTTTTTGCAGTTCCCGGGAAATGTAATAAAGATACCGCCTCGTAATTTTGAACTATCCGGAGCTAACATAGTTTACTGAATCAGGCATCGGGTATTTCAGGCTCAACCAGCTTTATCAATTTTTCCAGCGATTCCTGCCAGCCCAGATAACACATTTCAACAGGGATAACATCAGGAATGCCTTCCTGAACAATGTGAATTTCAGTACCGCATGATACACCGTTAAGCCGGATAGTGGTGATCATTTCTCCGGGTAAACCTGGATCATCAAATTTATCACTGTATCTGATATATTCAGCTGGCTTAATATCCAGATATTCGCCACCAAAGGAATGACTGTGGCCGGTACTGAAATTAGTAAAGGTCATTTTAAACCTCCCGCCAACTTTAAAATCCATTTGCTGAACGCTGCATAAAAAGCCATAGGGAGGCAGCCAGTTGGAATGAGCTGCCGGGTCAGCAAAAGCGCGGAATACTTTCTCGGGCTTTGCCTTAATTACCCGGTGTAATGAAACTGTATTGCTTTTCATTTTCTTAAGATTTATTGTTTTAATGATTTCTTTTAATCCTAAGCTCTCTTTTCTTCTGAAAGTCAACGGTATATTAGTTAACGTTTCATGAGCTGCTTTATTTGAATGAAATGAGCTCAGATTTATTTGTCTTAGATATTTTGAAGTATTTACGGATGAAATGACTGAGATAGTAAACCTTGTTATGTAAATACCTGATTTTATTGATTACCCTGAATCTTGTTATGATAAATATAAGAAACGGCCAGTATACCCAGGAATACCAGCGGCATCAGCATATATCCAATATTTTTATCTACAAAAGCATGGCTTATGAATGCGAAGATCAGATTAAACGCCAGACCGGCATAAGCCCATTCCCTTAATTTAGCGGGAGTCCCGGTGTAAGAAATCGCGATCACTCCAAGAATCTTACAAATGATAAGAGTATATGCGAAATAGTCGGGATAACCTAAGGGTTTAGTTCCTGCATTTACATATTGCGGAGCAAACAAAAGGGTTCCGAGAGGCATGACACCTTCCCAAAGAATCAGGACGACAGTTGCTATCCAGAAGATTGTTTTATTCTTTTTCATGATTAAAGAGATTAGTCTGTTGTGTTTTTTGATTCAGCGTATCTTACAAAACTGTTTAATATAGCCTGCCATCCCTGTCTCTGAAGTTCAGGATCATTTTCATTTTCAGGATCAAAAAAGGTGATGAGGGCAGTTTTACCGGCTTCATTTATAAATAGAGTGGTCGCTGTACGGCCATCAGCCATTACATAGGAGATTTCTTGGTGTAAATCAACTTTCGTATAGATGCCTTCAAAGTCAAATCCGAAGCTGCCATCTTTGGCCTCCATCCTATGCTTGAATTTACCATCAACCCTGAGATCATTTTCACTTCGGGGGGTATGCCAGCTTGGATCTGCACTGTTCCATTGTATAATATCTGCCGGGTTATTCCATAATTCCCATACTTTTTCAACAGGAGCATTTACAATTGCTTCAATTTTAATTTTTGTTTGTTCTGCCATAGTAGTTTTATCTGATTAGATGGTATTACAAAGTTGTTGCTTTATCCGAAATATGGTCGGTTGCAAAAACGACAAATAAGAGGTGGATTACGACAAGTCAATATGTATCTTTAGTTAATAAATCATTATGCAAGTTTCAGTTTTTGTGCCACAATATGGTGTGATAGAAGCTATTACACCGCCATTCAGGACTTTCAATACAGCAAACGAATTTCTGACTGTATTTGGAAAAGAGCCTGTATTCAAGGTTGAGTATGTTGGTTTAAATGAGTACGTTCCTGCCAATAATGGTGAATATACGGTAAAAACAGATCGTTTACTTAAGGATGTAGCGCATACTGATCTGCTGATTATTCCACCTACTTTCGGCGATACCGAAGCCGGAATTCAGGCAAATGCCGAGGCAATACCTTACTTTAAAAAGCTCCATGCAAATGGCAGCAGTCTGGCGAGCTTGTGTATCGGTGCGTTTTTATTGGCTGAAACGGGATTACTGGACGGGAAAAAGTGCTCCACACACTGGGCTCACATTACTGAATTCAGAGAGAAATATCCAAACATAGAGGTTGAAGACGGTGCGATCATCACCGAGCACGATAATATTTACAGTAGTGGTGGAGCCAGCAGTTTATGGAATTTAATCCTGTACCTGGTAGAGAAATTCTCTGACCGGGAAACAGCGGTGATGATATCCAAATATTTTGCCTTGGACATTGGCCGGGATAATCAGTCGCAGTTTGCCATTTTCAGAGGGCAGAAGAATCATGGCGATGCAGAGATTCAAAAAGTTCAGGATTACATCGAACAGCAATATGAGAAAAGGATAAGCGTTGAGGAACTGGCAAACCTGATCAATACGGGGCGACGAACTTTTGAACGCAGGTTTAAAGATGCAACCAACAATACCCCTCTTGAATATCTACAAAGGGTAAGGATGGAGGCGGCGAAGAGATTTTTTGAGGCTTCACGCAGAAATGTGGCTGAAGTGATGTACGATGTGGGTTATACGGATACCAAAGCATTCCGGGATATCTTTAAAAAGATAACCGGACTTACACCCATTGAGTACAGAAATAAGTTTGCCCGGGTTGGGAATGAGGTCTAATCTGTTTTGCAGAATCTGACTGATTTCAGTGTGTTATTATTACTTCTACTTAGCGCTCTTCTGCCGGAATATGAATAATAGCAAATGATGTTAGTCCAAAACCTCTTCCTAATCCCTTAGGACGCAATGAATCGGGTGGAGAGCCATTCAGACCAACATACAATTTAGAACCATCATCACTTATTTTTAAGCCGTAAGTGCCGCCCGGAGCATAGTTGAAAGCTTTCAACATGGGCTCAGCAAGAAATGCAATAGCTTTTTGTTTTCCTGTGGCTATCTCATATTGAATAACCGGTGTACCTGAAAATCCTGCAGATCCATGGGCTCCCGGCAGATAGTATAAATATTTTTCATCCATTGATAGATCACACACGGTAATGTACTCTCCGTTTTTTAGAAAATTACTTCCTAAAATTGTCAGTTCATCTTTTGAAGGAGAATACCTGAACAAATGATTCCCCATAGTTGTACCATATATATAGCCCTCCTTACTTTCTCTTGTAGATGAACGGATTCCTCCAATAGAAGTGGATTTTGTTGCCTGTATGGAACGTGTGTCAGGAGAATACTTCCACAATTCTGTTAGCGGGATATTTTTCAGGCGATCCAGCTGATCAGGAGGAAGCATAGAGGTACTGGTTGAATCTGCTTTTTTTGTTGCCGGATAATAGACTCCTCCTCTTAATACCATTTGGTCAGAAACTTTATTCTGTTTGCCGTTAAAGTAAATATTACCCTGCTTATCCATCATCATATCACGATGATGACTGATCACACCCGGATCACTTTGAAATATCCATTTCTTTGTTTTCATATCAAAAGCGCCAAGAGCAACTCCTTTAGGGTCGCCCTCAATTTCCGCATATAAAATATCCCTGAAGCTGTCGTATTTCGTAGTTGCTGTTACCCTTGCAGCCGGAAAATCAGCATAAGCTTTAGTTTTGCCTGTTGAAGGATTATATTGAAGTATTTTACCACCTGCAATATTGGAGGTCCATTTACTTAACATCTCATCATGACCGGCTTTTGATCCGTCATCTAATGTTCCGGTGAAATAGATGTTCTTGTCTTTGCCTTCAATAATATGAGCATGAACCTTTGAAAAACGTACATCATTCGCTTTAGCTCCATTGCTTTGATTAATGTCTGAAACTTTTTTCAAAACGTGCCTGGCAGGGTCCCAGCTGTAAATATAGCTTTCACCTTTGTCTGTTTTCCAGTGGTTCCCGATTCCGGAATACACTTTGCCATCACTGGCTAAACAGATATCTCCCCAGGATGACCAGCCGGTTCCATTAATTGCAGCATTGTTAAGCCCGTTGTGATAAATCAATTCAACTACCGGCACGTGTTTGGCTATCTCCAGTTTAATTTCAGGGTTATTATCCAGAATCTGTTGCACACTTGCCGGAACTCTAAGCAGATCCGGACTTTTCAAAACGGCCACCCCATTCTTATCTGCACCGGGTAGGAAAGGAGGCCAGTTTATCTGAGCATAGCTGTTCAGAGTCAATCCAATGATCAGGAGCAGGATTGCAGCTTTCAGGCTTTTTATTTTCATCTGTCTGTTTATTGTTTTTTAATGCTGATGAATCTACCTATTAGTAGGCAGGTCTATCCGCGGTAGTTATGACGATCATAATTCTTTTGTTGATAAGGATAGGCATGTTACTATGCAACTACCTTATCTGTAAAGCATTACTTAATTCTAATCTAATGATTTTAATTTGAAAAAGATCGCTCAATCCGAAACGCTCTGTTCTATCCAAAGCATAACATCCGGGATTCCCGTTTAATCTTTCCTTTGAGAATAGAATATGCTGCTTTATTCTTAAAAAAACTATCTTTAATTATCTGTTTAAAAGAGTTTTTTATGTCTTCTCCTATGTTCTACTTTCGTAATTTCTTTCTTATCTGTTTTTCGCTATGTCTGATTCCTGCATTTAGTATGGCAGTGAATGTGAAGGATTTTGGTGCGAAAGGGGATGGAGTTACTGATGATACCCGTGCAATTCAAGCTGCGATCAGAGCGGCTAATGACGGTCTGGTTGAGTTTCCCCGCGGCAATTACAGGATTACAGCAACAATCGATATTCAATTGTCTGAAAATGGTACGGTGGGTCTTTCAGGTAAGGGTGGCAGTGCCGCGATTATCATGGGTGGCGCAGGCCCGGCTTTCAGGTTTATTGGTTCACACGATAAGGGTTCTGCTCTTCCTTCGTCGGTAAAACCAATTACCTGGCAGAAAGAGCGTATGCCCCTGATTGATGCACTTGAAATTATCGGGGCACACCCGGAGGCAGATGGTATTGAACTAAGGAATACCCTGATGCCGGTTTTGCGTGCATTGCTGATTCGCAATGTAAGGAATGGTATACACCTTACTTCCAGAAACCGGAATGTGCTGATCGATGCCTGCCATATTTACAACAATTCAGGCATAGGTATTTTTCTGGATCAGGTAAATATCCACCAGTTTATTATCAGCGACAGTCATATCAGTTATTGTAAAAAGGGGGGGATAGGCGTGACGGGAAGTGAGATCAGAAACTTTCAGATTACAGGAAATGATATTGAATACAATTGTGATCCTGAAGGACCTGCATCGGCCGATATCTGGCTGGATTGCTCTAAAGGTGGAAGTGTCAGGGAGGGAACAATTTCAGGTAATACCATTCAGGCAATTCCTTCAAAAGGAGGAGCGAATATCCGCTTTTTGGGAGCTCCGGATAATGCAGATAAAATAGGTTTGTGGAGTATCACCGGGAATCATATCAGTAATCAGGAACTGAATATTCATCTTGAAAATACCCGCGGAATCAGTATTACCGGAAATACATTTATCCGGGGCTATGATCGCCATCTTCTGATTAATAACAGCCGTAACCTGATTGTGAGTGGAAATGTTTTGGATCATAATGAAGATTATTTTCCTGCTCAGCCGGTGCCTTATGGTGGAATCTTAATGAATCAGGGCGAAAATGTCATCTTCAGCGATAATATCATCGACGGTTCAGGAAACGGTTCGGTGAATGAAGGAGGAGCGATCGTAGTAAAAGACAGCAGGGAAGTCGCAATAAGTGGTTGTCAGATCAAAAATCCATTGATTAACGGAATTCACATGGAAAATACCTCAGGCTCTGTTGTACGGGACTGCATAATCACCGGAAGTACAGGGAATGAGAAAATGAACTTTGGCATGTCTCTCAAAGGAATATGTACCGGAACCCTGATCAGGGACAATCAGATTGCCTCCGGAAAGCAGGGAAAGATTAACAATCTTGCCGTGGGGTCAGTTATTAAATAGGAGACCATCAACCCTTGAAAACCTTTGTTTCATTAAGGGCGATAGATATCTGATTTAGAAAAGGGATTTCCTACACTATTGATTTTCAAATTGAAAGTTTATACTTTACTAATACATTTCTGTCAATATGCGAACTAAAAAGTATTTGCCTTATTATATCTTGAGTCTGATTGCAGTTGTCTTTGCCTGCAATATCAACAAGGAAACTACTACCCGAACAATTGCAGATGTAGCTGCCAATGAAGATGTGGCCCGTTATATGGATGCTTTTAAAGGTCTGGGGGCTTTAACAGATTCTACCCGTCCGACGCAGCCGCAAAAGGCATTGTCGCGTTTCCGTTATCCTGATGATCTTAGTCTGGATCTGGTTCTGTCAGAACCAGAGGTGGTACAGCCGGTTGAATTGAGTTTCGACCACCGTGGAAGGCTTTGGGTGGTGCAATATCATCAGTATCCCTATCCTCAGGGTTTAAAAGTCACCAGCGTAGATAATTTTTTAAGGGTTCAGTTTGATAAAACACCGGCAGCTCCACCAATGGGTTTAAATGGCGCAGATAAGATCAGCATTTTTGAGGATACCGATGGTAATGGCACTTATGATAAATCGACAGACGCTATTAAAGGATTAAATATCGCTACCAGCGTAACGATTGGCAGAGGCAAGATATGGGTGTTAAATCCACCTTATCTCCTTGCTTTTGATGATCCGGATGGTGATGGAATTCCAAAAGGAGATCCGGTGGTGCATCTGAGTGGTTTTGGCCTGGAAGATACCCATGCTGTGGCAAACAGCCTGCGCTGGGGACCGGACGGGTGGCTATATGGAGCTCAGGGAAGTACAACAACAGCCAATATCAGTTCTGCAGTTTCCAAAAACATTGCATTTTCTGGGCAGGTAATCTGGAGATATAATGTTGATACCAAAGTGTTTGAGGTGTTCGCTGAAGGCGGAGGCAATACCTTCAATGTCGAATTTGACAGCAAGGGCAGATTGTACTCCGGAAATAATAATTCTGATCGTGGTCCTCAGTTTAAACAGGGAGGCTACTATCCGAGAAGTTTGGGTAAACATGGTCCCTATACCAATCCTTATACTTTCGGTAATTTGGAAAACATGCAGCTGCAGGGAGAAAATGTTAGGTTTACCCATTCACTGATCAAGTATGAGGGAGCTCATTTACCTGAACGGTATCAGGGAAAGATGATTGCACTTAATCCTCTGCTGAATTTTGTTCAGATGTCGAGGTTTGAACCCAATGGCTCAACTTTCAAAAATATTGATGAACAAAAAATAATAGAAACAGACGATCGCTGGTTTCGTCCGGTGAATATTGTCGCCGGTCCGGATGGGGCAGTATA
>Ga0208492_1000756_pt1 | contig 24824 bp, 20 predicted proteins | sample Subbioar_CSW14AB_FD_184820 | JGI IMG/M metagenome (GOLD analysis project Ga0208492, IMG submission 184820) | Serpentinite rock and fluid subsurface biosphere microbial communities from McLaughlin Reserve, California, USA - CR12Mar_CSW14AB (SPAdes) | ecosystem: Environmental > Terrestrial > Deep... | reverse complement strand
CGAGCGGATCGACGAGTTCGACATCCGCGCCCAGGGCCCCCTCACGCCGGCCGGCACCCTGTCCGGCGGCAACCAGCAGAAGGTCGTCGTCGCGCGCGAGATGAGCCGCGAGCTCAGCCTGCTGCTGGCCGCCCAGCCGACGCGCGGCGTCGACGTGGGCTCGATCGAGTTCATCCACGCCCGGATCGTCGCCGCGCGCGACGCCGGCGTGCCCGTGATCGTGGTGTCGACCGAGCTGGACGAGGTCGTCGCGCTCGCCGACCGGATCGCCGTGATGTACCGGGGCAGGATCGTCGGCATCGTCCCCGCCGACACCCCGCGCGACGTGCTGGGCCTCATGATGGCCGGCGCACAGGAGACCGCAGCATGACCGAGACCACGCCCGCGGCCCAGGCGCCGCAGCCGCACACGGCCCCGCCGGCCGGTCCGCCCCGGAGCGGGCAGCTCCTGCGCGAGATCCTGCGCGGGAGCATCGTCACCACCGTGCTCGCGCTCGTCGCCGCCTTCGTCGTCGGCGGCGTGCTCATCGCGCTCACGGACGAGGACGTCATGGCGGCGTCCGGCTACTTCTTCGCCCGCCCCGCCGACACGATCTCGGCCGCGTGGAACGCGGTCGTGGCCGGCTACGACGCGCTGTTCCGTGGCGCGATCTACAACACGCGCGCGGACGACTTCCTCACGGGCATCCGCTCCCTGACCAACACGCTCGGCGCCGCCGCACCGCTGATCGCGGCCGGCCTCGGCGTCGCGGTCGCGTTCCGGGTCGGGCTGTTCAACATCGGCGCGCAGGGCCAGATCGTCTTCGGCGCCGCCTTCACCGCGCTGCTGACGTTCCAGCTCGATCTGCCGGCCGCCCTCCAGCTGCCGGTGACGCTCGCGGGCGGCCTGATCGGAGGCGCCATCTGGGCCGGCATCGCGGGCCTGCTGAAGGCCCGCACCGGCGCGCACGAGGTGATCCTCACGATCATGCTCAACTACGTCGGCGTGCTGCTGGTCGAGTGGATGGTCAGCACGCAGGGCGTGCTGCAGAAGGCCGGCACGACCCAGCCGATCACGGAGGCGACTCCGGCGGGCGCCGTGTTCCCCGACCTGCTCGGGCCGCGCTTCCCCAACCTCGACCTCGGCTTCCTGATCGTGGTGCTCGCGACGGTCTTCGTGTGGTGGCTGCTCGAGCACTCGGCGCTGGGGCTGCGCATGCGCGCCGTCGGCGAGAATCCGAGCGCCGCTCGCACCGCCGGCATCTCGGTGCCGCGCATCTACGTCTACGCGATGCTGTTCGCGGGCGCGCTCGCGGGCCTCGCCGGCATGAACCAGATCCAGGGCGCGGTCACGACCGGCTTCAACTCCCACATCGACGCCGGCTTCGGCTTCGACGCCATCACGGTGGCCCTCCTGGGCCGCAGCCGCGCGTGGGGCACGTTCGCGGCGGGCCTGCTGTTCGGCGCGCTCAAGGCCGGCGCGTACCAGATGCAGGCGGCGGGCATCCCGATCGACTTCGTGCTGGTCGTGCAGGCGCTCGTCGTGCTGTTCGTCGCGGCCCCGCCGCTCGTGCGCACGATCTTCTTCCTGCCCAAGAGCGAGGCCGAGAAGAGCGCCAGGGCCAGGGCCAAGGCGGCGCGGAAGGCGGTGGCCTGATGACCACGACGACGACCCTCGACCCGGAGGCCCCGGTCGTCCACCCCACGGTGCGGGTGCGTCACCCCAAGCCGGCGATCACGCTCGCGGTGGTGACCGTGCTGCTCGGCGCGCTGTTCCTGCTGGCGGGCCGAGACGGCGTCACGCGCTTCGGCCTGGGCGGGGGAGAGGCGCTCTCGCTCGGCGAGGTCTCGGTGCCCACGGCGCCGGCCGTGCTCACGAGCCTCGTGCTGCTCGCGGCCCTCACCGCGGTCGCGGTGTGGGACGTCTGGGCCTACCGGCGCACGCGCCTGTGGCTCACGCTCGCGTTCGGGCTGATCGCGCTGTTCGCGTTCCTGACCTGGTCCGGCGCCGGCGGCCTCGTGCCCGTCGTCAACCTGTTCGGCGGCGCGCTGTCCATCTCGGTGCCGATCGTGTTCGGCGCGCTGGGCGGCGTCGTCGGCGAACGCGTGGGCGTGGTCAACGTGGCGATCGAGGGACAGCTGCTCCTCGGCGCGTTCTCCGCGGCCATCCTGGGCAGCGTCACAGGCAGCCCGTACGTCGGCCTGATCGGCGCCATGATCGGCGGCGTGCTGGTCTCGCTCGTGCTGGCGGCGTTCTCGATCAAGTACCTGGTCGATCAGGTGATCGTCGGCGTCGTGCTCAACGTGCTGGTCACGGGCCTCACGGGCTTCCTCTACGGCATCCTCCTCGTGCCCAACGAACTCGTGCTCAACCGCCCCGCGACCTTCCCGCGCCTGCCGATCCCGGGCCTCGTGGAGATCCCGGTGCTCGGGCCCGTGCTGTTCAACCAGCCGTTCATCGTCTACCTGATGTACGCGACGGTCGCGCTCGTCGCCTGGGGTCTCTACCGCACCCGCTGGGGCCTGCGCCTGCGCGCGGTCGGCGAGCACCCGCAGGCCGCCGACACGGTCGGCATCAAGGTCAACCCCACGCGCTTCTGGAACGTGTGCCTCGCGGGCGTGATCGCGGGCGCGGGCGGCGCGTACTTCACGCTCGTGTCGGTGCCGCAGTTCGGCGAGGGCATGACGGCCGGCCTCGGCTTCATCGCGCTCGCGGCGGTCATCTTCGGTCGCTGGGACCCGATCCGCGCGGCCCTCGCGGCGCTGCTCTTCGGCTTCGCGACCAACCTCCAGAACCTGCTCACCGTGCTGGGATCGCCGATCCCCGGCCAGTTCATGCAGATGCTGCCCTACGTCGTCACGATCCTCGCGGTCGCGGGCTTCGTCGGGCAGTCGCGCGGGCCGGCCGCCGCGGGCAAGCCGTACATCAAGGGATGAGATGAGCGACGATCAGTTCCCCTCCGGGGACATCGACTGGGACGAGCTGCGCGCCGTCGCCACCGAGGCCATGGAGCACGCGTACGCGCCGTACTCGCGCTACAAGGTCGGGGCCGCGGCCCTCGTGTCGGACGGGCGCATCGTGTCGGGATGCAACGTCGAGAACGCCGCCTACGGCGTGGTGCTGTGCGCCGAGTGCGGTCTCGTGTCCGACCTGCACCGCACCGGCGGCGGCAAGCTCGTCGCGTTCGTGTGCGTGGACGCCCACGGCGCCACGATCATGCCGTGCGGCCGCTGCCGGCAGCTGCTCTCCGAGCATGCCGTCACCGGAATGCTTCTGGAGACGGTGTCCGGCATCCGCACGATCGACGAGGTGCTGCCCGACGCGTTCGGGCCCCGCGACCTCGAGGAGGCGAGCCGATGAGCGCGACCGAGAACGGCGCCGTCGAGCCCTTCGACGCGGTCGACGTCATCCGCGCGAAGCGCGACGGCGGGCGGGTCCCGGAGGACGCGCTGCGCTGGATGATCGACGCCTACACGCGCGACTACGTCGCCGACGCGCAGATGGCGGCCTTCGCGATGGCGGTGCTGCTCAACGGCATGGACCGCGACGAGATCCGCGTGATGACCGACGCGATGATCGCGTCGGGGGAGCGGATGAGCTTCGCGGGCCTCGGCAAGCCCACGGCCGACAAGCACTCGACCGGCGGCGTCGGGGACAAGATCACGCTGCCGCTCGCACCGCTGGTCGCCGCGTTCGGCGTCGCGGTGCCGCAGCTGTCCGGACGCGGCCTCGGTCACACGGGCGGCACGCTCGACAAGCTCGAGTCGATCCCCGGCTGGCGCGCGGCGCTGTCGAACGACGAGATGACCGCGCAGCTGCGCGACGTCGGCGCCGTGATCTGCGCGGCCGGGTCGGGGCTGGCGCCCGCCGACAAGCGCCTCTACGCGCTGCGCGACGTCACCGGCACGGTCGAGGCCATCCCGCTCATCGCCTCGAGCATCATGTCGAAGAAGATCGCCGAGGGCACGGATGCGCTCGTGCTCGACGTCAAGTTCGGCTCGGGCGCCTTCATGAAGGACTTCGACCGGGCGCGCGAGCTCGCGCGGACGATGGTCGAGCTGGGCACGGACTCCGGCGTGCGCACGACCGCGCTGCTCACGGACATGGACACTCCGCTCGGCCTCGCGATCGGCAACGCCAACGAGGTCCGCGAGTCGGTCGAGGTGCTCGCCGGCGGCGGTCCCGCGGACGTCGTGGAGCTGACCGTCGCCCTGGCGCGCGAGATGCTCGCGCTCGCCGGTCAGCCGGACGCCGACGTCGAGGGCGCGCTGCGCGACGGTCGCGCGATGGACGCCTGGCGCCGGATGATCCGGGCGCAGGGAGGCGACCCCGACGCACCGCTGCCGACTCCGGCCGAGACGCACGTCGTCACGGCCCCGCGCGACGGCTATGTCACCCGCATGGACGCCTACGGCTTCGGCGTGGCCGCCTGGCGTCTCGGCGCCGGCCGCGCCCGCGCCGACGACCCCGTGCTGCACGAGGCGGGCATCGACCTGCACGCCAAGCCCGGCGACCGCGTCGCCGCGGGCCAGCCGCTCTTCACGATCGGCGGACCCGACGACAGCCGCTTCGCCCGCGCGCTCGAGGTGCTCGAGGGGGCGTGGGAGATCGGCGACGCCGAGCCCGACAGGTCCCCGCTCGTGCGCGAGCGCATCACCGCGTCCTGACCCTCCGTCCGCCACCGGCATCACCGTCCTCGAGGAGCACCCCATGATCGATCCGTTCGGCGACGCCCGCGTGGACGGTGTGTCGATCCGCAGCCTGCCCAAGGTGTCGCTGCACGACCACCTCGACGGCGGCCTGCGGCCCGACACGATCGTGGAGCTCGCGGACGCCGCCGGCGCCGACCTGCCCGAGACCGACCCGGCCCGCCTGGCATCGTGGTTCGCGCGGCAGAGCGATTCCGGGTCGCTCGAGAAGTACCTCGAGACCTTCGCGGTCACCACGGCCGTCATGCAGACCCGCGACGGCCTCACGCGCGTCGCCCGCGAGTTCGTCGAGGACCTCGCCGAGGACGGCGTGATCTACGGCGAGGTGCGCTGGGCGCCCGAGCAGCACCTCGCGGGCGGCCTCACGCTCGAGGAGGCGGTCGAGGCCGTGCAGGAGGGGATCGAGCAGGGCGAGGACGCCGCGGACGACGCCGGACGCAGCATCCGGGTCGGGCAGCTGCTCACCGCCATGCGGCAGAACGCCCGCTCGGCCGACATCGCCCGGCTCGCGGTGGACTTCCGCGACGAGGGCGTGGTCGGCTTCGACCTGGCCGGACCGGAGGACGGGTTCCCCGCCTCGGGGCACCGCGAGGCGATCGACATCGTCGCCCACGCGTTCCTGCCCACCACGATCCATGCGGGCGAGGGGGCGGGGCTCGACTCGATCCGTTCCGCGCTGATCGACGGGCGCGCGTTGCGGCTCGGTCACGGCGTGCGCCTGGCGGAGGATCTCGAGGTCGTCAGCCGCGAAGGCGAGGAGGTGCGGGTGCGCTTCGGCGACCTCGCGCGGTGGGTGCGGGACCGCGAGATCCCCCTCGAGCTGTCGCCCTCGTCGAACCTCCAGACGGGCGCGGTCGCGGCCTGGGGCAAGACGCTCGAGGACCACCCGTTCGACCTGCTCTACCAGCTCGGGTTCGCGGTCACGGTCAACACCGACAACCGCCTGATGAGCCGCACCTCGCTGACCCGGGAGCTGGCCCAGCTCGTCGCCGTGTTCGGCTACGGGCTCGACGACCTCGAGACCTTCCAGCTGAACGCGGCGGCCGGCGCGTTCCTACCCGTCGAGGACCGCGAGGAGCTCATCGAGCTCATCGGCGAGGGCTTCGGGTCCTGATCCTCACGCACCTCCCGCGGGATCGCGTCAAGGGGCGGCTGTCGCCGCGGACTTACTGACCGATCGATCGGTCACATTATGCTGGCCCTCCAGGGCTGTCGTGGTGTAGCGTCGCATCCGGATCACCCGATTCCGTATGTGAACGTAGCGTTCCATATCCGAACAAGCGTTCCCCCCCGACCCCGGCGCGACGATGCGCCGGAGAATCTCGACCGAAGGAGGTCCTGATGTCTGCCCCAGACGCGTCCGGTCCGCTCACGCCGACCGGCACCATCTCCAGCTCCACCGACCGCCGCCGCGTGGCGTTCGCCACGGTCGTCGGCACCACCGTCGAGTGGTACGACTTCTTCATCTACGCGTTCGCCGCCGGTGTCGTGTTCGAGACGCTGTTCTTCGCGCCGTGGAAGGAGCTGTTCCCCGGCAGCGCCGCGATCATCTCGTTCGCCACCGTGGGCATCAGCTTCCTGTTCCGCCCGCTGGGCGCCTTCCTCGCCGGGCACTACGGCGACAAGTTCGGACGCCGTCCGGTCCTGATCGCGACCCTCGTGCTGATGGGTGCCGCCACGACGTTGATCGGCGTGCTTCCGACGTATGCGATGGCGGGCGTCATCGCGCCGATCATCCTCATCCTGCTCCGCATCCTGCAGGGCATCTCGGCGGGAGGCGAGTGGGGCGGCGCTGTCCTGATGGCCGTCGAGCACGCGCCCAAGCACCGCCGCGGCCTGATGGGCGCGATGCCGCAGATCGGCGTGCCCATCGGCCTCCTGCTCGCGAGCGGCATGAACCAGCTGATGACGCTCTTCTTCCCGGGTGACTCGTTCTTCGACTGGGGCTGGCGCATCCCGTTCCTGTTCAGCTTCGTGCTGATCCTCGTGGGCCACTACGTGCGTCGCCGCGTCGAGGAGAGCCCGGTGTTCCAGGAGATCGCCGAGCGCAAGGAGCAGGCGCGCGCCCCGATCAGCCTGCTGTTCCGTCGCTTCGCACCCCTGGTGATCCTGTGCGCGTTCGTGTTCGCGGCGAACAACGCCGTCGGCTACATGACGACGGGCGGCTTCATCCAGCGCTACGCGTCGAACCCCGAGGGTCCCGTCGGGCTGCCGCTGGGCGAGGTGCTCGGCGCCGTGACGCTGTCGTCGGTGACCTGGCTTATCGCGACCTTCATCGGCGGCTGGCTGAGCGACAAGATCGGCCGCAAGGTCACCTACACGATGGGCTGGATCTGGCTCGGCGTCGCGGTGCTGCTGGTGTTCCCGCTCGTGAACTCGGGCAGCGTGGCCCTGCTCGCGCTCGGCCTGATCCTGCTGACGATCGGCCTCGGCTTCTCGTACGGCCCGCAGTCGGCGTGGTACTCAGAGCTGTTCCCGGCCTCTGTCCGCTTCTCGGGCGTGTCGATCTCGTACGCGATCGGCGCCATCATCGGCGGCGCGTTCGCCCCGACCATCGCGCAGGCGATCGTGGCGGGCACCGGCTCGACCGACGGCGTGACGCTGTACCTGTTCCTCATGGTGGCGGCGAGCCTGACCGCGACCCTGCTGCTGCGCGACCGGCGCGGTCTTCCGCTCGGTCCCGAGCACGAGGACGAGCAGGCGCACGGCATGTACGTCTGGCACAAGCGCTGACGCAGCCCCGCGTCGACGTGAAGAGGCCGCCCCGGATCCGTCCGGGGCGGCCTCTCCGTCTCTGTGCTGTCAGGAGTTCACGCGGATGACCTCGTGCTGGTACTGCGCGATCACGTCACCCGAGATGCGCAGGTCGAGCAGCAGGAACGGGCGGGTGGCGACCGGCTCCGCGGCCCAGGTCGCGAGACGCTCGAGGTCGGCGAGGCGCTCCACCACGACCCCCTCGGCGCCGGCCGCGCGGCCGAGCGCCGCGAAGTCGACCTGAGGGATGCGCATCGGGCCCTCGTGCAGGCCCTTCAGGCCATAGAGGTTCACCTCGGCGCTGTAGGCCGCGTCGTTCCAGACCACGGCGATGCCGCGGCCGCGCGCGGCCCGCACCGCGGTCTCGAGGTCGGCCAGCGCCATCAGGCCCCCGCCGTCACCCGTGGTGAGCACCACGGTCGCCTCGGGGTCGGCCTGCACCGCGCCGGCCACGCTGGGCCAGCCCAGGCCGATCGACTGGAACGCCGTGCCGACCATCACCATCCGGCCCGGCGAGGCGACGTCCCAGAACATGTTCGCCCACGCGATGAAGTGACCGCCGTCGCTCACCACGATCCGGTCGGCCGGGAGCAGCTCGCCGATGCGGGCCGCCGCCGCGCGGGGATCGAGCCGGCCGTCGGGTGCGAACTCGCCCTCGACGACCTGGCGCCGCAGCGGAGCGGCGTCGACGGAATCGCGCCACGATCCGCGAGCCGTGCGGAGCCGGGCGACGTCGTCCGCCAGGAGCTCTGCCACGGCCCGGGCGTCGCCCCGGATGTACTCGCCCACGCGCGGGTGCGTCGCGGTCGGCGCGATGTCGACCTGGATGAGCCGGGCCTCGGGCGTGAGCAGCTCGCCGAAGCGCATCGTGAACGGGCTCAGGCTGGCCCCGATCGCCACGACCACGTCGGCGCCGTGGATCAGATCCATCGCGCCAGGCGCGCCGAAGCCGCCGGTGACGCCGAGGTCGTGCTCGCCGTCCGGGAACACGCCGCGGCCAAGGGCGGTGGTCGCGGTCACGGCCCCGGCGGCGGCCGCGAGCCGACCGAGCGCGTCGGTGGCGCCCGCGAGCCAGGCGCCGCGTCCGGCGAGCAGCACCGGGCGCTCGGCGCCCGCGAGGGCCTCGGCGGCGCGGGTGATCGCGGCGCGCGCGTCCGCCGACGGCATCACGGGGCCGGGGAGGCGCGGCTCGGGCAGGGGCGGGATGGGGCCCGCGTCGAGCGTGGGGGTGTCGTAGGGGAGGGCGATCACGACCGGGGTGCGGTTGGCCAGCGCGTGCTCGATGGCGATCACCGTGGTCGCGGCCGCGTCGAGGCGGCCGACGGTATACGTGCGCACGCCGACGGCCGACGCGAGCGCGATCTGGTCGACGTCCCACGGGCGAGGGCCGTGCGTCGGCTGGTCTCCGACCACGAGCACGAGCGGGATGCGCGCCTGTGCCGACTCGGCGAGCGCGGTGAGCGTGTTGGTGAATCCCGCGCCGTACGTGGTCGTGGCGGCGGCGATCCGGCCCGAGACGCGGAAGTGCGCGTCGGCGGCGACGACCGCGCCGACCTCGTGACGCACGGCGGTGAAGGCGGCGCCGGTGTCGCGCAGCAGCGCGTCCAGCAGGTGGGCGTTGCCGTTGCCCATCAGGCCGAAGACCTGATCGAGGTGGCGCGAGAGCGCGGCGGCGACGTGTGCGGAGACGGTGGGCATGGCGAAGGCCTTTCGAGACGACGGTGTCTGAGAGAGACGGGTGGACTGCGGATTCCCGTATGTGTCTCGCCGTCGGCTTCGTGCCCCTTTTTCGAGCACCGGTCCTGGCGTGCGGCCAGTCCGGACTGTCACGATCCTAACCGGTTGCGCGGCACGCGTGTGCTCCGTAGAATCACTGTGATCGATAAGCGAACGCGTCGTTCGATTATCGAACGCCGAAGGTGGCGAGTCCGGCTCCACGACGACGCGGGGCCTCGAGAGGCAGGAGAGTCCGTGCAGTTCCACCACCATGGCTACGTGTCGGGAGACCCGCGGGTGCAGCCCGCCGAGGGCATCGGCCTGGATCGCGCTCCCGAGCTTCCCGACGAGATGGACGTGCTGATCGTCGGCGCCGGCCCGGCCGGCATGATCGCGGCCGCGCAGCTGGCCCAGTTCGGCGGCATCTCGACCCGCCTCATCGATCGCCGTCCGGGGCGGCTCGCGGTGGGTCAGGCCGACGGCATCCAGGCCCGCAGCGTCGAGACCTTCCAGGCGTTCGGCTTCGCCGACCGGATCACGGAGGAGGCCTATCGGATCACGGAGATGTGCTTCTGGAAGCCGGATCCCGAGAACCCGGAGAACATCGTGCGCGCGGCACGCACGCCCGACGACCCGCACGGCATGAGCGAGTTCCCGCACCTGATCGTCAACCAGGCGCGGGTCCTGGACTACTTCGCCGAGTATGCGCGCAACGCGCCGGGGCGCCTCGAGCCGGACTGGGGCTGGGAGTTCGTCGCGCTCCGCGTCGACGAGGACGGCGAGCACCCCGTCGAGGTGACCCTCCGCCGCGCCGAGGGCGCCGGCTCTTCGGCCGGCGTCGCCGAGGGCGAGGAGCGCACGGTGCGTGCGAAGTACGTGGTCGGCGCCGACGGCGCGCGCAGCCGCGTGCGCGAGTCGATCGGGCGCAAGCTGGTCGGCGACCAGGCGTTCCACGCCTGGGGCGTCATGGACGTGCTCGCCGAGACCGACTTCCCCGACATCCGCACCAAGTGCGCGATCCAGTCGCACGACGGCGGCAGCATCCTGCACATCCCGCGCGAGGGGAACCACCTGTTCCGGATGTACGTCGACCTCGGCGAGGTGCCCCACGACGACAACGGGCGCGTCCGCCAGACCTCCCAGGAGGAGGTCGAGGCCCGCGCCAACCGCATCCTGCACCCCTACACGCTCACCGTGAAGAACGTCGCGTGGCGCAGCGTGTACGAGGTCGGCCACCGCGTGACCGACAAGTTCGACGACGTGCCGGTCGGCGAGGACGGCGCCCGCACGCCGCGCGTCTTCATCGCCGGCGACGCGTGCCACACGCACTCCGCCAAGGCCGGCCAGGGCATGAACGTCTCGATGCAGGACGGGTGGAACATCGCCTGGAAGCTGGCGCACGTGCTCGAGGGCCGCGCGCCCGAGTCGCTGCTGGACACCTACTCGGCCGAGCGCCAGCAGGTCGCCGTGAACCTGATCGAGTTCGACAAGAAGTGGTCGACGCTCATGGCGGCCAAGCCCGAGGAGATGGAGGATCCGTCGGCGCTCGAGGACTTCTACATGAAGACCATCGAGTTCCCGGCCGGCTTCATGACCCAGTACGAGCCGTCGATGATCATCGACGGCGCGGCGCGCCAGGAGCTGGCGACCGGGTTCCCCGTCGGCAAGCGCTTCAAGTCGAACCCTGTCGTGCGCGTCTGCGACGCCAACCCCAAGCATCTCGGCCATCATCACCGCGCGGACGGCCGCTGGCGCATCTACGTGTTCGCCGACGCCGCCGCGGCCGGCGAGCCCTCGAAGACGACCGAGCTCGCGGAATGGCTGGCCTCGGCGCCGGATTCCCCCGTCGTCGCCTACACGCCGGAGGGCGCGGACGTCGACGCCTGGTTCGACGTCAAGGTGATCTACCAGCAGGACCACCCGCGGGTCGAGATGGACCGCGTCCCCGCGATCTTCCTGCCGAAGGTGGGGCCGTTCCAGGTCGTCGACTACGAGAAGGTCTACGCGGCCGATCCGGCCGACGACATCTTCGAGGCGCGCGGCATCAGCCGCGACGGCGCGATCGTGGTCGTCCGCCCGGACCACTACGTGGCCGACGTGCTTCCCCTCGACGCCACCGACGCGCTCGCGGCGTTCTTCGCGGGCGTGTTCGTGCCGCAGCGCGCGACCGTCTGATCGCGCCTCCCGGCGCCTCCGCTCCATCGAGGGGAGGCGCCGGGCTCAGGCGCCGAGGGCGCGCGCGATGCCTGCCGCGGCGGCGTGCAGCCGTTCGGCGATCTCCGGCTCGGGCCGGGGCAGCGAGACGTGGATCGCCGCGACGGCCGCGAGCGGCTGGCCGGGCAGCACGAGCGGCACGGCGACCGACCACAGCGACGCCACGACCTCGTCGTGGCTGGTGGCGTAGCCGCGCTCGCGGCTGAGCTCGATCTCGGCGCGCAGCTGCGCCGGCGCGTCCGGCGGCCACGCGGTGTCCGCGAGCTCCATCAGCAGCGCCTTGCCTGGCGCCCCGCGCGTGATCGGATGCCGGTGGCCGGGCTGGTACGACACCGCCACCGTGCGGCGCGGGGGAGTGCTCACGACCGTGATGCCCTCGTCCGACTCGAGCAGCACCAGCAGGCAGGTCATGCCGAGGTCGTCGGCCGCCTCGGCGAGCTCGGGGAGCGCGGCCTGCTGCAGATCGCGCGACACGCTGGCGGCGAGCGCCGCGAGGCCGGCGCCCAGCGACACCAGCCCGGAGCCGCCGCGGGACACGAGGCCGTGGTCCTCGAGCGTGCGCAGCAGCCGGTAGGCGACCGATCGATGGACCCCGAGCGACGCCGCGAGCTCGTCGATCGACATGGCCCGATCCGCGGCCGCGAGTACCTCGAGCAGCCGGATGCCCCGGCTCAGGGTCTGGGAGCCGGCCTGCGCGCCCGCGCGCGCAGCGGGACGGGCTGTGTCGACGGCGACGGTCTCGGATGTCTCGCTCACGCGACCGATCCTAGCCGCCGCGTTCGATTATCGAACCCGGAGATTCGACTATTTTCTCGGACCCGCGGAGACGGACGGACCCCGCGGAATCCGGTGTCGCCACCGGTGCCCGCGGGGTCCTGCGCCCCTGATCAGCGCTGCGCCGACTGCGCCTCCGCGACCACGGCCGCGAACCGTGCGAACAGCGGGTGCTCGGGCTCGAGCCCCGTCACGTGCGCGGTGAATGCGTTCGGATCGAGCTCGGTCAGGAGGCGGCGGAGCTCGACCGACTGCTCGTCCTCGGGGTCGTCGAAGACGAGGGCGGCGCCCATGGCGGCCAGCAGGCCGTCCACCGGGAGCCCCCGCTCGACCGCCTCCGCCGCCGGGCCCACGAACCGCTCGTGGCGCGACAGCTTGCGCAGCGGCTGGCGGCCGACACGCCGCACCGTGTCGGGCAGGGCCGGGTTGCGGAAGCGGTCGAGGATCGTGGCGCGGTACTCGGCGAGCTCCGCGGGGTCGAAGCCGTGCTTGGCGACGAGGATCCCCGAGGTCTCCTCGAGCGCCCGGGCCACGCCCGCCGCCACGGTCTCGTCCGCGAGCGCGTCCGAGATCCTCTCGAGCCCCGCGCGCGCTCCCAGGTAGGCGGCGGTCGCGTGGCCCGTGTTGACCGTGAACAGCTTGCGCTCGATGTACGGCGCCAGGTCGTCGACGAAGTGCGCGCCCGGGATGGACGGGGGAGCGTCGCCGAACGGGTGACGCTCGATCGCCCACTCGTAGAACGGCTCGACGGTCACGTCGATGCCCTGTCCCTCGGGCTGGCCCGGGACGATCCGGTCGACGGCCGTGTTCGCGAACACGGCGCGGCCGGCGAGCGCGTCCCATGCCTCGCCCGCGGCCTCCTGCATGTGCGCGCGCAGCGTGTCGGTCGCGCCGATCGCGTTCTCGCACGCCATGACCTGCAGGGGTGCGGCGTCGGGCTCGCGCAGCGCGAGGCCCGCGACGATGTGCGGCGCGATGAAGCGCAGCACGGTCGGCCCGACGGCGGTGGTGACGACGTCCGCCGTCGCCACCTCCGCCGCCACGCCGTCGGGGTCCGCGGCGCTGTCGATCGCGCGGAACCCGGTGACCACGCGATCCCGGCCGCCCTCGCCGACCTCGTGCACGGTGTACTCGTCGGCGGCGTTGATCGCATCGACCAGCGCGGTCGCCACGTCCGAGAACACCACCTCGTACCCGCCCTCGTGGAGCAGGAGCCCCACGAATCCGCGTCCGATGTTGCCCGCGCCGAAGTGAACGGCCTTCGTCATGCGATCAGTCCTCGTTCACCGTCTTGAAGAGCTCGTAGAGCTCCTCGGGGGTCTTCGCCGCCTTGAGCCGGGCGACCTGCTCGTCGTCCGAGAACAGCATCGCGACGTTCTGCAGGAGGCCCAGGTGCTCGTCGCCCTTGCCGGCGATGCCGACCACGAAGCGCACCTCGTCGCCGTCCCAGTCCACGCCGCCGTCGTAGCGGATGACCGTCAGGGCCGAGGACAGGACCGCGTCCTTCGCGTCGTTGGTGCCGTGCGGGATCGCGAGCTCGTTGCCCATGTAGGTCGACACGGTCTGCTCGCGGGCGAGCATCGCGTCGTGGTACGCGCTCGTGACGGCGCCCGTCTGCTGCAGCAGGTCGGCGGCCTCGCGGATCGCCTCCTCACGCGAGACGGAGCCCTCGTGGATGCGCACGTTGCCGAGGCTCAGCACGCCCTCGTCGGGGCGGGCGGGGTCCTCGGGGAGCGGCTCCTCCTCGGCGGCCGCCGCGGCCGCACGGGCCTCGGCGCGCGTGGCGGGGGCGGGCGCGGTGCCGGCGACCCCGTCGGGCGCGGCCGGGACGGTCTCGGCCACCGGGTGCTCGGCCTTGACCTCGGCGGTGGCGCGCTGCGTCAGCAGCAGCTCCACGATCTCGTCGTAGCGCGGCGAGTTCATGAAGTTGTCCACCGAGACGTGCACGGCGCCAGGCTCCCGCTGCTTCGCGCGGTCGGTCAGCTGCGCCTGCGTGACGACGAGATCGGCGTTGCCGTCGAGCGCCGCGATCGCCTTGTTGGTGACGGTGACGTCGTCCAGGCCGGCCGCCTTGAACTTGCTGCGCAGCACGCTGGCGCCCATGGCGGACGAGCCCATGCCGGCGTCGCACGCGAACACGACGCGCTGAACCGCGTGGGCCGACGCGCTGAGTGCACCGGTCGAGGCGCCCGCCAGCCCGCTGAGCGCGGCCGACGACTTGCCCTTGTTGGCCTGCGTCTGCGCCACGGCCGCGGCGAACTTGTCGCCGCCCGCGGCCTCCGCCGCGAGGTCGCGACGGCGGCTGGCCAGCAGGAACGCCGCGGTCACGAGGAACGTGACGGCGGCCGAGAGCACCACGGCCAGGATGACGCCGAGGTGGCTGCCCGGCGCGGTCTGGATCAGGATCGCGAAGATCGAGCCGGGGGACGCCGGGGCGACGAGGCCCGAGCCGAACAGCACGTTCGTCAGCACGCCCGTGGCGCCGCCCGCGATGAGGCCCAGGATCAGGACCGGCTTGGCGAGCACGTAGGGGAAGTAAACCTCGTGGATGCCGCCCAGGAACTGGATGATCCACGCGCCGGGCGCGGTGGCGCGCGCGGCGCCCACGCCGAACACCGTGATCGCGAGCAGCAGGCCCGCACCGGGTCCGGGGTTGGCCTCGACCATGAAGAGCAGGCTGCGGCCGAACTCCTGCGACTGCTCGGTGCCGATCGGAGTGAACACACCGTGGTTGATCGCGTTGTTGAGGAACAGCACCTTGGCGGGCTCGACGATGATGCTCGCGAGGGGGATGAGCCCGGTGTCGACGAGCCATCCGACCGCGTTTCCGAGGATCTCCGTGAGCCACTTCATGACCGGCGCAAGCCAGAAGAACGAGGCGAGTGCGGCGAAGAAGCCGACGAAGCCGGCAGAGAAGTTGTTGACCAGCATCTCGAAGCCGGCCCGGATCTTGCCGTCCCACAGCTTCTCGATCTGCTTCAGGATCTCGGCCGTGAGCGGTCCCGCGATCATCGCGCCGAGGAACATGATCGTCCCCTGGGCCCCGATGATGACGCCCATCGCCGCCACGGCGCCGACCACGCCGCCGCGGTGGCCGTACACGACGTTGCCGCCCGTGAAGGCGATCAGCAGCGGCAGCAGGTAGGTGATGATCGGGCCGACGAGACCGAGGTACTCGGTGCCGTCGGACGCCGTGCCGCCGCCGAGGATGGCGGAGTCGGCCCAGCGCCAGGCCTCGACGGGTCCCTCGCTGCCCATCCATCCGCTCGGGATGAACAGGGCCGTGATGAGACCCCAGGCGATGAACGCGGCGATGTTCGGCATGATCATGCCGGAGAGGAACGTGCCGAACTTCTGCACGCCCACACGGAGTGCGCCCGGCGACGTCGCCGCGGCTGCTGTGTCGGTCATGGTGACTCGTCTTTCTTCGGGTGTGTGATGGGGGAAGGGGTCAGGATGCGGCGGGCTGCTCGGCCGCGGACCTCGCGGCCGCCCGGGCGCCCGCCGCGTCGTCGGCTTCGAGTGCCGCCTGCGCGATGCGGCGCGCGTCGTCGAGCGTGTACCTGCCGAGCGAGTAGCGCACGTCGGCCAGGGCGGCCGGCGCCATCGACAGCGTCGTGGCGCCGAGGCCCACGAGCACGACCGCGAGCAGCGGATCGGCCGCGGCCTCGCCGCAGATGCCGACGGGCTTGCCGTGCTTCGCGCCGGCGTCGCCGACCTGCGCGATGAGCCGCAGCACCGCGGGGTGCCACGGATCCTGCAGCGTCGCGACCGAGCCGAGCAGGCGGTCCGCCGCCATCGTGTACTGGGTCAGGTCGTTGGTGCCGATCGACGCGAAGTCGGTGTGGCCGAGGGCGCGGTCGGCCATGAGCGCGATCGACGGCACCTCGACCATCACACCCGCGGTCTTCAGCCCCAGCTCGCGCGCGAGCCCGGTGAAGTACACGGCCTCCTCGACCGTGCCGACCATGGGCGCCATGACCCACAGGTCGGCGTCGGTCTCGGCGTCGGCCTGCGCGAGCGCGGTGAGCTGATCGCGCAGGATCTGCTCGTTCGCTCGCAGGGCGCGGATGCCGCGCAGGCCCAGGGCCGGGTTCTCCTCCTCGGCGTCGTTGAGGAACGGCAGCGGCTTGTCCGCGCCGGCGTCCAGAACGCGCACGACGACCTTCTTGCCCGCGAACGCGGTCAGCAGCGCGGCGTACTCGGCGCGCTGCGCCTCGACGCTCGGCGCCTCCTTCGAGCTCAGGAACAGGAACTCCGTGCGGAACAGGCCCACGCCCTCCGCGCCGAGCTCGAGCGCCTCGGCCGCGCCCTTGGGCGATCCGAGGTTGGCGAGCAGGGGCACCGCGGTGCCGTCGGCCAGCGCGCCGGGCGTGCACGGAGCGGCCTCCACCGCGGCGCGCTCGTCGACGCGGCGCTGCGCGTCGGCCAGCTGGTCGGCGGTCGGCGACGTCACGACGGCGCCGGCGGCGGCGTCGACGATCACCGTGTCGCCGTCCGCGAGGTCCGCGGCGCCGGCCGCGCCCACGACCGCGACGATGCCCTTCTCGCGCGCGAGGATCGCGGTGTGCGAGGTGGGGCCGCCCTCGGTCGTCACGAGCGCGAGCACGCGGTTCGGCGAAGCGGGGTCGAGGTCCAGCAGCGCGGTGTCGGCGGGGGCGAGGTCCTGCGCCACCAGCACGAACGGGTGGCCGGGCGAGGGGACGCCGGGGGCCGGCTCGCCGCGCAGGTGCGCGATCACGCGGGCCGCGACGTCGTCGAGGTCGGCCGCGCGCTCGCCGAGGTAACCGCCGACGGCCTCGAGCGTCGCCCGGAACTCCGCGAACGCGTCGTGCACCGCCCACTCCGCGGTCTTGCCGGCCGCGATGCGGGCGTCGACGGACTCCTCCAGCGTGGGGTCCTCGGCCATCATGGCCTGGGCCTCGAGCACGTCGCGGGCGATGCCCTCCGTCGTCTCGGCGCGGCGCGACAGCTCGGCCGCGACGGCGGCGACGGCCTCGCGCACGCGGGCGGTCTCCTCCTCGGGCGTGCGGTCGCTCGCGGCGTCCTTCGGCGCGGGGGCGCGCTCGGCCATGCGGGCCACGGGGCCCTGCGCGACGCCGAGCCCGATGCCGACGCCGGTGATCGTCTCGGTCATGACGCTCACTGGGCGTCGTGGTCGGTGGTGAGCAGCTCGGCGAGGCTGTCGAGGACGCCCTCGTCGCCCGCGCCCTCGGCCGTCAGCGTCACCTCGTCGCCCTGTTCGACGCCGAGCGCGATGACGCCGAGGATGCTGGCGGCGTTGACGGGCTTGCCGTCGCCCTTGGCGATCGTGACCGGGATCCCGGCGTCCTTCGCCGCCTGCGCGAACAGCTTCGCGGGGCGAGCGTGAAGCCCGTGCGACGATCCGATGCGAACGGTGCGAGTGGCCATGGTGATCCCTTCGTCAGGCGGTCTCCGCGGATGCGGAGTCGTGTCGGGGACCCCGCGCCGCGGGGTCCTGTTCGGCGACGGCACGCGCCAGCGCGAGCGCGCGGCTGCCGTCGAGGTCGGAGAAGATGTCGTCGGGGAGCAGCGCGACCGCCACGCCCCGGGGCGCGGCCAGCGCGCGGATGTCGTCGAGGGAGCGCTCGAGGTGCGGGCCGACGAGCACGACGTCGGCCGAGTCCAGGTCGATCGCGAGGGAGGGCTCTGCGCCCGCCAGGGCGGTGACGGGCAGCCCGGCATCGGCCGCGGCCTTGCGCAGCCGGAGGGCGACGAAGGTGCTGGAGGCACCGGCACCGCACACCACGAGGATCCTCATCGATCTGTCACTTTCCCTTCCGATCGATCCTGGCCCGGCGCCGAGGGGGCGGCAAGGAGGGTTCTTTCCGCCCGGGCGGAAGAAAGGCTCCGCCCCGACGTCGTCTGATTGACTTGCCGTGTGACGAGACGGCGGCAGGATCGGGTGCTCGGCATCCTGATGCGCCGCGGCGACTGGGTGACCGCGGCGACGCTCGCGGACCAGCTGGGCGTCACGCCGCGCAGCGTGCGCACGTATGTGACGGCCCTGAACGCGCGCGTCCCGGGCGGGGATGCGATCGAGTCGGGGCCCGCGGGGTACCGCGCCACGGCCTCGGCGGCCGCCGCGCTGCGCGCGGCTTCGGAGCCGGACGCCGGGACGCCGCGCGAGCGCCTGCACGCCCTGGTGCGCGCCCTGCTCGACGCGGGCGACGGCATCGACGTCTACGAGACGGCCGAGCGGATGCACGTGAGCGCCGCGACGCTCGAGGCCGACCTGGGGCGCGTCCGGGCGATGCTCGGCGGCGGCGAGGCGAGCGGCCTGTCGCTCGAGCGCTCGGGCCCGCGCGTGCGGCTCGCGGGCACCGAGCTCGCGCAGCGCCGCTTCGTGAGCAGACTGGCGCACGACGAGATGGAGGCCGGCGCGTTCGACCTCGACGCGCTGCGCCGCGCGGCCGACACCATGGCGATCCCGTCGGAGGCGCTCGGCGCGTTCAAGTCCGACCTCGTGGCGCGGCTGGGGGAGCAGGGCTTCTTCGTCAACGAGTTCTCGGCCGCCGACGTGGTGCTGCACGTCGCGATCGCGGCGGATCGGGTCGCCCAGGGGCGGGCCCTCGAGGCCGTGCACGGCGAGCCGGAGGAGGTGCGGGTCCGCATCGCCGACGCGATCGGCGCGCTCGCGCGCGAGCACTTCGGCGTCGACCTCGGCGAGGGCGATCGGCTGCACCTGGCGGCGCTGGTGCTCACCCGGATCGTGGTGCCGGGCTCGCGGGACGAGCCGGCCGTGGCACCCGACCCGGCGATCGCGGCGGTCGTGCGCCGGGCGGTCGAGCACGCGGCCGACCGCTACCTGGTCGACATCGCGCACGACGACTTCGTGGAGCGCCTCTCGCTCCACGTGCAGAACCTCGTGCACCGTGCACGCGAGCAGGCGTGGTCGCGCAACCCGCTGACCCGCACGCTCAAGTCGGCGTACCCGATGATCTTCGACGTCGCCGTGTCGATCGCGAGCGAGCTGTCGGACGCTCTCGGCGTGCCGATCCGGGACGACGAGATCGCGTACATCGCCATGCACGTCGGCGGCCGCCTGGAGCGCAGCCGCCGGGCCGAGACGACGCTCACCGCCACGATCGTGTGCCCCGGGTACTACGAGCTGCACGAGCTGCTGCGCTCGAGCGTGGACCGCTCGCTCGGCCGCTCGATCGAGGTCACGGGGGTGGAGACGCGCGTCGACCCCGACTGGGATGCGATCGACACCGACCTCGTGCTCACGACGATCGAGCCGCCGCTCGCGGAGGGGCGCGCCCCGGCGGACCGGATCGTGCGCATCCAGCCCTTCCTCACCGACGCCGACGTGGAGCGCGTCGCGGCGGCGGCGAGCCGGGTCCGCCGCGCCCGCCGGCTGGGGCGGCTGCGGGCCGAGCTCGCGCGGTACTTCGCGCCGGGCGCCTTCCTCCGCGGCCTGGACGCCTCGCGCGGCGAGGAGGGCATGATCCGGGATCTCGGCGCGCTGCTCGTGGCGCAGGGCGTGATCGGCGAGGACTACGTCGAGAGCACGATCGAGCGGGAGCGGCTGTCGTCCACCGCGTTCGCCGAGACGCTCGCCGTGCCGCACGCGCTGAAGATGACCGCTTCGCGCACCGCCATCGCGATCGGGGTCAGCGAGCAGCCCGTGCCATGGGGCGACGCGCGCGTGCACGTCGTCGCGCTGGTCGCCTTCAGCGAGGGCGACCGAGAGGCGTTCCAGACGGTCTTCGAGCAGTTCGTGGAGGTGTTCGGCGAGCCGGACAGCGCGCAGCGCATCGTGCGCCGAGGTGTGGATCTGTCGTCGTTCCTCGACGAGCTCGCCGCCGTGATCGACGGCTAGCGCGGCGAGAGCAGCGCCTCGGCCTCGTCCAGCGCCGTCTCGGCGCCGGATCCGTCGGCCTCGAGCACCACCCGGTCGCCCGCGCCCAGTGCGAGGTCCATCACCGCGAGGACGCTCGCTGCGTCGACCGCGCGATCCCGGACGCGGATCCGCAGCCCGCCGTCCACGGCCTGCGCGAGCCGCGCCAGCTCGGCCGCCGGGCGCGCGTGCAGCCCCTGCGCCAGGCCGATCGTCATGCTCCGCTGCACCATGTCCTCAACCTACCCGCGCCCGTCGTCGCCGAACCCGCGCTCATCCGGCGAGCCCGCGGTCGATCAACCGCGGGCTCGGTGAAGCAGCGCGGGTTCGGCGATCACTCGTCGGGATGGATGCCGAACGAGGCGAGCCGGGCGCCGAGGGCGCGCGCGTTCGGCATGTCGCGATCCATCCAGCGGGCGAAGGGCTCCTGCGTGATCCCGCGCAGCCAGTCCTCGCGCCGCTTCTCGTCGATCAGCGCCTGCTCGGGCGTCCGCCCGCGAAGGAAGTGCGGATCCGTGTACTTGCTCGCGCCGTCGAATTCGCCGTGCCCCTTCTTGAATCCGAAGTCGACCCACAGGTCGCTGCCGTCCGGGCCGAGGAAGTGCACCTGGAGCCGGATGACGCGGAAGCCCAGCACGTGGAGGAACCATCGGCTCGCGCTCTCTCCGGGTGAGTCGGCGCGTGAATCCGCGAAATCCGCGACGATCCGCGCCCGTCGGATGCCCCGTGCCCCCGGCGCGCGAGCGATGCGTTCGCGCAGGCGATCGCGGAACTCATGCTCGTCGGGGACCAGCCGCAGCGCGGCGTCGGTGAGGGCGACCCCCGCTTCCGGGCGCATCACGCGGATCAGGTCGAACACCGTGCGGTCGAGCGAGGTGACGAGCATGCCGTCGACGTCGACGACATCCTGATCGTCGAGCGGCGCCTCGTGGCGCACCACGAAGGCGTTCGCGGCAGCCGCCCGGCTCGCGCCGGCGAGCACGTGAACGCGGTCATCGCGCTCGCGGAAGAGCGGCAGCCCCTGGACGGCGGCCGCCGTGACGCCCGCGAAGACGGGACGGCCCCGCGCGGCCTGGAGTGCCGCCTGCGCGCCGGCCCGCTGCCGCTGCTCGCTGTGCGCGGCTCGCCACTCCGAGGCCTTCACGAACGCACCGGGTCGGATGCGATGCGCGCGTCCCTCGGCCACGGCCTTCCGTATCGCGCGATCGGTCATCCCGAGTTCCTCGAGGTCGGCGCGGGTGTAGACGGTGAGAGGCTCGTTCATGCGCGCGAGCCTGCTCCTCCGCGCACGGAGCCGTTCGGCCGCGCCGCACCGACCCGCACAACCCGCCCTTTCGCGGGGCTGTGGACGACATGTCGCCGAACCCGCGCTCATCCGGCGAGCCCGCGGTCGATCAACCGCGGGCTCGGCGAAGCACCGCGGGTTGGCGGGGCGCCCCAGTCTGTGACGGCGTGTGACGGGCCGCGTGACACCGGCGCGGCGTCGAACCTACCGTGGGGGCATGAGCGACAACGTGATCCGGGAAGTGCTGCCGATGCAGCGCGCCGTGGTCTCGGCATGGCCGAGCGCGTGGATCGACGCGCTCGCGATGTGCGCGGATGCGGACGGCGTCGCGCTCGTCACGCTCGCGGGGGAGCGGATCCTCCTGGACGCGCGCGTGCGCCTCGGCGCGGGGGAGCCGGTGGCCTTCCACCCGGTCGCCGAGGTGCTGGCCGTCGGCGGCGAGCTGATCCGCGCCCGCCGCCGCTGAGCGCGCGGCCTGACGAGATCAGGCCATCGACATCGAGGCCATCGCCTTGCGGCAGGTCTCGACCATCGCCTCGCACGCCATGGCGCAGATGCGGCAGTGCTCGTGCATCTCGGCGTGCATGCGGCACTCCGCCGCGCAGGCCTCGCCCATCGTCATGCAGGCGGTCATCATGGCGTGCATGACGGCCGAGTCGTAGCCCATCGGGCGCATCATCATGCGCATGGTCGCCGTGGCGACGTCGGCCATGTTGGCGCACATCGCCGAGCACGTGGCCATGTCCTCGCCCATGTCCGCGTCCGCGCACATGGTCGCGGTCATGCTCACGGCCGAACACGCCTCCATGCACTCCTGCATCATCGCCATGTCCATGCCCGAGGTCGACGCCTCCGGCATGGCCTGCATCATGTCCATCATCATGCCCATGTCCAGATCCCTTCGGTCTGCGCCGGCCCCGCGGACCGGTCCTCCTGCGGGCATGGTACGTCGCGGCGGCGGGGCCGCCAAGGGGGCCGCCCCGCCGCCGGCGGCGACTCAGGACACGCGGTCGAGAAGCTCGCGCACGGAGGCCTCGAGGGCCGCGAGGCGCGCGGCCGAGTCCGCCGCCGATTCGCCGCGCACGTCGAGGTAGACCTTGAGCTTCGGCTCGGTGCCGCTCGGCCGCACGATCACGCGCGAGCCGTCGTCCAGGCCGTAGCGCAGCACGTCCCCGCCCAGCCGTGCGGGGTCCTGCAGCAGGTCCGTCGCCTCGGTCACGGAGCGCTCGCCGAACGCGGCCGGCGGCTCGGCGCGCAGCGTCGCCATGATGGACGCGATCACCGAGACGTCGTCGACGCGCACCGACACCTGCCCGCTCGCGTAGAAGCCGATCTCGGCCGTCAGGTCGTCGAGCGCATCGGCGATCGTCCGCCCCTGCCCGCGCGCCTCCGCGGCGAGCTGGAGGAACGCGACGGACGCCGAGATGCCGTCCTTGTCGCGCACCGTGCCGGGGTTGACGAGGTAGCCCAGGGCCTCCTCGTAGCCGAAGACCAGGCCCGGCGCACGCGAGATCCACTTGAACCCCGTGAGCGTCTCGTGGAAGCCGAGCCCGTGCTTCTCCGCCAGGGCGCCCAGCCCGGGCGAGGAGACGAGCGAGCACGCCAGGGACGCGCCGGGCTCGCCCGCGTGCGCCCGCGCGGCACGGCGCCCGAGGAGCAGCCCCACCTCGTTCCCGGTGAGGCGGCGCCATCCGCCCTCGCCCTCGCCGGCCGGGACGGGGATGGCCACGGCCAGGCGGTCGGCATCCGGGTCGTGGGCGATCACGAACTCCGCGTCGGCCGCGCGCGCGGTCGCGAAGGCCAGGTCCATGGCTCCCGGCTCCTCGGGGTTCGGGAACGCCACGGTCGGGAATGCGCCGTCGGGCTCGATCTGCTCGGCCACGACCGTCGGGGCCGGGTAGCCGGCGGCCTCGAGCACGCGCGCGAACGTCTCCCAGCCCACCCCGTGCATGGCCGTGTACACCCAGCGGGTGCCGGCCGCGCCCTCGGGGGCGGGACCGACCGCGGCCGTCGCGGCGACGTACGCCTCGACGACGGCGTCGTCCGCGATCTCGTAGTCGGTCGAGCGCGGCAGCTCCGTGACGGGCGTGCCGTCGGCGACCCGGCGGATGCAGGCCGCGATCGACGCGTCGGACGGCGCCACGATCTGCGCGCCCTCGTCGCGCCCGCCGAGGTACACCTTGTAGCCGTTGTCGTTCGGCGGGTTGTGGCTCGCGGTCACCATGACGCCCGCGTCTGCACCGAGGTGGCGCACCGCGAACGCCAAGACCGGCGTGGGCAGGCGACGCGGGAGCAGGATGGCCCGCAGCCCCGCGCCCGCGAAGATCTCGGCGGAGTCGCGCGCGAACACGTCGGAGTTGCGCCGACCGTCGTAGCCGATGACCACGGTGGGTGCGCCCGCGCTGTCGCGCTCGCGGAGGAACTCGGCGAATCCGGCCGCGGCCTGCGCCACGAGCACGCGGTTCATCCGGTTGCTGCCGGCGCCCAGCGCGCCGCGCAGTCCCGCCGTGCCGAACTGCAGGCGGCCGTCGAAGCGGTCCGCGAGCTCGTCCGCGGCGTCCGCGTCGCCGGCCTCCGCGCGTTCGATCAGGCCGGCCAGCTCGTCGCGCGTCTCGGCGTCGGGGTCCTGCGCGAGCCAGGCGCGCGCCTGCGCGAGCACTCCGTCCATCGCGGCGCTCACAGGTGCTCGATGACCTTCGCGAGGAGCTCGGAGATCACCGGCTCGGCCTGGCGGCCCGCGTCGATGACCTCCTCGTGGCTCAGCGGGTCGGGCGAGATGCCGGCGGCGAGGTTGGTGATGAGCGAGAAGCCCAGCACCTCCATGCCCGCCTCGCGTGCGGCGATCGCCTCGAGCGCCGTGGACATGCCGACGATGTCGCCGCCGATGGCCCGCGCCATCCGCACCTCGGCCGGCGTCTCGTAGTGCGGCCCGCGGAACTGGCAGTACACGCCCTCGTCGAGCGACGGGTCGACCGAGCGGGCGATCTCGCGCAGCCGTGCCGAGTAGAGGTCGGTGAGGTCGATGAACGTGGCGCCCTCGAGCGGCGAGTCCGCCGTGAGGTTGATGTGGTCGCTGATCAGCACCGGCTGACCGGCCCGCCACGTCTCCCGGATGCCGCCCGCGCCGTTCGTGAGGACCATCGTCGTCGCACCGGTCGCGGCCGCGGTGCGGACGCTGTGCACGACCCGGCGCACGCCGTGGCCCTCGTAGTAGTGGGTGCGAGCGCCGATCACGAGCACGTGGCGGCCGCCGGCCGTGCGCAGCGAGCGGATGGTGCCGACGTGGCCCTCGAGGGCAGGCTTGGAGAAGCCCGTGACCTCGGTCGCGGGGATCTCGGCCACGGTCTCGCCGATCAGCTCGGCGGCCCGGCCCCATCCGCTGCCCAGCGTGACGGCGATGTCGTGGCGCTCCACGCCGGTCAGGCGCGCGATGTCGGAGGCCGCGGTCCGGGCGACCTCGAAGGGGGAGGCCGCGGCCTCCAGCGGATGGGCGTTCGTCATGGCACCACGATAGTTCGGGGTTTCCGCT
>Ga0208492_1000754_pt1 | contig 24865 bp, 17 predicted proteins | sample Subbioar_CSW14AB_FD_184820 | JGI IMG/M metagenome (GOLD analysis project Ga0208492, IMG submission 184820) | Serpentinite rock and fluid subsurface biosphere microbial communities from McLaughlin Reserve, California, USA - CR12Mar_CSW14AB (SPAdes) | ecosystem: Environmental > Terrestrial > Deep... | reverse complement strand
GGCGCGACGCGTGCCACTCGCCGCTGAGACATCAAACAGGCAAGGCGGACCACGGGCAAGGTCCACAACAAGCCAATGGCGTTCGACGAGGACAAGACCAACTTCACCGGCAAATACACGGGCAGCGATGCAAAGGGATGCATGGGCCTACGGAAGCGGTTCCGATTTTTTCGCATGGGCCAAGGGATCGTGGCTTTGGCCGCGCCGGATCGCGATCATTCCGGTCGTGACGAGCAACATGCTGACTCCGGCGCTCGAGGTGGAGTTCCACTTCTGCGTCAAGTCAACGATCGCGCCGCCGAGAAAAAGCCCGAAGCCCAGACCGATGCACACTCCACCCAGTACCTGGTTCCACTTCATCGAAAACTCTCCTTCCCCAGGCACTGGCCCTCGCCCGGGAATAAGCAAAGGAAGCGATTGATTCTCGCGAAAGAGTGATGCCCCGAGCTCACTATACCTGAAAGGGCGCGAAACCGGTTCAAGTGCCCCGTCGTCTTTCCCATTCCCAGGAAGAAAATTTAACAAATGAAAGAGCCTTTTCGTTCCTTTTTCTTAATCCGCCTAGACCAGGAAGAGTGGGCGATTGCCTTCACTCCACTCGGGTGTTAACCCTTCTCGCAATCGTTGCCGAAGTGCCTCCGTCCCCATTCACCGGGCAGGATGGAGCCATGGCTGGCAGCGACCATGGTCCAAGCCGGCCTCACGATTCGCTTGTCCAGACCGACTGTTTCGATCCGGGGAGCGCTTGCCGGTAAATTCTTGGATCGATCTGTCGAAATGACCTTGGGCCGTTCGACCAGATCGTGAAAGCCGGTCACGGGTCGCCACGCAATCGCATCGTTTAGCGGGTGGTACGTCTTGTCCTGACTCTGCCGCGCCTGGAAACCCGCAGGAAGAAGAAGGGCCATGAGAAAACTGAAATTGATCGAACACATCTCGCTCGATGGCGTGATCCAGTCCTCCGGCGAGGACCAATTTCCTTACAGCGATTGGACCGTGCCCTATCGCACCCCCGCGGGACGCGACCTGGTCCTGTCCTTGCAAGGCGAGCAGTTCGATCTGTTGCTTGGCCGGCGAACTTACGACCTCTGGTCAGGTTTCTGGCCGAAGGCGCCGAGCAGCCCCATGGCAGACAAGTTGAACGCGGCAAAAAAGTACGTTGTAACGCACCGCCTGGAGAGCCTGGAATGGGGCCCGTTCGAAGGGATTGGGCCGGATCTGGTGCGGGGGGTGCGCGCGATCAAGGCGAAGGACGGTCCCAACCTGGTCCTTTGGGGCAGCTCGACACTGACTTCGACGCTGCTTGAGCACGGGCTTGCGGATGAGGTGCTCTTGCTCGTTTATCCGGTGTTGCTCGGCACGGGCAAACGCTTTTTTGCCGCGGGATCGCCCCCGCGCGCATTGACGCTGGAAAACACACAGGCATTGCCTTCGGGTGTTGTCATTCAGTCTTACAAGTATGCGGGGCCGCTGCAGAACTACAAGTGAGGTCGGGTTCTGACCACGCTCGCCTAACAAGCGCCTAAAGTTCGCGATTAATGTAGGGGGAACTTTTCATTGGCGTTGCTATCAATAGCGGGCCTAAAAGAATCAGCCTTTGTACAGCGCTTCAATTGGCCTGCCATCAAAGAGGAACAGTCCGCGGTTGAGGTGGTCGGTGATCATGGTGTCACTGCCCAGGCCGAGGGCGTGGTAGATCGTCGCGCCGACATCCATGGGGGAATAGGCCATCGAGACGGGGTAGGCGCCGCGGCTGTCGGACTTGCCGATCACCTGGCCGGTTTTGATACCGGCGCCGGCGAGGAGGCCCGAGTAGCAATGAGCCCAGTGATCGCGGCCTTGGCTGGTCTCGCCGGGCAGTGTCGAGATTTTGGGGGTGCGGCCGAATTCGCCCATGACCACCACCAGAGTCTGATCGAGCAGGCCTTGAGCTTCGAGGTCTTCGATCAGCGCGCTGATTCCTGTTTCGGTCCAGGGCAAAAGCTGATTCTTCAGCTTGCCCCAGTTATCGGTGTGGGTGTCCCAGGTCTGGACGATCCCCATGTTCGCCTGGACGACCGGCACGCCCGACTGCACGAGCCGCCTTGCCAACAGAAGCGACTGGCCGAAAAGGTTGCGGCCGTAGCGTTCGCGATTGCGAACGGGTTCTTGTTCCATGCGGAAGGCTGCGGTGACCTTGCCGGAAAGGAGCATGTCGAAGGCGATGCGCTGGTGGCCCTTGAATTCGCTGGGGCCATCGAGCAGGCCGAGCAGGCGCCGGCGTTCTTCCATGCGGTTGAGCGCGAAACCCGGGGCCAGCGACAGGCTTTCCATGCGGAAATCGGCCGAATTGGGGTCCTGCGTCACGAGCAACGGGTCGTAGTGAGCGCCGAGGATGCCGCCATGCTGGCCAGGCCAGGTCAACGGGCCTTCGATGAGCGCGTGGGGGACCGTCACGCCTGAGGGGACGCCGTCGTTGCGTGGGCGCACCTGGGCGAGCGCGGCGCCATAGCAGGGCCAGTCCTTCCGCGAGAGCACATTGTCGAGGTCGGTTTGGCGCTGGTTGGGCATGACCATGCCGGTGAGGAGGCGATGGGTGCCGGGCAAGTGGCCGTTTTCTCCGTGAGAGAGGCTGCGCACCAGGGCCCACTTGTCGAGCGACTTGGCCAGCTTGGGCAGGTGCTCGCACAGGGCGACGCCGGGCAACTTCGTGGAGATGGTGCCGAACTCGCCGCGGATTTCCGCGGGGGCATTGGGCTTGGGATCGAGGCTATCAATGTGGCTCATGCCGCCGGTCAAGTTGACGATGATGACCGACTTGGCCTTACCGAAGGTGGAGTCGATTCCCGCCGGTTGGGTCTTGGTGCGCGCACGCGCGAGGTCGGCCCAGCTTAGGCCCAGGAGGGTGGAACCACCCGCTTGCAAAATGCTGCGGCGATTCCAGCGAGGCACCGGCTTACCAGGATGGGGAGAGGACTGATTCATTGCGCAAACCGCCTTGGCCGACTCCGGAACGGAGCTAGGTGGGATGCTGTATTCTAACCCACGGCCGGCGAGAAGGCCAGCCGGATCGAGCCTTCGTTTCTTATGAGGTAGAGTTCTGTAAATCCTTTTCAGAATGCAACTTAAGGCCGATAGGGTGGTGCGTGCCAAGCGGGTGTTGGTGCTTTTTCACGCGAAGGACGTGGCGCAATGATACCCGAGAGAGGCTGGCGCGGACGGATTTGCCTGAAATGAAGGGAAGGGCGCTACGCCAAGAAGCGGTGTTTTGGGCGTCGTTGGGAGTGGAGTCGGCAGTGAAAATGAAAAGGTGCGAGCGATGGCGATTGATGTCCGGGCATCGAACCCTTGATGATCACTCGTTTAGGTTAGCGAACGATCCGGGCAATGCTCACGGAACGGCGCGATCCTTTCTCAAAATTAACCCCTCCTGTCGAGAATGCAAATTGGTTTCATCGTAGTAGTCCGGGAGCGTGAATCTTGAGTACATTTCTCTTCGTTCGGCGCACTCTCCTCGCTAAGATCGGCAAGGATTGTTGCTCAGGATCACGGCCCTCAGGATGCCTGTGAGATTTCGAGGGCGGGTGTGGGGAAACGAGCCGAACCGAGCATAGAAGAACAAGAGCGGAAGAACACTAGAAAAGGGATCGGAAAAGGAGATAAAGCGGGCCTCGGGATCGCGAAGGAAAATCAGGCGCCTCGTTATATGGACAGGAAGGTGAGGGGATGGCTTGAGCGCCCGCGGCCGACAAGGTTGCCCCAAAGGCTTTCGCATGGTCTCATTAGGCCGGCTGGTTGCCCGCCGCAGGCGAGTTGCCTGAAGTAAATCAAGCTTCAGGAAGACAAAAAAGAAAACGCAGAAAAAAGAAAAAAAGAAAAAAAGAGAAAGTAAGAAAAGTGGGGAGAGATATGATCGCGTCGTGGAGAAACTTGGCGATTGCCAGCGGCGTGGCGGTGCTGGCCTTGGGGGGCTTTGCCACGATCTGCTATTTGATGATCGAGCCGAAGTCTGGAATGCTTGAGCTTTCCATCAGCGAGCCGGGCACCGAGGTGAAGGTGGTCGACCCCGACGAGAGTGTGGAGTACCACCAAAAAACGGAACGCAACTCGCTCAACATCCCGCTGGGCCCGGGCAAACATCGACTCGACATCTTAAAGGAAGGGTTTACGCCGTTTTCTCAGGAATTTGACCTGCAGCCGGGAACCAGGCTTACGCTGACGGCCAAATTGATAGGTGGTAGGGCCGCCCGAGCGGAGCATGGGGAAGAAACGGTTCTTGACGAGTCCTTGCTCGATTTTGTCGAGATTTTCAACGGTAAGGATCTGACCGGTTGGGATCGTGTGGGGCCGGTTGATGCCTGGTCGATCGACGCGAATACGAGGGTATTGGCCGCTTCGGGCTCCGGCGGCGAGGGCTGGCTGCTCACGCAAAAAGAGTATGGCGATTTCCTTTTGCAGCTTGAATATCAGCTGACCCCAGGAAGCAATAGCGGCATTGCTTTGCTCGCGGATCCGAAAGACCCGCATCATCTGGAGGTGCAACTGGCCAATCTCGATTTTTACCCTTCGGGTGCATTGTGGACCAATCCGGGCAATCGGGAGCATGGAGGGTATATGCCGCCGCATTTCTTTGTGCGGGAACAGCCGAACAACTCCTGGCATCGACTGAGCCTGGAAGTGCGCGACCAAAGAGTCAAGGTCACGATCAACGGAGTGTTGGTGGCGCAATACGAGCTCGACGAATTGGCAAAAATGCCAGGGGCCCACGATGCGTTCAAGCGTGATAAGGGCCGCATTGGCCTGCAATCGCAGCTCAAGACCGTGCGTTTTCGCAATGTCAAAATCGCGCACCTCGATGCGGAGGCTCTCAAGAAAGCCAATTTCGCCAAAGCGGCAAAAACGCCCGAGAAGCCACAAACGTTGACGGAAGCCGCTTCACCGCTTGCAGGCGCGGCGGCGAGTCCGCCGGAGTCCTGGATGGTCTACGGTGACTATTGGACCTTGAAAAATGGAGAGCTGAGTGGTTCGTCGGTCAACCGGAAGCATGGCTTCAACACTTTTTATTACAGCAAAAAAAACTATGCGAATTTCGAGCTGACCTGCCAGGCGAAGTTGCTCAAGGGCAATTCGGGAATCCAGATTCGTAGCGTCGTGGAGAATGCGAAGCTCGGGATCATGAAGGGGCCTCAGGCCGACATGGAGAGAGGCTCGTGGGGATCGCTTTATGGCGAACGCTTAAACGGTGTGATGCAGGCGGCGCCGGAACGCTTTGAAGACCGAGAGATCAAGACCGGTGAATTCAATGACATGTATATCCGCTGCGTGGGGAAGCGAATCACGCTCAAGATCAACGGCAAGACATGCATCGACCGTGAATTTCCCGCAATCGCTTTGAGCGGGTTGATCGGCTTTCAACTGGGTCACGGCGAAACCGATGTGGTCTTTCGCGACATCAAGATTACCGAGCTGCAAAATGTCTCAGAATTGCCCAATGCCAACAATACGGAGATGCCCGGGAAGGGTGAGAAGGCGCTGACGCTTGCCGAGGTCGGCTCGCCGCTTGCGAACGCGGCAACGAAGCCGCCTGAAACCTGGGTCGCCTACGGCGATTTTTGGAACCTCAAGAACGGGGAACTAAGCGGTTCGTCGCTGAACCGAAGGCATGGATTCAACACGTTTTATTACGGTAAAAAAAACTATCAAGATTTCGAGCTGAGCTGTCAAGCCAAATTGCTGCGCGGCAATTCGGGCATTCAGATTCGCAGTGAAGTGGAAGATGCCAAGCTCGGGATTATGAAGGGTCCGCAGGCCGATATGGAGATGGGCTCGTGGGGATCGCTTTACGGCGAGCGCATGAACGGCGTGATCCAGGCGGCGCCGAGCCGCTTCGAATACGAGGCGGTCAAAAACAACGAATTCAACGACATTTCGATCCGCTGCGTGGGCAAGCGAGTCACGTTGAAGATCAACGGCAAGACGAGCTTCGACCGCGATTTCCCCGAGATCGCATCGAACGGTCTGATTGGGTTTCAACTGGGCCATGGCGAAACCGAAGTCGTGTTTCGCAACATCCAGGTCACCGAGTTGAAAAATGCCACCGTTATACCCAGTGTGCCCGAAAAACCGAGGACGCTTGCGGAGGCTGCCTCGCCGCTGGCGGGCACCCCCGCAAAGGCATCGGGACCCTGGTTCGCCTATGGCGATTTCTGGAACTTGAAGAATGGAGAGCTGAGCGGTAGTTCCATTGACAAAAGGCTCGGTTTCAACTCGTTTTATTATGGCAATAAAAGCTATCAAGATTTTGAACTGATCTGCCAGGCGAAATTACTGCGCGGTAATTCGGGCATTCAGATTCGCAGTGAATTGGAAGATGCGAAACTGGGAATCATGAAGGGGCCGCAGGTGGACATGGAGCATGGGGCTTGGGGATCGCTTTATGGCGAACGCATGAGCGGTGTAATGCAAGTGGCGCCCAAGCGTTTTGAGAGCGAAGCGGTCAAGGCTGAAGAATTCAACGACCTCTCGATCCGTTGCGTGGGCAAGCGCATCACGATCAAAATCAACGGCAAGACGAGCATCGACCGCGAATTTCCTGAAATTGCGGCGACTGGGCTGATCGGCTTTCAACTGGGCCATGGGGAGACGGAAGTGGTGTTTCGCAACATCCAGATCACCGAGCTGAACAAATAGCCGCAAGGCCAGCACTCGGTGCGATCGGCACTTCCGTCGGCGCCAATGTGGGCGAGGCGGCGCCTTGAGCCCACCTTTCATGCGAGCGGTTGCCTTGTAGGCTTACTTATGCCTACCGGACAACCCCTTTTAGACGGGGCCGCCGGACCCTCTTCTTCCCAAACTCTGGGAGCCCGTGATTCATGCAGTTGCTTAATCGTTTTTCCCCATTGTCGATCTTCTACACCATGGCCGGCATTGCCTGGTTTGGTGCTTCCCTTTCCTTTGGTCCGTTTTCTGCGGCAAGCGTTCGCGCGGCCGATCCCGAGCCGGCCAAAATCTCCCACGCCTTTTTGGCCACCGGGGGCGAAACCGTGATCATTGACGGCAAGGGGGCGATTACCTGGCGCTATCCGGCGAGCACGCGCGATGGCTGGGTGTTGGAAAACGGTAATGTTCTGCTTGCGCTTTCGAAGGGAAAGACTCTTCCGGGGGGCGGCGCGGCCGAGGTGACGAAAGAGGGGAAAACCGTCTGGGAATATAAGGGCACGCAAAGCGAGGTGAATACGGTCGAGTTGCTTGCCAACGGCAATGTCCTCGTCACCGAGGCAGGCCCGAAGCCGCGGCTTTTGGAAATCGATCGCGACGGCAAGGTCGTGGTCGAACTGGCCATCCAGGCTCAGACCAAGGACCATCACCTGCAAAGCCGAATGAGCCGCAAGCTGGCCAATGGCAATTACCTGGTGCCGCAACTTTTGGACAAGGTGGTACGCGAATACACCCCCAAGGGAGAAATCGTCTGGGAGGTAAAGACGCCGCACTGGCCGTTCACCGCGATCCGCCTGCCCGATGGCAATACCCTGATCGGTTGCACGCTGGGCGACCTGGTCATTGAGGTCGATCCGGCGGGTAAGGAAGTCTGGCGGGTGACGAATGACGATCTTCCCGGCCGGCCCATCAACGATGCCTGCGGCGTGCAGCGGCTGCCCAACGGCAACACGGTGATCACGAGTCATCACAATACCGCCAAGCAGGTGAAGCTCACCGAAATCAACCGCGACAAAAAAATCGTCTGGACCTACACCGATGAGCGTCCGGGCGGGATTCATCATTTTCAGATCCTCGATACCAACGGCGTCGTCATCCCAGGCAAGGCGCTGAAATAGCGGGGCAAAAGGTCCAGATGTCCGACCCGAGATCGCCCGCTCGGTGATTCCGTGTTCCACACGGAGAAGCCCGGTTCACTCTTGCGGTGGAATTTCCAAACAGGTCGTCGGCCTTGTAGATCACGCAGTGTTCTCGCACCTTTGTCACTCACTTTCTTGGAATTGTGCTCTTCCTGGTTTTCCGCTCATTCCCCTGATTGTTGAAAGGAACGATTCGATGGCTCTCTCCCGTCGCGCGCTGCTTGCCCGCACCGCTTTTTCCTTGCCCCTCTCCGCCACCGCGCTGGCTGGTGCCACTTTCCTCCAGGCGGGCCTCCATGCGGGGGCCGTCGGCGCAAATGTTGGCCGCGCGCCGCGCGACGAGAAGATCAAGCACAAGATCCTTTTCTTCGAATATGGCAAGGGGCCGAACCGGTTGCTTGAACTCGATGCCGACGGCAAGGTGGTCTGGGAGCACAAGCCGCCGAGCATCACGGTGATTTTTCAGGTGCTACCCAATGGCAATTTGCTTTATGCCTACGGCGGCAAGCCGACTGGCGTGCGCGAGTTGACGCGCAAGGGGGAGGAGGTCTGGAACTATGTCAGCTCCTGCCCGCAGGTGCTGGGTTGCGAGCGGCTGCCCAACGGCAACACCCTGGTGGCGGAGCAAGGGCCTTGCCAGGCGGTTGAGGTGGACCCCAAGGGAAAGGTGGTGCGCGTCACGCCCTTGACCACGACTGAAAAGGGGTACCATCTCCAGGTGCGCAACATTCACAAGTTGGCCAATGGCAACATATTGGCGGCGCACGAAGGAGAAGGGGCCGTGCGCGAAGTCGACCCCGAAGGCAAGGTGGTCTGGGAGTACACCGGCGTCGAAAACGCGGGGGACGCGCAAAGACTCCCCAGTGGCAACACTCTGATTTCCTGCGGCACGCAGAAGCGGGTTCTTGAGGTTACGCCCGACAAGAAGATCGCGTGGGAGTTTAAGGCGTCGGATGCTCCCGAACTGAACATCACCTGGGTATCCTCGATCCAGGTGTTACCCTCGGGAAATGTTCTAGTGGGCAATTTCCTGCGCAATCAGGAAGGCAAGGGGGCCCATGCGTTTGAGGTCACCCGCGACAAGAAGGTCGTATGGAGCTGGGCCGATCACAAGCTGATTTCATCGTTGACCACGGTGCGGGCCGTCGACTGATGCGGCGTGTTGGTCCCAGGGCTTAAGTCCCACCCGGCGCCTCCAATCAAAGTTGATGCGCGCCGGGTTGGCATGGGGGTGAGCTTCGGTTGCTTCCGACGCCCACCTGGCCGGTTCCCTCCTCGTCAGTCCACAGAGAGGCCACGGAATCGGTTTGATACAAATCGACACAAACTCGGAGGTTCTTTCCTGGTCTATCAGGGGTGATTGCAATCGATCGACTCATTTGCGGCAAAAATGCACTGGCGTGATTCGGTTCGCCTGGCGTGAAGCAGTCTCTCCCGATCTCAGAACTCTTCTTTCTTTTTTGACGGCTTGCATTTCCTAGATCCGGCTTGCTTGGTAGGTGCCTTCATCGGAAATTCAGTATCGCAAAAGTCCATGGAAATTCGCGAAGTGAGTTGAGGAGCCTCAGCAACTCAAAAGCGCGTGCCAATGAGCCACTTCTCACAATAAATTCCTTGACAAAACTTGCCCAAACCACGGAAATAAACGATGTTACAAGTCGTGGGCGAATTTCGTTTCTTGCCGGTTATTTCAGGTCGGAAATCCGGAAAACGGTCAGGCGGTCGTTTCCGGCGCCGGACCCATGAATTGATGGCGCGCAGATACAAATCGATACAGACAAATTAAGGATCGATGAATCCATGCGAAATCCGATCGTTGATTTTTCGGCGCATGCTGTTGTTTCCATGGCGGTCATTTTTGTCCATGGATTATTTGCTTTGGTGAATGCCCAGGAAGGTCTTGCGCTCGCGAGAAAAGCAGCCCAAGACAATCGCAAGACGGTGGAGGCGATTCAGTCGTTATCGTGCAAGTCGGAGATCTCGGTAATCGATGCGAACGGTAAGACGCACCCGTCGCAAAAGGAGATCAAATCGGGAAAATATTGGGCCAGCGGCAATACCGTGCGCTTCGCGGCCGATAGCCCTGCCGACGCCCGCTGGGAGTGCCTCGAAACCGATGGTGTGCGCACGTACCTTAGCACCAGAAAAGGTCCCAGTGGCGAGCCGGTTATCTCCGGCACGATTTCCAAGGCGATCAACCTGATCTGCTTTGGCGCCGACATCGAGCGGCGATGCCTGTTGCGCTTTGAAAACCGCAAGCCTTCTCTCTCGGCGACGCCCGCCAACAAGAAAACCCTGCTTCTGGAAGAACTCTTCGACGAAGGCTGGCGAGAATTCAAGGAATGCCGGTCCGTGGCGGATGGCACGGTCTTGATTGTCTTCGATGTGATGAAGAAATACCAGCACGAAATTGTTGTCGATCCGCGCCGCAATCATCTCGTCACGAAGTATTCTGTCGTTCCTTACACGATCGATCGCCAAACGCCGTTGACATCCAACAGTGAAATCAAGGAATTCGAAGAAGTTCAGAAAGGCCTTTTTTTTCCAAAAAGGATCTCCGAAGTGCTCTATGTCAACGGGAAGCGAGAGAAGGAAGAAACGACCACGCTCTCCCAGATCGTCGTCAACGATCCCGGTGTTGTGCAAAACCTAAAAATCGACTTCCCGCCCAATACGCTCGTCACCGACAACCTGCGCAATAAACGTGCGCGTGTGCGTGCCGACGGTTCGCTCGAAGATGTGGGTAGCATTGCGATCACACCCAAGCGAACGAACCCCCAGCGGCACGATCCTTAACGACAAGCTCCAGACCGAGCTCTTTGAACTTCAGGGACGTGAGAAGGGCTCTTGAAACGGCCGGAAAGTTGGAGCATGGACTCGAATTGTGAACGTAAAGGGAGCCCGGAAGAGTCTCCTCAACCGGGTCCCTCGCCATCCATTCACGAGCCCTGGCAATGGCCATCCACCGCGCCGGACACCTTCGGGCGGCGATTTCCCACCGGGACGCATGAATCGACTTCGTCAAGGATTACTCCTTGAATTCGCCCGACGAGGGTTTGCCATCGATGGAGCCGGTGACCGAGCCTTCGAAATCGGCCACATTGCCGATGCCCGGATCGCTACCGACATACTTCGCCGCCTTGCCTTCGTTCTCGTCTTTGGCCACCAGCTTGACGGTCATGGGGGGGACCACTTTCCCCTCTTTCGTCTTGGTTTCCTTGGTGGTCAGGGTCAAGTCCTTGGCAGCCACCGCCATCTCTTTCGCATTCTTATCGTCGCCGGTCACGAATAGCACCGTGCATTCCTTTGCCGCGTGATCGACGGTGAATTCCGCATGGTATTTGCCCATGTCGAACACCACGCCGCCGTTGGGGCCCTTTCCGTGAGAATGCCCCTCTTCCTTTTTCTTGATTGCTTCTTTCTTCGCTACGGTCTTGGGCGCGCCCGGCGAATCACCGCCACAACCGACGACCGCGAAGGCTGCGACCATCACTCCCCATCCAACCAACTTGGAACGACTCATCCTTTGGCTCTCCAATCGGAAAACAAAAATAGGTAAAACCTGCCGGCATCATGCCAAGGACCGCAAGAGGTCCGCGTCGGACCCTTCCCTGCGGGCCAACTTCTCGGCATCCTTTCCCGAGAATTTCCAGAACAACCCCGGATGGATGAGGAACTCGCAAAATGTCGAGGTCATCAACCCTCCCAGGATTACCGTCGCGACCGGGTAGAGAATCTCAAGCCCCGGTTTTTTTCCTCCAAGCACCAGCGGGATCAAGCCGATTCCCGCAGTCAAGGCCGTCATCAGCACGGGTGCCAGCCGCTCAAGACTCCCCCGTAGAACCGTTTCTTTGGAAAAACTCTGATTCTCCTCCTTCATCAGGTGCAAATAGTGCGTCACGAGCAAGATGCCGTTGCGCACGGCGATGCCGCCCAGCGACACGAAACCGACCAGACTGGCGACCGTCAAGGTTTGATGGGTGATCACGAGCGCCAGCACCCCGCCGATGAACGCCGTCGGGATGGCGTTGAGAATTTGCAAGGTGATGCGCACTGACGGATAGAGCATCATGAGCACCATGAAGATGCCGGAAAGCGAGACGATCGCCAGCACCGAGATTAGCCGAGTCGCCGAGCGTTGCGCTTCGAACTGGCCGCCGAACTCGACAAAGTAGCCCGTGGGCATCGCAACCCGCGCACGCACATTGCGCTCGATTTCCTGCACCGTGCTATCCAGGTCGCGGCCGGCGACATTGCAGCGAATCGTCTGGCGGCGCCGCACATTTTCCCGGTTGATCAGGTTGGGGCCGCTTGCCGTGGAAGGGAAGTCGGCGACTTCACGCAAGCGGATCTGGCCGCGGTTATTGGGCAAGTCTAGGCGCAATTCGCCTAGACGGTAAGCATCGGAGCGGTAAGGCTCCTTGAGCTTGACGACGATATCGAAGCGCCGTTGGCCCTCGAGCGCGACGGTCACCGCCTCTCCCTTGAGCGCCGTTTGCACAAACTCGGCCACATATTCGCGGCTGAGCTGGTGAAAAGCCAGGTCGTCGGCACGCAGTACCACATGGATTTCGTCGACTCGGTCCTGCGGATCGATGATCGGTGGCGTCACTCCCGGCACCGAGGCGATGACATCGCGGATTTGCCCGGAGATTTCGCGCAGTTTGTCGAGATCGTCTCCGAAGACCTTGATCGCCACCTGGGCATTGACGCCGGAAAGCATGTGGCTGATCAGGTGGGATAGCGGCTGCTCCGCCTCAATCTCCACGCCAGGCACATTGGAATGCAGATCGGCGAGGAGTTCCTTGAGAAACTCATCGCGCTTGACCCCGCTTTCGGGGTTCATGGTCAAAATATATTCCCCCACATTGACCGGCTGGGCATGCTCGTCGAGTTCGGCCCGGCCGGTTCGTCTGGCAAAATGCAGCACGGCTCCGGAAGGATTCTCCGCGGTTTTTTGCAGGCGTTTTAGCCGCGCATCGATCAGCGCCGAGGCTTCGTTCGAGGCCTTGAGCGAGGAGCCGCCCGGAAGGCCGACATTGATTTGCACCGAGCCTTCATCGAATTTCGGCAGGAAGTCGGCGCCCAATCTTGAGAGTTGCCAACCGCAATAGGCGACGGCGACCCAGGTCAAAAGCAAGAGCAGGGTCGCGAAGCGCATGCTGAAGCGGATGAGGAAGCTGCCGGCCCACTTCAAGAGTCTGAGGAGTAGTCCGTCCTTGTGCGTGGCGCCGATATGCGAACTGCCAAGCAGGTAATAGGAAAGCACCGGCGTCACCGTCAGCGACACGATCAGCGATGCCAGAATCGAGACGATGTAGGCAATGCCCAGGGGGACGAACAGTCGGCCCTCGACGCCGGAAAGCGCAAAGAGCGGCATGAACGCGAGGACGACCACGGCTGTGCCAAACACGATCGCCGAGCGGATTTCCTGGCTGGCTTCGTACACGACCACGACGGAAGGCTTGGGGGTCGGGCTGTGCTCATTTTCCCCCAGGCGCCGGTAGATGTTTTCCACATCCACAATCGCGTCATCCACAAGTTCGCCCATGGCCACGGCGATCCCGCCCAGGGTCATTACATTAATCGACAATTCGGTACCGGTCAGTATGCCGATGAAACGGAAAACGAGCGTGGTAAGCACAAGCGATAGGGGAATCGCCGTCAAGGTGATGAAGGTTGTGCGCAAATTCAAAAGGAACAGGAACAAGATGATCACGACGAGGGCCGCGCCCAAGACGAGCGCTTCCTCGACATAGTAGACGCCGCGATCGATGAAGCTTTTGAGTTGAAATAGGTTCATATTGATGGCGATGTCGGCATCGAGCGCCGCCTCGGTTTCGCGCAGGGCGGCCTTCACTTCGTCGGTCAAGCCGCGTGTATCGGCATGGGGTTGCTTGACGATCGTGATGATGACGCCCGCTTCACCGTCGATGCTGCCGTCGCCCCGTTTGGGCGCGCCGCCTTCTTCGATCTGGGCCACCTGGCCAAGGAGCACGGCCCGGTCGGGGTTCTCCTTGACGACGACCTTGCGTAGATCTTCGAGCACCCGTTCACGCTGCGGACCCAGACGGGCGATGACGCGTACCGGCCTTTCTCCCTGTCCTTCTTCCACGAATCCGCCGCTGACATTGAGGTTGTTCGCCTGAATGGCCTTCTCGGCCTCCTTCAAGCTCACCCGAAATTCCTCAAGCTTCGCCGGATCGATGAGCACTTGGTATTGCTTGCGATCGCCCCCCATGACGATCACCTCGGCAATTCCGGCAAGCCGAAGCAACCGCGGGCGAATGAGCCAGTCGACGGTTGTGCGCAAATCCATCCGGTCTTCGAGCGGTGTGCGGAACTGTGCGGAATGCGAGCGTCCGCCGTAGACGAACGTTGCTTTCCTTCCCGCGTTGTGTCCCTCCCAGGAGAGCGCATCGATCGGCACTTTTTCCCAGGAGGAAGGGTGGGCGCGATCGCGCGGCCGCCAGACGGTGACTTGAAACTGCTCGCCTGATCGGGTGCGTTCGGCCATGAGGCCCGTGCCGCCAATGGGGGTGAGTTCGCCGCCTTGAGGTCCCTTGCGCCAGTAGACGCCGATATGCATGATCTGCCCCATGATCGAGGCAGGCGGAGTCATTTGCGGCCGAACCCCCGGGGGCATCGTCACCGTTGCCATGCGCTCCGACACGACTTGCCGGGCATAACGCACTTCGGTCTTCCAGCCGAACTCGACATAGATGACATTCATCCCCTGGCTCGACTGGCTGCGCACCGCGACCACGCCCGACGCGCCGAGCAGAGCCGTTTCGATCGGGTAGGTGACGAGCGACTCGATCTCCTCCGGCGACAGCCCGGGGCATTCGGTCAAGATGACGACGCGGGGCCGGTCCAGATCGGGAAACACATCGATCGGCAAGGTCGTCGTCTGATAGCCGCCGTAGGCCAGGACGATGATGCAGGCGGCAAGGATGACCGGTCGGTTGGTAAGGGCCAGCCGGATGACGGAATTGAGCATCGAACTACTTGCCCTCGTCTTCGTTTTTGTGCAGGCTGCCGTCGGCATGAACGTGATAGCCCTTGGGAATGCCGCTGGCGCCGCCGGCTTTGACCATGCGGTTGAGTTTCGCGGCGGCCGTCTGCACGGCATAGGTTCCCGGGGCGATTGAACCATCATTGACGATCACGACGCGCCGGGAGTCTTGAAGCAAGATCCGCACCGGCCGCCGGGTGAAGGTGTTGACATTTTGGGTGAAGAGAAACGCTTCGGAGCCATCCTGCGTCACTGCGTCCGCGGGCAGTACGAGCACATTTTTCAGCTCTTCGACGCGGATGTGCAGGCGCACCTTTTGGCCGGGGCGAAATCGCCAAAGCGTTTGCGTGCGTCCCTCGTCTTCCACGGTGCGCGACTCGTTTTCGATCGGCAAGAGAAAAGCGAAGGTGCGATTTTTCGGATCGATCGTGTTCGAGAGATGGCGGATGCGAAAACTCTGTTTAACTTCCCCCCAGTCGGTCGAGGCTTCCTCCTGAAAATCGACTTCGACAGGCCACTTTTCCTTGACGCTGCGCTCAAGCAAGGAGGTTTCGTCGCGAAACGCGCGCCCTTCGATCGCCAGGAGTTGGTGATTGGCCAAGGTACAAAGAAGCTGCCCCACTTGCACTTGCTGACCCAGTTCGCCCTTGAGTTCCTGAACTTCGAAGGAAAGCATCTGATCGGCAGTCGGTTTTTCCTCAGCGGGAATCGTGGGGCTGGGGCGGGCGGTCGTGCTTGCCGGCCGCAGGGGCACGGAGATTGTGATTTCGTTGACAAATTTGCCGCTTGCAACCGCATCGATCATGTCGCGCGTGAAGCCGCGATTGGAAAGCTCCTGGCGGTAGGCTTTCACCGCCACTTCGAGTCGGGTCACCTGGTTGTCGACTTCGATCAGTTTGGCCTCGGGCACGGCGCCCACCGCTTCTTGCAAGCGTTTGCGCTGCGCCAAGGCCAGGGTGATGTCTTGCGTGGCCTTGAACAACTCGGTCTGAGTCATGTGCAGCGATTCGCTCAAGAGTTTGAGCGTAAAAAGCGGTTCGCCTGAACGGACTGTGTCGCCGGGAATGTGAAACACTCTCGACACGACTCCGGTCGCGGGCGCGACCACTCCCCGGTCGCTCAATCCCGGACGATCGACGATCATTCCCGGCACCTGGATCGTCTTCCAGAATGTTTGGGCCTTGAGCGGCTTGCTCGTCAGGCCCAGGTTTTCCTGGGCCTGCTCATTGACGATGATCTTGCCCGGCGGCTCGGCGGTTTCCTCGGCGACTTCGGCAGCCGATTCACCTTGAGCGGGCTTTTCCCCGGTAAAGTGCGGCAACCAGATCGCGCGCGTGGCGTACAGTCCGCCACCGATGGCGGCGATCACCGCGCAATAGGCGACCGGTTTGATGACGCGAAGCAATTTCATGGTTGATTTCCCTGGGGCTCGCGCTGCGCCGGTTCGAGCGGCCAACGGTCTTCAAGCATTAGGCCAGCGATCACGCTCGCGGATTTCCACATTTCACCGATTGTTCGCAGGTAGGCGAGCCGCGCTTCGGCGACGGCTCGTTGTGCTTGAAGTACGCGCAGATACTCGAACTGCCCACCTTGATAGGCCTTCATCGAAAGCCGGTAACTTTCTTCCGCCTTCGGAAGGATATCGCTCTTATAGCGCTCCGCGAGTTTTCGCGAGGAGGCATAGGCCGAATAGGCGGCCGCCAAGCGGTTGACCAGTTCATTTTCGACGCGAACCACTTCGTTGAAAGCGATATCGACTTGGGCCTTGGCGGCGCGAATGTTTCCCTGGTTGCGATTCCAGAGCGGCACCGGCAGACCCACGCCCACATCCCAGTCGGAAGATTTGTTCTGGTTTTGCCGGGTATAACCGGAGTTCAAAAAGAGATTGGGAATCGGCTCGACCTCGGCGCGGCGCAGTACAATTTGCGCGCGTTCGACGCCGATCTGGGCAGAGCGCACTTCGGGATGAATTCCCAGGATATAGACGCGCAGCACTTCCAAATCGTAATTGGGAATGGGCGTTTCGAGATCTCCCATGACGTTGGTGTAGGGCAGATCCTGGACACCCACGCTTGCGACCAATTGCCGGTAAGCGGCCGGAAGCATTTTCTTGGTGGCATCCAGGTCGGCACGGTAGCGTTCCAGGTCAAACTCGAGCTGGACCAGGTCGAGGTTGCTCACCTCCTTGGCCTTGAGCAACCTAGCGGCGTTGTCGACCGATTTTTCGGCCAGGCCGACGAGCTCGCTGTACACTTCGACGCGGCGCTGTAACACGATCAGCTCGAAGAAATTTTGCCTTACGTCGGTGAATAACCGGTAGCGTTCGTTGATGACTCCCAGCGAGGCTTGATCCACCTCCCGCAGGACCGCTGCTTTGGAAAGACCCAGTTTGTTGGCGGTGACGATTTCCTGGGAAACCATCGGCGTCGTCCAAATGCCGCCGGGGCCGGTCTTGTCGCCCAGTTCGTTGCCGGTGATGCCGACATAGGGATTGGGATAGAGACCTGCTTGCAGGGCCTGCCCCCGCACGGCCTCGACCACCCAAGTGACTTGTGCCAGGCGCGGGTTGCGCTCTACGGTCATGTCGATCAGGTCAGGCAGCTCCAAGCGGGGTCGATCGGCGGGCGGCGATGTCGGATCATCCGGTTTCGGTGCGGGCAGAATCGGGTCGTCCGCGCGATCGGCCGACGCATGCCTCACCTGGGTGATCGATCTGCTCGAACGCTGTACCGCCGAACCGTCCGGCACGACGGCGCTGCCGGCCTGCGTATCGGCTCTTGCGGGGGAGGGGGCAGGGACTGAGGAGCGTTGCGGGGCTGAACAACCACCGAGGATGAGCGTGCCGGGCATGAACGCGGCACGTAGGAGAATCGCGGAAAATTCTGTGCGCATGGAACTTCCTCCACATGCAAACGAGCGTCGACGGATGGCGAAATGAAACGAGGGGATAGGGGACGAAGCAGGCTTACTTTCGCGCCGTCAAAGGGGGCGAAAAAAGCAGCGTGCAGCGTGCGAGCACACGCGAGGAACGCGGTGCTTCTGCGCTAGGCGGAATGGAAGTAGGATTAAATCAGGAGTGTAAGAAATCGAAGGAATCGCGGGCAGTCGTCGTCGAAAAAGATGAGTATGTTTGCACGGAATGGAGCAGGGGCGGCCGTATCTGCTGAAGCTAACGAAAACGGTTCAAGCAGGACCAACCAGGCGGCAAGCGTTTTCACGTCGTCGAGGCTGGTCGTGCGCGAGGAGAGGGCTGCGTCGTAAATCGTCAGGTAAACCGCGTCGTCGTCGTGCTCCGACGGTTCAAGGGGCGATATGGCCGGGTCGCAATCCTGGTCATGATGGTGTTCCCCGCTGCAATCCTCATGCGAATGGCGACCGGTAGCACCGTCACTAGGCACCTGGTCGTGGGCATGCAAATGACCGGGGACTGCATCGTGGTCATGGCCGTGATGGTGGCCGTGGTCGTGAGAACGATGGGCAGCGAATACAACGTGGATATGTACTTGCTCTTCATGATCTTGCGGCGTCTGCGCAAGATCGTGCGCATGACTGTGGCCAGCGGCTGCAAATTGGCTTAGCAGCACGCAGGGCAACAGCAACAGGGCAACCAAGCTACGGTACATGACCACCTTATCGACAAAAGTCCTACAGGCAGTTTAATCCGATTCTCCAGCAAAAACCATAGCCCGCGCCCATTTCCCAATCGTTGACGGCCTGGGCCAGCCATTGCAAGGGCGCGTAATTCTTGATTGAGAAATACGAATTTCCAGGTTCGTAGTGGCGCCTAGGGGCGATCACAAGGTGTTGATTGGTGTCTAGTTAGGGCGCCCTTGCAAGCCGAGCGTCGTCGGGCGTTCCCGGATGAAGCAAGCGGCGGCATTCGTTAAGCGAGCAGAAATAGTCATTAACTAAAACCAGTAAACAATAAAGTAATAGTTCTTATAAATGACCGTTTAAAATAAAGATTTTATATGGATTAATATTGAAAGAAGTATGTAGTGTTGAAAAATATAAACATATTTCAAGATGATTTGTAATTGAACGGGTTTGCAAGGTCTTTAAGCGAGAGAGGGGACTTGCCCTTCTGAAAAGATCGGGTACGATTGGGGGGAGAAATTCCGCGCCGAGAGTGTCATGTTTAGGCGATTTGTGTCTTTCGTGCTGTTGTCCTGTTTGCTGCTGACCCAGTCAGCGGCTTGGGGACACTGTCACGATCAAAGTCAAGCGCTCAGACACGATTTGCGCGTTCATTTCCATACGAATGCGGCAGCGGATGACTGTCAGACCCGCCATTCCCATCACGACGCTGATGAAGAAGGGGGAGAATGGCAACTCGGATCTCATCACTCGCAATCCGAGCCCGCGCACGACGCGACCGCCGTTTACCTTGACCGCACCGATGCATTACTTCGCGGCAAGGCCCAATGCGACAGGGAGCTGCCACAGGCGGATGCTTCGTTTGTCGTTGGTTGGATCCTTCCCGTCCTCTTTGAAAACAGGTCGACTTCCCAGTTCACCGATCGGCAAAACAAAGTTTTATCTTGTCGTGCCTGTTGCCCAATCTATTTGCGTCATCTCACCATTCTCATTTGATTCTGCGTTTGGTGCAAACGGGCCTGCGCCCGCATTGCATCTATTTTCTCTATAGCAAGCGAAATCATTTCGCCAACGCTTCTGAACTCCTACGCATAATTTCGCTCATCTGGTATTCGCTGATGTTCACTCCTTGTGAATCCGGGCATTTGTGGTCAGCGATTTTAGCGTAACCAGTTCCGAAGGGACCGCGCACCCCTTTCGCTCTTGATGCGAGCATGGCCGCCCTTTGCGTTGCCGTTCTCGAATGTTGTCTCATTTTCCCCGCTCATCCTTTGCTTCCCAATTCCCTAAGCGAGTTCGTAGAGTCATGCAAGAGAACACCAAACCATCCCAACATTCCAAGGCGGGAAGCGCGCAGTTCGCGCGCGAGCATTGGATCGAAATTTCCTGCTTCCTGCTCGTGGGCATCACGGCGCTCATCTATTGGCTTGAGCTTATTCCGCTTGGCGTGCTCATTGCGGCGGTAGGCCTTGGAGCCTATCCTCTCGTCGCTACTGCCTTTGCTGACCTAGTTCATGAAAGGAAAATCGGCACAGAGTTATTTGTCGTGGTGGCCACTTCCGTCGCGATGCTCGGCGGCGAATATGTGGCCGGCGCCGTGTTGCTGACGATCATCCTCATTGCCGAATTCATCGCGGCCCTCAATACCGACCGTGCCCGCGCTTCGATCAAGGAGTTGATCGGTTCGGTCCCTCAGTTTGCCATGGTGCGCAGAGGCTCCGGCGAGCAAAAAGTTGCCGTGCAAGATCTGCGAGTCGGCGACATTGTTCTGGTGCGCGGAGGGGAGAAATCCCCGGTGGACGGAACCGTCGTGGGCGGAGAAGGGTCGGTCAACGAGGCGGCGATCTCTGGCGAAAGTCTGCCCCTGGAGAAAGGTCTCGATGCGCCGGTTTTGGCCGGCACGCTCGTGGAATCCGGCGCCATCGATGTGCGCACCGACCGTGTGGGCCAGGATACGCTCTTTGCTCGCATCATTGCCTCGGTCGAAGGGGCCGAGGACCAGCAGGCGCCTGTGCAAAAACTTGCCGATCAGGTCGCCGGCTGGTTGATCCCCGTCGTTTTCGTGTTTTTGCTCGGCGTATTTTTGGTCACGCGCGACCTGCGCTTGATTGTGACGTTGCTCATCTTCACTTCGCCGGCGGAACTTGGTTTGGCCACGCCCCTCGTTATGATCGCGGCCGTCGCCCGCTCTGCGAAAAACGGCATTTTGATCAAGGGAGGATTGTATCTGGAGTCGCTGGCCCGCGCTGATGTGATGGTGTTTGACAAGACCGGTACCTTGACTGCGGGCCAGCCGGAAGTGGCGCGCATTCAGGTGTTGAATCCAGCTTTCAGCGAGGAGACTGTTCTGACGATCGCCGCCGCAGCCGATCGCCGGTCGGCTCATCCGCTGGGCAAGGCCGTGGTCGCGTGCGCGCAACAGCGCGGTCTGACGGTGCCAGAGCCGGAACAGTTCGAAATGGTCAATGGGCGTGGGGTGAAAGCCACGGTGCAAGGCAAAGCCATCCTGGTGGGCAATGCCGCGCTTCTTCAAGAGAATCAGGTCGACTTGAAGGCAGCTACGGAAGACGGTGCGGGAACCGTCGCCTATGTGGCCGTGGACGGCGCGGCCGTGGGAGCATTGTATTTGGCTGACCAGATTCGACCCGGCGCCAACGAGGCGCTTATCAAGCTGAAAGCAGCCGGAATCAAGCGCCTCGTGATGCTCACGGGCGACATCGAAGCTGCCGCGAATCGTGTCGCCTCGCAACTTGCCGTGGACGAAGTGCGGGCGCATTTGCTTCCCGAAGACAAGGTGAAAGCGATTGAGGCCTTGCAAAAGCAAGGGCACAAGGTCGTGATGGTGGGAGACGGGGTCAACGATGCTCCCGCCCTTGCTCGGGCCGATGTCGGAATCGCCATGGGCGCGCGCGGCACGCAGGCGGCGCTCGAAGCCGCTGACGTCGCCCTGATGACCGACGACCTCTCCAAGATCGTGCTGGCCCGAAGCGTGGCCCGGCGGGCCTACCGTACCGTACAGGAGAATCTTTTCGTCGGTGTCGGCGTGGTCCATGTTTTGGGAATCACCGCCGCCTTGCTCGGCTGGATCGGCCCCATCCAGGCCGCCGTGCTGCACCTTGGCCCGGATGTGTTGGTCTTCCTGAATTCGATCAAGCTCCTGCGTGTGCGGCTTTCGGACTAGGCCAGCCTGAGTCTTTAACCCGCGGTCAGATGCCCAATTAAAAGGGGCACGGTGGGAATCTGCGCCTCCTGCCAGTTTTAATAGTAATTTTCAATGATCAGTTAAAATAATATAACACGGTATTTTTACATAGAGTCAATGAAATTGAGGTTTGCATGAAGAAGCTGGTGGATGGGCTCAAGCACTTTCAAGAAAATCTCTTCTGGGAGAGTCGCGAATTGTTTGAGCGGGCCGCGCAAGGACAACGGCCCATTGCCTTGCTCATTACCTGTTCCGACTCGCGCGTATTGCCGGAAACGCTTTTGCAAGCCGGACCGGGCGACTTATTTGTTTCGCGCAATGCGGGGAACATTGTGCCGCCGCCCGAAGTCCCCAGCGGTGAGGCAGCCACGATTGAATATGCGATCAAGGTGCTGGGCGTCACCGACCTGATCGTTTGCGGGCATTACCGCTGCGGCGCGGTCAAAGCGATTTTGGAACCGCAGGCAAGTGCCAAGCTAGCCAAGACGATGGAATGGCTGGCCCATGCCTCCGAGACGAAATCGGCGATCGAGAAAGAACATCCGGCGCTCCAAGGCGAAGCTCTCTGGGATAAAGCCGTCGAGCGCAATGCGCTCCTGCAGGTCAACCACCTGACGAAGCATTCCGCGGTTGCCGAGGCGCTTGCCGCTGGCAAGATTCGGCTGCATGCCTGGGTCCTGCGTTTTGAAACGAGCGAGATTCTGTCTTTCAACCCGTTGGCCAATGCCTTTTGCCCTCTACTGGAGCAGCCGGTCGTTCATGCGGTCGTTCCTGCGCCGGAAAATCCGCCTTTCGCCTCTGAGGAGCCGGTGGCCAAACCGAATTCCATCCAGGTAAACTGGCGAGGCTTGCTTGAAAACCTGGCGGCCGATATTCCAGCGTCTCTGGTCGTCGCGGCGCTGGCCCTACCGCTGTGCGTCGCAATTGCCAAGGCCAGCGGTATCTCCACGGCTGCGGGGATCATTGCCGCGGTGATCGGCGGCGTGGTGGTTGGACTCTTAGGCGGCGGACCGCTGCAAGTTAGCGGCCCAACCTCTGGGCTCATCGTGATCCTCGTGGGAATCGTCAGCCAGAGGGGGCTTTCCGCCATGGCCGTAATCGTCGCGCTTGCGGGGTTGCTGCAATGCGCCGCTGGTCTTTTGCGCCTTGGACAGTGGTTTCGTGCGGTGTCGCCGGCCGTCATCCTCGGCATGCTTGCCGGAATTGGCGCGGTGCTCGTTTCCCAGCAAATGCATGTCACGGTCGACGACGCCCCTTCGCCAAATCCCCTGCTCAATGTCGTGAATTTGCCTCACGCCTTTTGGGGCATGTTCGTCGACCATGGCCATGCATCTCACCTCCCGGCCGCGCTCATCGGCATGCTGACGCTTGCCGTGCTTTTGCTCTGGAAGCCGCTTGTGCCCAAACCGCTCAAGGTGGTGCCCGGCGTGCTCATGGCGATGGTCATCGCGACGGCGGCGACGGCCTTTTTGTCCTTGCCGATTCAGCGGGTCGAGTTCGATAGCCTGGTTTCGGGTGTGACTTTCCTCGATTTTGCATCGAGCGTCGAGCTATTGGGTCACGGGCAAATCTGGCAACTGGCGGCCACGGTCGCGCTGGTCGCGAGTGCGGAAACACTTTTGACGGCCGCGGCAGTCGATCAGATGCACACCGGGCCCCGCACGCGCTATGATCGCGAACTGGCCGCGCAAGGGATCGGCAACATGATCTGCGGCGCGCTCGGTGCACTGCCGGTGGCCAGCGTCATCGTCCGCAGCAGCGCCAACGTGGAAGCCGGCGCGCGCACGCGCCTTTCGGCCCTGCTGCACGGGGTCTGGCTCTTGCTCTTTGCTCTCGTTTTCCCGGGCTTGCTGCGCATGGTCCCCACCGCAGCGCTGGCTGCCATCCTCGTGCTGACGGGGATTCGCCTCATTCAAATTCGTGCGATTCGCCAGCTCTGGGACGACAGCATCGGCGAAGGAGTGATTTGCCTCGCCACGGCGGTCACCGTCGTTGCGGTCGACTTATTTGCCGGGGTGGTTCTGGGCTTGTCGCTGTCGCTGCTCAAGTTAATCCACACCTTTTCGCGATTGCGCATTCGCAGGCGCATCCACGCGGATGGCCGCTCAATGACGATGGTGCTGGAAGGGTCGGCCACCTTCATCCGCCTTCCCAAGATTGCCCAGGCGCTTGAGACGGTGCCTCCCAACGTCACCTTGCATTTCGATTTGAAGGGCTTGAGTTACATTGATCACGCCTGCCTGGCTTTGTTGATGGAGTGGGAGAAGCAGCATGAAGCGACGGGTGGAAAGCTCATTCTCGACTGGGAGACCTTGCGCGCGCGCTTTCGCCGAGCCGTGCCGCGGCCGCGGTTGAAAACGGCGAAGGGGTTGACAGCCGAACAGGAGCATTAGCCGGTGGAGGCGATCACGAGGACATCAGGCTTGGACTGGTTGGACCCCGACGGCAGGGTGATCTTGCTGAACAACAAGAAACAGAATCAGGTGTAAATGCGGTTCTTGCAAGCCAATTTTCTGTCGGCGTACAGCGCATTACAATTTTCTGCGAATCCAGCAGGACGGATGGTGCTCCATGCCGATTTTCGGGTAATAGTCTTGCGCTTTCGGCGCGGCGATCAGGACGAGGAGTGCATTGGGGCCGGCCGCTCGATGGGTATGGTCGATTAGATTTTTGCCGATTCCCTGACGCTGGTAGGCCTCGTCAACTGCCAGATCGGACAAATAAGTGCAATACGCGAAATCGCTGATCGCGCGGGAAATGCCGACAAGCAAGCCCTCGGCATTGCGCGCGGTCACAATCAACTGAGCGTTCTTGAGCATCGCCGCGATCCGGGCCGGATCATCGACAGGACGGCGCTCCGCCAAGGTCGAGCGCTTGAGCAAGTCGATGAACTCTTCGGAGGTCAAATCAGGTTCAACAGCGTAGACGATCGGTTTCATGAGCGACTTTACAAAGGGAAATAGGAGATTCTACTTTGAAATCGGGGCCAATCGGAAATGGACCAAGGATGCCGCCAGAGAAATCTCAGGCCTGGCGCGGGAGCGGCCGTGTCGCAAACTCCCGCGCTCAAGCGACGGGAATCGTTAGTCGACTTTCTTGAGCTTGCTCACCCGGCCCGTGGCCACCCACTCGGCGACATAGATGCTCCCGTCGGCACCGAAGCAAGCGTCGTGCGGATGGACGAACTTGCCTGCCTGCCATTTGTTTTTGTCGCCG
>Ga0208492_1000753_pt1 | contig 24867 bp, 15 predicted proteins | sample Subbioar_CSW14AB_FD_184820 | JGI IMG/M metagenome (GOLD analysis project Ga0208492, IMG submission 184820) | Serpentinite rock and fluid subsurface biosphere microbial communities from McLaughlin Reserve, California, USA - CR12Mar_CSW14AB (SPAdes) | ecosystem: Environmental > Terrestrial > Deep... | reverse complement strand
CGCGACCGGTCGCTGGCCGATCTACTCAAACCGCTCGAGAACATTCGAGTCTGGCGCTTTGGGCTTTACTATGTCGTGGTGTTTGGCGCCTATGTCGCCTTGGCGACTTATCTTCCCAGGCACTATGTGGACGAATATGAACTGAGCCTGACGACCGCGGGCTACCTTACCGCCTTGTTCATTTTTCCCGCCAGTCTCCTGCGGCCACTGGGAGGGTGGCTGTCGGACCAATACGGTGCCCGGATTTTGAGCTACACCGTTTTTATCGCCATGCTTGCGACCTTGAGTCTCTTATCGCTACCAAAATCGATCCTGGAACTCTCAATGACAACCTTCACGGTTTTGATCGTGGCCCTGGGCTGTTGCATGGGGATCGGCAAGGCGGCCGTGTTCAAATACATTCCGACCTATTTCCCCAATGACGTCGGCGCCGTGGCCGGGCTGGTGGGAACGCTCGGCGCGCTGGGCGGGTTCATCCTTCCGCCCCTCTTGGGAATGATGTCCCGCCTCGGACTCGGCAGTCAGGTGGCTTTTTTTCCTTTGTGGGTTTTGACGCTGATTTCTCTGGGCTGGCTGCACCTCACCGTGCTTGGCTTGCTTTGGGAAAACCGATCCCAAGCCTCGCAGTTGATTCCCGCCAACCTGGAACCCAATACCTCGGAGCCCAGTCGGGTGCGACAAGCCGACGCTTCCGAGGCAATTGGGATGACAAATTCCTGAATCGGCGCGCGCGAGGGATCGTTAAGACATCGATCAGCGCCTAACGGACCGCTTCCAGTTCGATCGCTCGCAACACCCGCAACGGATAATCGGTCTGGATGACATCGATCCCCCACTGAATCGCGCGCCGGTATTGCGTGACCGTTTCATTGGCGCCCAGCGCATCGGAGAAGACCTTGATCCTTTTGGCGTGGCATTTCTCGATAAACTCCTTCGACAATAGACTCCAGGCCGCATCGACCCCATAAGGCTTCACGGCGAGAATACGCTCCAGGTCGGCAGCCGACTTCAACCCTGGAATCGTCTTCACCGCGGGTTCGAGCGCGACGATTCGCTTGCAATAGTCGGCCGATTGATACACGACATGCCGCTCAAGCAGATCATGCTTTTTGATCGCGGCGAGCAAGGCCTCGGGAGCGATCTCCTTGGCATCGAGGTAGGCATGAGCTTGATTGCCATAGGCATTCAGCGCCTCGTCGAGCGTGGGAATGGGGGTCTCGGCAAAGGGCGCTCCGAACCAGGCTCCGGCGCTTAACGTCTTCAACTCGGCCAGGGTTTTCTCCTTGACGGAACCCTTGCCGTCGGTGGTTCGGTCAAGGCGCGAATCGTGCAAAAGCACATGGCTGCCATCCTTGGTGGGACGAATGTCGATTTCGATGTAGTCGGCCCCCGCCACCACGGCCTTGGCAATGGCCGGCAACGTGTTCTCGGGCGCATAGCGTGACGCCCCCCGGTGGAAGGCGATTCCCACGGGAAACTTTGGGAGCCTGTGTCGCACGTCGGCGAATCGCGCCCCGACCGGATCGTCGGTTTGCAGATAATCGACTCCCGCTTCGATCAAGATCGTCCAGGTCGCGGGGTTATCCCAAACCGGGCCCAGCACCTTCGCCTGAACTTTGATTCCCTTGTCGTGAAATTGCTTGCAAAGCGCTGCACTGACGAGGTCGGCATCCATTTCGACCACGGCGGGCGCCACATCCTTGGCAAAAGCATCTAAATCGATCTCATTTGGTCGAAATTTGCACATGACGGCAATTTTGCCGCCTGAGAGCGACCGGATCTTGGCAAGGGTCGCCGGCTCACCGTAGACGAGAACCTGCTTCTCCATGCCTGCATCGAGGATTTCCTTGACGAGCAATTCCGGATCGATCGCCTTGCAATCGAGGTACAGATTGAGCTTGCCCTTGGCCTGGGTTAAGAGTTCGCTCAAGGCAACGAGCCGCGTGCCCGCAAAGCGCTTGGCAAAGGGAAGGCCCGCTTCCATCTTCAAAAGTTCACCGAGGGAAAAATCGGCCACCTTGCCCTTAGAGGTGGTTACCCGGTCAACCGTCGCATCGTGCAACAAGACATGCTTGCGATCGCTTGTAAGTCGCAGATCGACTTCGGCCCATTCGATGAAATCGCCGGTGCAACCTGTGATCGCCTGCAGGGAGTTTTCAGGCGCGAGCATGGCCAGCCCACGATGGGCCATGATCTGGACCTTGCGCGCCGGTTGCACCGGTTCGAAGAACACAAATCCCGGTTGCGCCGAACAAGTGAAAGCGCAACCCATCCATCCCAAGAGCGCAACGATCGACTTCATGGTAGCTCTCAAATCTCAGAGTTCAGGAGCCGCTCCGGAAAAGCCGGAGCGGCAAATCCCAGCAATGAATCCGTCAGTTCGCGGCAAAGTAATCGTCTTCGGCAATGTCGGGGATTCCCACGACCAGCACCCGCATCTTCCCATGCGCGGCATGCACGACACCCGGCGGAATGTGCACCAGCGACCCTTTGCCGACCGCATGGGCAACGCCATCGAGCAAGACTTCGCCGCCTCCTTCGAGGACATAGTAAAGCTCGGTCGAGCGCTTGTGGAAATGAGCCTGCGCCCCATCGATGTCAACCGCATGAGCCCAGGCAGCAGGCCCCAGGGGCACATCTTCATGACTGATGAGCCTGTCCCGCCAGCCGCAGGTGCTGCGCTCACGCGCGCACTGGCCTTCGTGGCGAATGAGTACGGGGCCTATGGTCCCACCCAGCATCGGGCCGGCGACCGGCGCAAGTACACGCGTTTCGTCCTGAGCCGAGGAACCGGGGGAACTCATTTCGATGCTTTCGAGTGTTGCGAGACAGCGATTGAAGGCCGTCCTCCAGAGAAGGAACCGATCCAAGGCTTTTTTAGAGGTCGCATGCCCATCTTTCGTTGATTTCGATGACATTTCCATGAAGAGCCGGAGCTCACGACAAAGGAGGCCTGCACGCGTAGTCGTCGCAGTGACCCTCTGCGCGGTCTCAACGACGGGCGTGCGGAAGGTCGCGGCTTTTCTCTTTGCCTCAAATGGCTCCCCTCCTTAGGAAATCCCTCACTGCCTTCCTTCTCCCCGCGCTTTGCGCGATTCCCCTGGTGAACATCATGACTCCTCGTGCCTTGTTCTATGCCGCCCTTTGGGTGGCTTCTTGCGTTTCGGGCCTTTGCGGCCAGGCTCCCAAGGGGGAAGTCCAAAAATTCTCGTTCGAAAAGAGCAAGATCTATCCGGGCACCTACCGCGACTACTGGGTTTACATTCCGGCCCAGTACGACGGAAAAACGCCCGCCTGCGTTTATGTCAATCAGGACGGCATTCAGTACAAGGCGCCGGAAGTTTTCGACAAGTTGATCCATGAAAAGAAGATGCCGGTCACCATTGGCGTGTTCATCATGCATGGCCGGGTCAAGGCGATCGAGCCCAATGCGCTCGACCGCTTCAATCGCAGTTACGAATATGATGGCCTGGGCGATGACTATGCCCGGTTTCTTCTGAACGAGCTTTTGCCCGAGGTGGAGACGAAGAAGGCGGCCGATGGCCGCGCGCTCGTCCTGTCGAAAAACGGCAACGACCGCGCCATCGGTGGCGCTTCCAGCGGCGCGATCTGCGCCTTCACCGCTGCCTGGGAACGGCCTGACGCCTTCTCGCGCGTCTTTAGCACGGTCGGCACCTATGTGGGTCTACGCGGCGGGCACAATTACTCGACGCTTGTGCGTAAATACGAACCCAAGCCGCTGCGGATTTTCCTGGAGGATGGCTCAGGCGACCTCAATATCTTTGGCGGCGACTGGTGGATGGCGAACCAGGCCATGGAACGCTCGCTCGTTTTCGCCGGCTACGAGGTCAAACATGCCTGGGGCACCGGCGGCCACAATGTCGAACATGGCACGCAGGTGTTTCCCGAGGCGATCGAGTGGTTATGGAAAGGCTGGCCCGAACCCGTCAAGGCGGGCAAGGGGTCGAGCCAGCTTCAAGACATTCTCATCCCCGGCGAAGATTGGAAACTGGTCGGCGAAGGTTATGCCTTCACCGAGGGTCCCGCGACCAATGCCAAGGGCGAAGTCTTCTTTAACGATGTCGGCAAATCCAAGACCTATAAGGTGACCCCCGAGGGAAAAGCGGCTGTTTGGCTGGAAGATTCCAAGCGCGGCGACGGCCAAAACTTCGGTCCCGATGGCCGGTTGTACGCGGCTTCCGGCGCGGACAACGCGATCCTCGCCTGGGACATCGAAGGGAAAGCAAACAAGATTGCGGGTGGCTGGCGCGGCAACGACCTGGTGGTCAATGCCCAGGGGGGTATTTATGTGACCGAACCAGGATGGGACGGCCGCTCCCCGAGCAAGATTCACTACATCGATCCCAAGGGAGCGGACAAAGTGGTCGATACGGGTCTGAAATTCTCCAATGGCCTGTGCCTGTCGCCCGATCAGGGCCTTCTTTACGTGGCCGACAGCAAGAGCCACTGGGTCTACAGCTACCAGGTGCAACCCGATGGCAGCCTGGCCCACAAACAGCGTTATTACCACCTGCATGTACCCGACACGGCGGACGACTCGGGCGCCGACGGCATGCGGGTCGATCGCGATGGGCGCCTGTATGTGGCGACGCGTCTTGGGTTGCAAGTCTGCGATCAGGCGGGCCGGGTCACCTGCATCATTCCCGTTCCCAACAACAAGTTGTCGAACCTGACTTTTGGGGGTGCCCACTTCGACACGATCGTGGCCACCTGCGGCGACAAGGTTTACCAACGCAAGGTGAAGGTGAAGGGAGCGCCTAACTTCCAGGCGCCGATCAAGCCGAAAGCGCCCAATCTGTAATTGAGAATCGTTGCGCATCGTGGATCATCGCATCAATGATCCACGATGCGGCTTGGCGACCTTTAACCGAAGAAGGTCGGCAGCTTACCGATCCTTACCAATCAAATCCTTTGCCTGCATCGATCGTTCCTCGGCCATCCGGTAAACCCAAATCACTTGGAGCCCAAGGGGAATGCCCAGGCACAGGCCGAAGAGGCCTACGGGGGCCATGACCAAGATAACAGTCCACGGCTGACCGGCGGCCCAGGCAGCGAGTCCCGCACCAAGCAGAGTCACGCTGCAGCCCAGGAGCAGATAGAGCAGCCCCAGGATGAACAGCTTTCCCTTGCCCTGGGGGGCCAGGTATCCGGCAAGGCTGCCCCAGAGGCCGAAGGTCGTTCCAAGGACCGTGCCGGGCAACCATCCAAAAAGATTGGGATCAAACCAAGGTTCCATGATTCAATTCTCCTTTTTCTTGAGCGCCGCGCGGTGGGCCGCCAGCAGGTCCCGGGCCGTTGAGATGGCGAGCATGCCAGAGGCAACAAGCACCCGCAATTTGCTTTCGAACGGGTCGCTTGAGCCGCTTTCCTCAGTCGCCTTGATCTTGACGATGACCCGGTCGAGCCGGGCGCGAATCGTCGGATAGGACACCTCGTAGGTAACCGCCAGATCCTTGAGCGATCCCGACGCCAATACCAGACGCCTGATGAATTCCTTGTCTTCCGGATCCAGCTCGCGCATCCAGCCCACTCCTGCCTCGTCCGCCATGCCATGCCTCATCTTGAATAAAACGAAAGTCGACTTTCATATTATTGAACTAAACAAAACGAAAGTCAAGTTCAACAAAACGAAAGTGGTTCGCGGTTTGCGGCGACGCGATTTGTATTTACCGCCGGATCCGTCGTTTGCGCACTCGTCGAAACTCTTAGTCCGGGATTGAGCCGACCGCGATTTTTGCCAGTTGAGGGATCCGTTAACCACCGGAATCGACGAAGGGGCGATCCTAACCGCCACGGGACCGGAACTGGGATTCTCTGTTGGGCCCCCATTCTCGGAACGCAAACTTCATCGGCTCTTCATTGCGAACCTGTCCTTTTGGGATTGTAAAAACAAAGAACCTCGACTTAAATCCTTGAAAGGTTTTGCAAAAACCGGGGACTCCCTATTTGAGGAACCGGCCAAAAGAGGCCCGCCCTTTGGAAATGGCATTTCCGTTTCCAAAGCTGTTACAGAAATGGCAACTTCCGTTTCTGAAGCTGATACAAAATGGTCTTTTCCATTTTTGGAGAAAGTGGCTCGATCTTTCCCCTTTTTGGGATTGACCGGTTTTCCAAAAGCTCTTATATTTCCGACAGTAATGGTAGTCAAATCTTTTCTGCCATGTTAATTCGCTTCTTCATTCGCACTTTCTCTGATTTGGAGCGAAACGATGATTCGTCCCCGTCGCGGAGCGTTCACGCTCATTGAACTCTTGGTGGTCATTGCCATCATTGCCGTCCTTATTGGACTTCTTGTTCCCGCGGTGCAAAAAGTCCGCGAGGCCGCCAACCGGATGACCTGCACCAACAACCTCAAACAACTGGGCCTTGCCGCCCATAACCACCAGGGAGCCCAGGGCAAATTGCCTTACGGCGTGCTCCGGGATCAAACTACGACCAATCCGAGCCCCGGCTTCCCTCACCCCTTGCGTCAATTTGGCCAAACGTCCAATTTCACCCGCTACGCGCTGATGCATCAGCTTCTGTCCTACATAGAACAGGAAAACCTCTGGAAGAAGTGGGACCAGCTCAACTTCAATAACAACAACATCGATCCGGCCACCGGCACGAACTTCGGTCCCGGCTGCTTCATGCGCCAACAAGTCAAAACGCTCGTTTGCCCCTCCAATGCCAACTCGAGCAACCCGTTCAACCAAACCTTCGACGGCACCGATTCGAACCAGTACTTCCTGACAAGCTACTATGGCTCCGCGGGCACCCGTGGCTACCCCCGCTGGGCGACTGACGGCCGCCTTGGCCTGTTTGCCTTCCAGGACGGCGTGTTCAATCAGTGCACCCAGTATCGCATCACCGACATCCTCGACGGCACGAGCAATACCTTGATGTTCGGCGAGCGCCACTATTACGATCCCGTGTTCGACACCTACCCCGGCCTTGAAGACAAAATCACTGACTGGGGCTGGGTCTGGTTCGGCGCCCAAGGCGACGCCTTCCTCGGCACCAGCGCACCCATCAATTACCGGCTGCCGGCCAACACCGCGATCACCCAGCCGATGTACGAAGACCGAATCAACGCCTTCGGCAGCGGCCATCCCGGTGGCGCGAACTTCTGCATGGCGGATGGATCGGTACGGTTCATCAAGGAGGGAACGCCTGCCCTTACCTTGAAGGCGCTTGGCACGCGCGCCGGTAGCGAAGTCATCGGTGATTACTAAACCTCAAGGATGGAGCAACGACGATGAAATTCCCCCGTCTTGGGGCCCTGGTCCTTGCGACCGGGTTGATCGCGACCCTCGGGTGCGGCGGCGGGCCCACGCTCGCTGAAGTGACCGGTACCGTTAAACAAAATGGTAAAGGCCTGGGGAAAATCCAGGTCGAATTCCTTCCCGAACAGCCGGGCCCGCGTTCGATCGGCGTCACCGACGAAAGCGGCAAATACACCCTCAAGACCGACGGCGGTAGCGCGGGTGCACTGGTCGGTTCGCACCGGGTCATCCTGCGCGACATCGGATTGTTCGGCGATAAACTCATGGGGCGCAAGGGGGAAGGGAAAGACCTTTCCAATGGAAAGAAACCCCGCATCCCCGCGGATATGTCCGATCTGGCCAAATCGAAGTTGAAAAAAGACGTCGCGGGCGGCAAGAAAAACGAAATCGACATCGAAGTGAGCGCGCCAAGTCCCGAACCCGAGTGACCTGCGCGGCTTCGATGCCTGTACTCTGTAAAAGAGATCGAAGCCTCCCCCATGCGGGGAGGCTTTTTTCGTGTTCCGAGTTTTGGACAGCGCCAAGGGCGCCTGCTGCCGAACTTTGCTGGTTCCGTCTCGCGCGCCTGACTTTCTCTTGTCCAACCCTAAATCAAGTCAAAGCGACCTTCCTCCCATTCGGGGCCTTTACCACCCATGATCTCTTTCTCCGCATCGCTCGCGCCCTTGCTGCTCCTCACCCTTGCCCCAGCTCAATCAGGCAAGCGCGAATTCCTTTACGAAACGGCTCCCTTCCCTTCCTGCCACGCCTCGACCTTGCTCGAAGTTCCCGATGGCATACTCGCCGCCTGGTTTGGCGGCACTCACGAAAACCATCCTGATGTCGGTATCTGGACTTCCCGGCGCACCGCTGAGGGCTGGTCCGCCCCGGTCGAGGTGGCCAACGGCGTACCCACCGAGAGCAACGGCAAACGCTACCCGACCTGGAACCCGGTGCTTTGCCGCGTGCCTGGCAAAATCGTCCTCTTTTACAAACTGGGCCCGGCTCCCGATCTCTGGTGGGGGATGCGCAAGGAATCGACCGACGAGGGGAAAACCTGGTCGGCCGCGATCCGCCTTCCCGACGGTTTCCTGGGACCCGTCAAGAACAAACCAATCACCATGCCCAACGGTGATCTGTTGTGCCCCTCGAGCACCGAGACGCCGACCGAACCGGATCAATGGCGTATCCACTTCGAACGCGTCAATGCCGGCCTGACCAGCTGGACCCGCATCGTTCCGCCCGAGGGAACGCCGCCGCTCGACGCCATTCAGCCGAGTATTCTGGTCGGCCCAAACAATCGACTGACCGCGGTCGGCCGTTCGCGCCAGAAAAAAGTGTTCACCACCCAATCGACCGATGGGGGCAACAACTGGACGCCGCTGGCACTGACGAATCTGCCCAATCCCAACTCGGGCACCGACGCCGTGACCCTCAAAGACGGCCGCCACATGATCGTTTACAACCCGGTCGAAAAAGGCCGCTCTCCCTTATCGGTCGCCGTCTCGACCGACACGGTCAACTGGAAGAAGTTCGTCGACTTAGAAACCGAGCCGGGCGAATTCAGCTACCCCGCGATCATCCAGACTTCCGATGGCAGGATTCACATCAGCTACACCTGGCATCGCAAAAAGATCGCCCATGTGGTGCTGGACGAGAATGCGGGGAAGTAACGGCGATCCGCCTTCCGCGAAGGAGGCTTCGCCTACCTAAGGCTTCAGCAAAAAGCGCAAGATCTGAAACAGCTTCTCCGGGTCGGTTTCTCCCTTTTTCAGGCGGCAATAGGCCCGGGTGCCATCGACCACCTTCAACCGGCCGTTGGAACGCCCCGCAAGCAGGTGCGCCTTGCGCGAATCGCGGTAGGTGAGGATCATTTCGATCGGTGCGTCGGGCGATTCGGGGCGGTCGAGGTGGATCGAGAGAATGTTCCAGCGCGCGGCCATCAGACGCGTTTCCGCCACCTTCAATAGCCAGGTCACCGGTTCGGGCAATGGCCCGAATCGGTCGGTCAATTCGGTGCGGAAATCCTCGATCCGCTCAAATCGCCGGATGCGGGCCAGCCGCCGGTAAACCTCCAAGCGTTGCTTCGTCACCGGCACATAATCGCGCGGCAGGTAAGCGGGCCAAGGCAAATCAATCGTGACATCGATGTCGGCGCGGGCCGGTTGGTTTTTCAAACCGCGCACCGCGTTTTCCAAGAGCTGGCAATAAAGCTCGTAGCCGACCGAGGCGATGTGGCCGCTTTGCTGCGTGCCCAAAATGTTCCCAGCCCCGCGGATCTCAAGATCGCGTAGCGCGATCTTGAAGCCGGCTCCCAACTCGGCAAATTCCTCGATCGCCTTGAGCCGGCGCACCGCCTGAGGATTGGACTGTTTGCGGCCGTCAAGCAGGAAGTAAGCATAAGCGCGCGTACGACTGCGGCCGACGCGGCCGCGCAACTGATGCAGATCGGCAAGTCCGTAGTGATCGGCTTCATTGACGAAAATCGTGTTGGCCGAAGGAATATCGAGGCCGCTTTCGATGATCGTCGTCGAGATGAGCAGATCCGCCTCGCGGCGAATGAACTTCACCATCGCGCTTTCGAGATCCGACTCGTGCATCTGACCATGAGCCACGGCGATGCGAGCCTGGGGCACTAGCCGGCGAATCCGCTCGGCAAGCGGTTCGATATCGACGACGCGCGGATGCACGAAAAAAGCCTGGCCCTCGCGGTTCAGTTCGCGCACAAGCGCGTTCTTGATCAGAGTCTCGTCGAAACGGATAATACGCGTTTCTACCGCCAAACGGTCAGGCGGCGGCGTCTCCAGATTGGAGATATCGCGGATCCCCAATAGCGACAAGTGCAATGTCCTTGGAATCGGCGTGGCCGTCAGGGTGAGCACATCGACGGTTTCGCGCAACTGTTTCAAGCGCTCCTTGTGCTCGACGCCGAAGCGCTGCTCCTCGTCGATGATGAGCAGTCCCAGATCTTTAAATCGAATATCCTGGCTGAGCAAGCGATGCGTGCCGATGACGACATCGACCGAACCTTGTTCCATTCCCTTGAGCGTTTCGCGCACTTCGGCGGGGGTGCGGAAACGATTCAGCGAGCCGACCGTGAAGGGGAAATCGGCGAAGCGCCGGCTGAAGTTGCGGTAATGCTGTTCGGCAAGCACCGTAGTCGGCACGAGGATCGCCACCTGCCTGCCGTTGTCCACCGCCTTGAAGGCGGCGCGTAGCGCCAGCTCGGTTTTGCCGTAGCCGACATCGCCGCAAACGAGCCGGTCCATCGGCCGGGCGCGCTGCATATCCCCCTTGATTTCGCCGATCGCGTTGAGCTGGTCGGGTGTTTCCTGATGGCCGAAACCGGCTTCGAAGGAGCGTTGCCAGTCGCTGTCGGGCGGGTATTGCGAGCCGGTGGTCCCCTCGCGCTTGGCCTGCAAGGCGATCATGTCGGCGGCCAGATCGAGCACCGCCTCCTGAACCTTCTCCTTGCGTTTTTGCCAGTGCGTGCCGCCGAACTTCGAAAGCTCAGGCTCGGCCTTCGAACCGCCGACATATTTCTGCACCAAGTCGATGCGCGTTGCCGGCACATACAGCTTGACGCCATCGCGAAACTCAAGCACCAGGTGCTCTTCCGCCTGCCCGACTCCGGGAGCGCCCGGCGCTCCGCCTGCCCTCGACCCGTCGACGGGAATCGGGACTTTGCCGTTGGCGCCGCTTTTGTCCAAAAGCCGCATGCCCAGGTACTTGGCGATGCCGTGGCTGACATGGACGACGAAGTCGCCTTCGTCGAGATCGAGGAAGCTGTCGATGGCGCGCGATTCGAGCTTGCGCGTCGAAACCGACTTGACCGGCGAGACATCCTTGTGGAAAAGCTCTTGGCCGCCCAGCACGACCAGGGCGCCGTCGCCCCCTTCCTTGCCGCGAAAATCCTTGAAGATGCCCGGGATGCGGAAGCCGCGCTGAACCTTCCCCTGAATCAGGTGCAGCAGATGGCCTTTCGCCAGTTGGCCCGCCGCAAGTACCTCGTTCAGCCGGCGCGACTCGGCCTCGCCATGCACCGCGATCATCACATGGGAATGGCCGCAGGCCTGATCAAGTTCGTCGCGAATGCGCTCAACCGACCCAGAGAAGCGTTCCACCGATTCGACCGGCAGCCGGCACATCGATTCGAAACTGGGGGCGGGAAAGGCGCTGACCACCACCGAAGGCACCGAGGTGAGCTGGAGCATCACCCCCTCGACGCTAAAGAGCCCGACGACATCCTCCATTCGCTGCGCGAACGCCTTCGCCTGCTCGTCGAGTTCGACCGGTTCCCAGAGCACGGCCCAGGAGCCGGGCGGCAGGTGCTCGATCAAATTGCCCGTTGGCGCCGGTGCTTGCGCCCTTTCTTTGTCCGCCGTACCCGGCTCGCAAAGCGGCATGAGCGAGGCCTTGGGCAGGGTTAATTCAGAGCGCTGGGTTTCGGGGTGAAATTCGCGGACAGATTCGAGTTCGTCGCCGAAGAATTCCAGGCGCAACGGCTTGAGCCGGTCGGGCGAAAAGATGTCCATGATCCCGCCGCGGCGCGCGAATTCGCCGGTTTTCTCGACGATGTCGGCGCTCGTGTACCCGGCGCTCACCAGCCATTTGGCCAGTTCTTCCGGGTCCACTGTGCTGGCAGGGATGAGCGGAATCGACTGGCTTGCCAGTTCGTCGGGAGAAGGAACGGGCTGCATCAGGGCCGAGATGGGGGCCAGAATGATGCGGGAACCGCCTCCCTCCCTGGGAGTCTCCTTGAGGTTGGAAACGAGAGCGAGCCGCTCGCGGTGTTCGCGGTCAAGCCGCGTGTCGCCGGGAAGCGAACCGGTGATCGGGAACAAGGCTGGGGTCGCACCTGTGAACGATTCAAGATCGGCCGCCAGGCCTTCCATGTCGCGCACATGGGCCATCGCCACGAGCAGGGAGCCCTTGGTGGCCTGGGCCAGGGCGGCAATCGTCAGTGCGGCGCTGGAGCCATAGGCCCCATCGATTGTGCCGGAGCGGCCACGCTGCAAGCCGGCGATGAGATCGGCAAACCCGGGCAAGGTCGCGAACAGAGCGGGAAGGTGAGCAAAGTCGCCTGGCAGCCCGGTAGTCGAAGGACGTTCGGAGGGAAAGACCGGGGGCTTGACCGGGATTGCCTGAGCATCTGCCGCGGCTTTTGACGGTTTCGGCCCCGGGGCGTCCTTGAGCTTTTGAGGTTCCTTCTCTTTGGGTTCCTTTGGGGTCTTCTTTAAATCCTTCGTGTCTTTTGCGCTTTTGCTTGCTTTGGCAACGCGCGTGGAGGGGGGAGTCGCGGGCGCCGCGGCGGAAGAACCCAGGCTCTTTGCCAAAGCCTTGTGCTCCGGCTCTGTCCTTGGCTCCGGTTCCATTCCGGGAACTTTGGCCGCTTTCCGGGGAGTTCGGGCCACGAGAAGGAGATTCCTGGTGTCCATGCAATGCATCCCGGCCGGAGCGGGCCAATTTCCCGCCGGTTCAGGGTGCTTGAGCGACCCCTCTATCTTAAGGACCCATCGGGACGTAAAAGCCAATTTCACGCAATTCGAGCCCTTGGGTGTTTGCCCCGGTCGCCTCCGCTTCGAAGACGGCGATCCTTTTTGATTATCGCAGCGATCTCGGGACCGACCGACACACGAGGGTCAGGCACCCCTAAAGCCGCCATCCCCGATCCCTCCGGGGAAGGCCGTGGGGTTTGTGCTGCCGGACTAAAATCGTTGTAAAATCAAATCCTGCGAGAGGTTAGTTTTTCTTTCCGCAAATTTCTGTCACCATTTGCGCAAAAAGTGTGACAGGCGAGTCGAGGCGCCTCAAGTAGGGGTATGGAAAACCATCAAAACCTCCCTCTGTGCCCCCAATGCGGCAACCCCATCCCCGCGGAATCTCCCGGCGGCCATTGCCCCAGGTGTCTGATGGCCCAGGCGGGCCTGACAACCGGGGCCTCCTTCGCGGGAGCCTCGTCCGCCGGCGCGCCTCCCTTCGTGGCCCCCACGATCGAGCAAGTCGCCAGGGCGCTGCCACATCTGGATATCCTCGAACTGATCGGCCAGGGAGGGATGGGCTGCGTCTTCAAGGCGCGCCAGCCCAAGCTCGACCGGCTCGTGGCGCTCAAGGTCCTGCCCTCCAGTTTCGCGCAAGACCCGGCCTTCGCCGCTCGTTTTGAAAAAGAGGCCCGCGCCCTGGCGGCGCTCAACCACCCCAACATCGTCACGATCCACGATTTCGGACAATCGGGAGGTTTTTACTACCTCTTGATGGAATTTGTCGACGGGGTCAATTTGCGCCAGGTGCTGCGTAGCCGCAAGCTTGCTCCCCGCGAAGCGCTCGCCATCATCCCGCCCCTGTGCGATGCGCTGCAGTTCGCTCACGATCGGGGAATCGTCCACCGCGACATCAAACCGGAAAACTTGCTGCTGGATAAAACCGGACGGATCAAGGTTGCCGATTTCGGCATTGCCAAAATCCTCCGAGCGGACGCAAGCGCTCTGGATCGCGCAGGTGCAGGCCGAACCGGGGAAAGATCGCAGAGTGACCACACCGACGCGGAGACGATGGCCGGAACGCCCAGGTACATGGCGCCGGAGCAATCGAAGCCGGGTGCGGAGACCGACCATCGCACCGACATCTATTCGCTTGGCGTGGTTTTGTACGAGATGCTCACCGGCGAAGTGCCGACCGGCAAATTCGAAGCTCCCTCGCGGCGCGTGCTCGTCGATGTGCGCTTCGACGAAATTGTCCTGCAGGCCCTCGAAAAGACGCCGCAGTTGCGCTTTCAAAGCGCCACCGATTTCCGCACGAAGGTCGAAACGGCGCTACGTGAAGAGTTCTCTTCGGCCGCCACCGCCACCTCCGTGACCGCTCCTGGTAATGCTCCAGAAAATGGTGAGCGGTTCCTGGGCCAAACCTCCTGCTATGTCAGCGACAAAACCTCGCTCGCTAGCTTCTCCGGGCAGTTTTATCACTTCCGCCAGGTCAGAGAGCTCTCGCTCGACTCCGCGTACTTGTCGCTGGTCGGCGCCGGCCAAACGATCCGCATTGCCCTCAGGGCGATCAAGGATGTCAGCCTGGGCCAGTATCCGCGTCTGATGAACCCCGCGGGACTCGACCTGATCAGCCTGACCTACGAGGAAAAAGGAGAACCGAAACAGATCTTCCTGGCCCCCTATCCAGGAAGTGTGTTTGGCGCGCCTTCACGCTTCAACGAATATGTGAACATCTGGTTCATGAAGATCCGCCAGGCGGTCGAACAGGCCACCGGCAAGCCGCCCGCATTGACCCCCGCATCGGACCTCGGCGTGCCGGGCAGTTCCCTCTGGCTCTACCTGATCTTTGGGATGCCCCTCCTTGGCGCGCTGGCCATCGCCGTCGAATCACGCGCACTGTCAATCGATGCCCTTTACCCCTCCCTCGTTGCGGGCGGAGGATTCCTTTTCATTGCGCTCATCGACCTGGGATTGCTCATGTTCTTCCGAAACAAAGCCAAGGCGAAAGAACCGCTACAAAAGGGCCGCCGCATCGCGATCGGCGTGATTGGCCTGCTCATTCCCGTGATCATCATTGGCTTCATGTGGACCGTCAAGCGGCGAAGCGAACTCGATCTCGAATACCAGACCAAGCTGTTGCAACTGGGCAAGATGCAGGAGGACCTCGATCGCGATCGAGCCAGCATGGACCAAAACAAGGCCGCCTTGATCCAGACCGCGGTCGGCGAGATGGTCCGCTCTCGCGATCCAAGGGATCCGCAAAAGGCCAAACAGTTCGAGCCAAAGGCGAAACAATTCGCCGGAGAAATCGAAGGATTGACCGGCCGGCAACAAGAGATCAGCCTTAATGGCGCCCGGATCTTCCAACAGAAAGTCGCGCTGCAACGCGCCATCCCCATTTTTCCGGACTGGTTTGGCCTGGGCGCAGCGATGGCCGCGGCGCTCATTCTTTCCGCCTTATTCCTCGTGCTTCAGCCAGGGGTTCCCTTGATCTTCGCGATCGCCTTTGCGCTTTGCGGAGTCGGCACGGCGGGGATCACCTTGTGGGATTCCCATTCCGAAGGGAACGCGACCCGCGAATTGCTCGATGGGACGTCCCAGGCGGTGGTGGCCGATCTTCCCGGCGTGGCTGGGAGATTCGGTCCCATCTATGGAACCTTCCAGCCGGTGACGAGCGTCGTTCATGACAATGCGGTGGCCACCGCTTCCCTCGCGGTGCAGCCGAGGTGCCTGGTTGCCTTGCGCACTTTCATTCGGCAGGGCAATCAAACCACGACCGAGATTCCGGCCATGTCCTTCTGGGCCGTGCATAACGATATCGATTCTTCGCGATCGTTTTCGTTTCACTGGTTTGCAAAAACCAGTAACTCAGGAGAACAGGTCCTTATCTTGGCAGATGGCGAGGGGCACGAAGCCAGCTCGACCACTGCCCAGACTGCGCTGCCCAAAGGGCTTGTCTGGAAAACGATCCTCCCCGACCCCATGGCCATTGGAATTGTCGGCCGGAACGAGGTTTTGACTTACCCCATCCCCGGACCGGCGGGCTACGGCCAGCTTGCCCCCAAGGTGTGGAACCGCATTCCGGTGCTCGTTGGTGAATCTCCTGACGGTAAAACGCCGCCAGTCGAAGTCTTGGCGCACTGGGCCGTATTCCCCTTGTCGGGTCCTGCAAGCTTGAGGCAACCGGGCCTTCTGAAAAAGTTGGGATCGATGCCCGATAGCGAAGCGCTTAAGGATATGCGCATCGCGCCCGACTGGTGGACGCAGGCGATGGTGGTCGAGGCCGAATCCCAGCACATGGTGGTTGCCATGTCAGGGGAGGGAAATCCCGGTTTTTTTCGGCTCACCTGGAAAATCAGCTCGCCCCGAGCCAAGGTCGCCATCCTCCGCTTTCGCAAGGAGAAATTGAAAATCGATATGGAGCAAGATCCCGAGACCAAGGAATATGGGATCACCCTATCCGGGGAGTTTTTGAAGAAGTCTTCCACCCTGTGCAATCTGCAATGGGTGTTGCAAAAGAAGGTTGGGTCGTGGATACTTGAAAACTGGCAAATCCCCGAGGCAATGAATTGGACCTACCCCGCTCCCGGCGAACCGGCGGCCGCCAAGGTTTGGTTGAATCACCCGGTGGCATTGGTGCAGTCGCAAAGCGATCCGGTGACGATCGAACTGGCTGACTCCGATCCTGACAGGCCGGACCCGTTCGACACTTTCAAGCTTTCCGCTGTGCGCACGGGAGGATCAGTCGATCCCAGCGGTGCTCCGGTTCCTCCGTCTGTGGGATCAGGTCTTGTGCTGTCCCCCATTCCAGACAGAGTGCAACCGGCAAGCCCAACGAGTCCGGCAAATACGCCGGCCAACACGGTTCCCGCTCAAGCGGATTCTTCTTGGCAAGTTCTCCTGAACGAGTCGGCGGAACGGTTGCGCAACCACTCAAAGACCAACGGCGAAATCGAATACACAATCAAACGCAAAGGCGAGTCTCACACCTGGACAAAAACGAACTCGCAGGCATACGATCGCGATCCGTTGCGCGCGGCGGTGGCGCTGGCCGCCTCGTGCACCAAGGAAGTCGAGGGAGATGGCGCCACGCCGGAAGCCTGGAAGAAAAGAGCGAAGCATCCTTCCTCTTTTCATGCGACCTTCGATCCGCCCTTACTGATCGCGGTGCGCGACAAACCCAAATCAGACTCTTTAAAGATCAAAGAAATCCTCATTCCTTTACCGGAAGATCAATTACCCCCCGGCGTCTATTTATGCGAAGAAGGCAAGGTCCGGCTCATGCAAGGTTATGCACCTGAGATTCTTGCCGAACTGATCAAAGCGAAGGAGTTTTCGTTGAAGGATCTGCCGGCCTACAAGAAACTCTTTTCCAACGAGCTCACCCGGCCTTAGGGCCAGGCAAATGACCTGACCTCTGAGACCTCCGCGGAAGCGGCCTGTTCGTTCGCGCTTGGAGGTCGGCAGGGCAGCCCGAAACGGCCTTGGTTTGTGATCCTGGGCAGGGTGCAAAGAGGTCTATTCTTGATTCACTGGCCTCGCGACCTCGTCGTTAGCTCTTATCCTTCCTATTCTTAAGTCCACTACCGAATCATCGTTAGAGCCGAAGCCTTCAATCGTTTGAAAAATTCCAAAGCGCCTCTGTAACGGCGTTAGCCCCTCCCTTGCTATAGGCTTTTGAATAGACCTCACGTCTTGGAAACGGTCTGTTTTCCCCAAGTCACCCAGGCAAAAGCAAAAAATGAGCACCCCTCAATCCGGGATTCAGCGCCAGCACGAGCTCGACGCGCTTCGGGCTTTTGCCATGCTTTTGGGTATCGCTCTGCACGGCGCCCTTACCTACACAGGCAGTCCATGGATCGTGCAGGATCCGCAATCGAGCCCTTTCTTCGAATGGCTCTGCGGAGCAATTCATGGCTTCCGCATGGCGCTCTTCATGCTCGTCAGCGGCTATTTCACGATGATGCTCTGGCGCAAGCGCGGACTCGTGGCACTGCTCAAGCAGCGCACGACGCGCGTGCTGTTGCCCTTGCTCGCGTCGATGGCGATCGTGATGCCGTTGCTCATCGTGGCGATCGTCACGGCTGGCGGCATCGTGCAGTCACAACAAGCGCAAGTGCGTAAGGCGAGCGGGCAAACCGAAGAAGTCGTTGATACGGTCAAGAGCCAGGATGCCGATGCCCTGTACTTGGCCCTGATCGATGGCTCCGATCCCAACCAGGTCGATATTGCGCATGGTCTGCCGGCGATCGCCTGGGCCGCGGCCAAGGGAAACACCGAAATCGTCGAGCTGCTCCTCGATGGCGGCGCCGATGTCAACGCCAGCAATGCGGACCGGCATGGCGCCCTCCATCTGGCCGCGTTCCTTGGCCATGCCGAAGTCGTGGATCTGTTGTTGAAAAAAGGAGCCAACCCGCTTGCTCGCGGCAATTTGAACGACACGGCGCTCGACTCCACCAAGGGAGACCTCGCCTACACCAAATCGGTCGCCATCGCGATGAAGGTGGACCTGCCCTCCGATGAGCAGTTTGAAACGAACCGCGCCGCCTGCCGAACGCGGCTTCTGGCCGCCGAGGCCCAGAAGGCCGAGGCGAACAAGAAAGAAGCGGACAAGAAACCGGTCGCCCTCAATGGCTTCCTCCCATCGCTGCGCGCACAGTACCGCGCCTTCATCGATTCCGATCGCTTCACTGTCCGCCTGGCGCCCACCCTTCCCGAAGGGAAACTCTTCACAGGCGAATTATTCGGCCACCTTTGGTTCCTCTGGCAGCTTTGCTGGCTCGTGGCGATCTTTGCGGTCCTGGTTTCAATCGGGTCCTTCTTGCCGGGGTCCTTCAAAATCCCTTCCGCGCTGATCGTCACCCCTTTGCGCTGGCTGTGGCTGATTCCGCTGACGATGGTGCCACAGCTCTTCATGGGGATCACGATCCCGATTTTCGGCCCCGATACTTCCTCCGGCCTGCTACCTCAACCGCATGTGCTCTTCTACTACGCGATCTTCTTTTTCTTCGGCGCGCTCTATTTCGATTGCGATGATCGCGATGGCCGGCTGACGCAGTGGTGGTGGCTGGAGGGAGCGCTCGCCCTGTTCGTCGTGCTACCGCTGAACTACGCCTATCCGCCCGACTTGTTCCTCGGCGGCCTCTTGCAAGTGATTTATGCCTGGGGCATGTCCTTCGGCCTGATGGGCCTGTTCCGCACCTTCCTCAGTCAGGAATCGAAGCCGGTCCGCTACCTTTCCGACTCCGCCTACTGGCTTTATCTGACCCACCTTCCTGTGCTCATTCTCCTGCAAGCCTGGTTGCGCGGCTGGAACCTCTCCCCCTTTGTGAAATTCACGGTCGCCTGCGTTCTGACTACCATGATCTTGCTTGTGGTCTACGAATACATGGTCCGCTACTCGTGGATTGGCAGCTTTCTGAATGGGCCGCGCAAACGGCAGAAAGTGAAACCGAGCCTTGAAGTGCAACCGGTGCTTGAGACCACAGGCCAAGCCTCTTGAATGTGCTGACGGCGGTCCATTCTCGGCAAAGACAAATGACCGCCTTTAGCTTCGGTGCTTTTCCAAATATCTTGCAAATTCGTCAGCGATGTCCTGTTTCGCGATCAAATGGGCCGAAGCTTCGATGTCATCGAAGAAACCCCAAACTCGCAGCACGGCATCTCCATGAATGCATGCAGAAGCGGAAAGAGCCGCGAAGTTCACCTTGGTTTCTCTTCTCCCTTTTTTGTCATAGAATGCTTGATCGAAAAGTGCTCTTACTTGATCTTCACTAGGAAAATCATGCCGACAACTCAGGATGATGGCGCAAGAACGATTGATTCGAACGAGCTTGAGTGCTTGGATCAACGCTTCGCCGGCGACTTCGACCACGCCGGCAAATCGAATCTCCTTCTCGCTTGATAATTCGACTTCCGGCCCAATTTCGCCGATCCCGGGCGTTTGTAAAAACTCTTTGTGATATCTCCAAAGCTTCTTGTACCTTGTGACCCTGGTTGGAATCTGCCAGAAGGCATCCGAGATAAAACACCAAACTCGATACGGATGTCCTGAAAATCTGCCGAATTCTTCAAGGCATTCCCATCCACAATGAATGACCAAGTCTTCAACCGTGTACTGAAATCCAACTCTCGTCGTCAGAAAGTTAACGGCCCCGATATTTGGGAAAAGCGGAAGATGGTCAGGCACATCTTCTCGTTTCAAGACAATCGATTCGTTATCTTCAAACACATTTTTAGTTGCGTTTATTTTAATACCAACATCCATTGAATCCGGCTTCTCTTCTTGTGAGCAGGGGAACTCTTGCCTTTCGCCAAAGGGAGTCATTCAAGATGACGACCTTCTGGAGAATCTCAGGGCACTTGGGATGATTCCCGTGGAGCTATCTCACTTCCCAGAGCCGCAATAGGTCAGAATCAAATCTGCCAACCAATTTCATTAGACATCCATTCAAGGGAAACCGAAATTCTATTGATTTCGTATAATCCCATTCGTCCATTTCTGCATGGTTTGGAAATCTCTTTATGAGTTCATCCGCGGTCCATTCGAACGGTAGGTACCCGTGCCTCACCTGAACCGGCGACTCCAACGGCCTGCAGAAATTGACATTCCAGTGCGTACCATCCCTAAACCGCTCGGCTTTCAAATAAACCTTGGGAAAAAGATTTACCCGGTAGATGCACCTAACCGTTTCTTCTTCTGTTGCCATCAAAACGCGAGGTGCCAGTTCTGTCTCGCAGATCGGTTCCCCTAACTCCGAAAAACACCCCGGCGGAAAGACAAATCGATGATGCCGCTGGCACCGCGCATCTCCCTTTTTGACCTTACTGTCAAATTGCTGCTTCGAGAGCTCCTTGGCCTCCAATGCTTTTAAGATGTCGGCCTTCGCCTGCATCTTGTCAACAAAAAAAGCTTCAACTTCGGTGATCATGACTTCGAATGGAAGGCGCCAGTACGGATCAAAATGGCAACCGTTCGCCTTGTTACTTGCATAACACGCCTTGGACTTATTTCGGTTTGATTGGGCTGATCCATTCTGCACTGAATCGATAAGAATCTGCTAACAAGCAAAAACCTGGGCCAGGAGACCTCATGGCAGGTCCGTTGGTAGTCTATGTTGATGTGGACGACACGCTAATTCGCACAGCCGGCAACAAGCGCATCCCGGTCAGCCACGTGAGCGAACATGTTCGGATGCTCGCTGCCGCGGGCGCCGAACTCTATTGCTGGAGTACCGGCGGAGGACCTTACGCACAATCCGTGGCCCAAGAATTGGGGATTGCGGACCTGTTCGCTGGTTTTCTGCCCAAACCTCAGGTACTGATCGACGACAGGGCCGTTTCCGACTGGCGTCGGATGATCGAAGTTCATCCTGGTGAATGCCCCAGGTGGACTGAGGAAGCCTACAGGCGAGCGATCACTTGAACCCACCCACCGATAACCGTTGTCCATTCGCCAAAAGGTAATCTCACAACGAATTGCATGGATCGATTGATCCGCTTCCGCATAGTTCAGATCATTCCTCGTTTCCTTATTGGCGAAATAGCCGTCCCCTTTCGAGGCGGGAAGACCTTCGAAAGGGGACGGCATCAATTCAATCACCGGACCGGTTACTTTGCTTGCTTTTTCACAGCTTCCAGTCCCTCACGGATTCCCTGAATCACAAAATCCGGATCGTCCGCGTGCAGGCCATGGCCTCCGTTGACCGACTGCTTGAGGGTGCTGTTGGTGGAGATTTTTTTCAAATCGATCTGCAACGCCTGTACGATTTCTTCAATCTTGAGCGAGACCTCCTCGGGCAGCCTCCCGTCCACCCGGAACTTCGAGCTGTGGGTGAGGAGGATCGCCGGTTTGGCTCCTATCCCTTTGAGGGCTCGAACCTGGGCATTGCAAGCTTTCGCGTCGATCTTTTCGGGATTCGCGTTGGGATCGCTTATCCGCCGGGTAAGGAATTCTCTTCCTTTCGCCACACTTTCCGGTTCGCCCGGCTTGGGAGCGCCGAGCATGTCGATCAGTTGGCGGTCCATGTCGGGATGAGTCGAATCGACCAAAACCATGCCGAGCACCTGTTCAGGATACCGGTCGGCAAACATGCGCGCGTGCAAGCCTCCATAGGAGTGCGCCACAAGCAGGTAGGGGCCGGGTACTTTCGCCTTGGCGAGCAGGGCATTCAGGTCTTCGGCCAGATCCAGACTCGTTCGGGGCAATTTCTTGGGCGGGTCGCTTTTTCCCAAGCCAGCCCGGTCGTAAATGCAAACCCGGTTCGTCTTGGAAATCTCCTCGATGACTTTGCGCCATTCGGGATCGCCCGCACCAGCCGCCCCCATGCCCGCCTCGATGACCACCGTGGGCGCCCCCTGCCCGCGCGTCAAAAGCCGCAGCTTCCGCCCGCCGATATCCACCATTTCCACCTTGTCGGCGGTTTCCGGTTGCAGCAGCGGCAACATAGCCGATTCGCTTGGGGCCGCCAAGCCAAGGGAACTCAAAAATAGCGCAACGCTCAATTTCATTTTTCACCTGATGGTAATGCCAATGATTGTGATTGTTGGGGGCGGGAGGAATGCGCATCTGACGGGAGCCGCCGGGTCAACCCCCTATGCCGCAATCACTGCCCGCGGAATTTCAGCCAAGTTCATTCAAGCCCCTCAGGACGCGGCCCTTGGCCCATTGAGATGGCCCATGCAATGACCACAACCCGGTTCGCTGCTCGACACCGAGAGGCTCTCCATTCAAAATGAAACATCGGAGTCGGCAGGTTACATCCGGCGACGCGATTGGAAGAAAAATCGATCCTAACTTTCCGGGCCAATGCCAAAGCGGCTAAGCTCGCGACCCACTTGTTGGGGCCATTCCCACATTGGACTCAACATCCGTTGTCAATGGAAACTCACGCCATTCCGAGGCAGCAACTTGTCCCCAGGGAATTTCTCGGACTTTGTCATCCTGCCACACAACCACGGGTGTATTCGTTTGCCTGGCAAAGTCGATCGCTTTCAAGTACATCAACTTCAATTACTCACGCGTTTAACACCCTCCTACCGGACTCCATTCAATCGCGCCTGGGAAATCTCTAAGATGAAACGGGGAATCGTCTTCGGGTCCATTTCAGGGAAATCGGCCCGGCAATGACGCCAAAGTCTATTGGCCCTACTTCACGCGTTTTCCTGGGAGCGGGCTTGGCTGCAAACCGGGCTGCCTTTGTCCAGCCCACACCATTGAGGCGATCCTGAATGGGATCGATGACAGCCGCCATCATGAGCGCAATCGATTCGGCGAAAGCATCCTGCTCTCTCTTCGAGTGCCGATCTCATGACGGTGCCTATCCCTTGCTTTGCACCCCATGGCGCGCCTTGTGTCTGTCGACTCAATCGACCCTGGCGGTAAGTCCCTCATGAGCGAACCTCAATCGGGCATTCAGCGCCAGCACGAGCTCGACGCCCTGCGGGCCTTTGCCATGCTTTTGGGCATTGCCTTGCACGGATGCCTGGCTTATGCCGGATTCCCCTGGATCGTGCGGGATCTGCAATCGGCTCCCGGGTTTGAAGTGCTTTTTTGCGCCATTCATGGCTTTCGCATGCCGTTGTTCATGCTTGTCAGCGGTTATTTCACCATGCTGCTTTGGCGGCGAAGAGGATTGGCCGCTCTCTTGAAGCAGCGGACCTGGCGCGTTCTCGTTCCATGTTTGCTCGGGTTCGTCACGATCATGCCCGCCATGATCGGCGTGGTCATCCTCACCGATGGGATGGTGCGGTCTCAGGATGCGCGCATCCGCCGCGCAAAGGCAGAACCCTCGGAACTGATCGATGACATCCGCAACCGGAGCACCGAAGACCTCTGGCTTCACCTTTGCGACGGATCGAATTCGAATCAAGTCGATGCGGAATTCGGCCTGCAGGCTTTGAACTGGGCGGCTCTTTATGGCGATGGCGACGCGATCCTCCTCCTGGTCGAACAAGGGGCTCGGATCGATCAGGGCGATGGAGATGGCTACCGGCCCCTACACTGCGCCGCTGCCTTTGGCCGCCATGAGATCATCGATTTGCTCCTGCGCCTGGGTGCCGATCCCACGGTGCAGGGCCGCCTTGCCGATACCCCTTTGCAAACAACGCAGAACAATCTTGCCACCACCCAATTCATCGCCGCGGCACTTCGCATCGACATGCCTTCGGAAGAGAAGATCACCCAAGGCTGGGCGAAATGCCGCAGCCTCCTGACCGCGGCCATGGAAACGCGCAAGCACACGGTCCCTCAAGCAAGGAATTCGGCTCAGGAACCAGGAGCGGGGGAAGGGGGCCTGGCTTTGCTAAGGGCTCAATACAAAGCCTTTCTGAACGCGGATGCTTTTGCCCTTCGCTTGAGTCCCGAGGCTCCTGCCTTGGAACTCTTCAATACCGATATCTTCGGCCATCTCTGGTTCCTCTGGCATTTGTGCTGGCTGGTGCTGCTCTTCGCGCTTTTCACGCTGATTGGCTCGTTCTTGCCAATCCCCAAGATTTCGAGCGCCTGGACCTCGACGCCCTTGCACTGGCTTTGGTTGTTTCCCTTAACCATGGCATTCCAGTCACTCATGGGAATCGGCATACCCAATTTTGGACCGGATACTTCCAGCAGCCTTTTACCTCAGCCCCATGTGCTCTTTTATTACGCCATCTTTTTTTTCTTTGGAGCGCTTTATTTCGACTGCGATGATGCTCAAGGCCGCTTGACGCGGTGGTGGGGACTGGACCTTGGCCTGGCTCTGCTCGTTGCCCTTCCCCTGGCGCTCCTCACTCATGCACAGAATGATGTCGTCCCCCTCCCCTGGAAGCTGAGTGAAACCGAACATGTTGTGATTTCCGGAGTTTTTCAGGTGATCTACGCCTGGGCCATGTCGTTTGGCTTGATGGGCTTTTTTCGCGCTTTCCTCAGTCACGAGACCAAGACCATACGTTACCTGTCCGATTCCGCCTACTGGCTTTACCTGTCTCACCTGCCGCTCGTCGTCCTGCTTCAGGCCTGGGTGCGGCCGTGGCCGGTGCCCGCCTTCGTCAAATTCCTCTTCGTGTGCGTGCTAACCACCTTGATTCTGCTTGTGGCCTACCAGTATCTGGTGCGCTACACTTGGGTGGGCCGACTTCTG
>Ga0208492_1000752_pt1 | contig 24879 bp, 23 predicted proteins | sample Subbioar_CSW14AB_FD_184820 | JGI IMG/M metagenome (GOLD analysis project Ga0208492, IMG submission 184820) | Serpentinite rock and fluid subsurface biosphere microbial communities from McLaughlin Reserve, California, USA - CR12Mar_CSW14AB (SPAdes) | ecosystem: Environmental > Terrestrial > Deep... | reverse complement strand
GCCCCGGCTCCGGTCGACCTCGCGTGGGCCGCGCTGGCCGGCACCGGATCCGCGCTCGGCACGGCGTTCCTCTACCGCGGGCTCGCGGCGGGCCGGATGAGCGTGGTCGCGCCGATCTCGGCCGTCGTCAGCGCGGCCGTGCCCGTGGTGGCCGGGGTCGCCGCGGGCGAGCGGCCCGCGCCGCTCGTGTGGGGCGGCATCGGTGTCGGGCTCGTCGCGATCTGGCTCGTGGCGCGGGTGCCCCCGGCGCACGCCGCGTCTCGGACCGGAACCGCCGCGTCGATCCGGGACGGCGTCCTCGCCGGCCTCGGATTCGGCACGGCCTTCGCGGCGATCGGCCAGTTCCGGGAGGAGGCGGGACTCTGGCCCAACGCGCTCGCGATGCTCGTCGCGGTCGTCGTGCTCGCGGCCGGCGTCCTTCTCGTGCGGGCGGGGATCGCGCTGCCTTCGCGCCGCGCGGGGCTCGCGCTGCTCCCCGGAGTGCTCGGCGCCACGGCGCTGACCTTCTTCCTGTTCGCGACCCAGCACGGCCTGCTGACCGTGGTCTCGGTCATCTCGGCGCTCTACCCGGCCGCGACCGTGATCCTCGCCGCGCTCGTCCTGCGCGAGCGCATCCACCGCGGCCAGGCGGTCGGCCTCGCGGCGTGCGCGGTCGCCGTCGCGCTTGTCGCCGCCGGCTGATCCGCCTCAGGACAGCCGCAGGAACCCGTCCACGATCAGCTCCCGCACGCGCGGCAGCAGCTCGGCCCGCAGCGCCGCGCCGTCGACCTCGAGCAGGTCCGCGATCGCCGCGATCAGCGGGCCCACCGGCAGGTCGCCGTCGCACGCGCCCACCAGGGCGGCGAGCCCCGGGTCGGCCTGCAGCGCACGGCCGAACCCGCCGCCCTGCCGCAGCTCGATCACCTGCGGATCCGCGACGCCCGGCAGGTGATGCCGCGCCTCGGTGACGTCCGGGGCGGTGCGGAGCGTGGCCTCGGCGAGCGCGTCGTCGTCCATCGCGGCGAGGCGGTCGTGCGCGGCGAGGGCCTCCGCGAGGTGGATGCCGAGGCCGCCCTCCGACGGGATCGGCTGGGGCACGCGCTCGTATCGCGCGAGGGTCGGCTCATCCGCCGCCCGTCGCAGCAGCACGTACCCGAAGCCGATCGCGCTCACGCCGCGCTCGGCGAAGTCGTCCAGCCAGGCGCCCAGCAGCGCGTCGTGCCGCGCGGAGCCCGGCACCGTCCCGCCGTCGCGGATCCACATCTCCGCGTACTGGATGGGGTCGAGCTGCTCGCGCTCGACGACCCAGACGTCCAGCGGGACATCCGACGACTCGACCCACGCGCGTACGCGGTCGAGCCCGTCGATGCCGCCGCGGGTCTCCCAGTTGCCCAGCAGCTGGGCGACGCCGCCGGGCTCGAGGACGGCGCCGACGCCGGCGATCACCTTCTCGACCAGCGCATCCCCGACCATCCCGCCGTCGCGGTACTCGTAGTCCGGCACGCCCAGGGCGCGCGGCGTGATCACGAACGGCGGATTGGAGACGACGCGGTCGAACGTCTCGCCCGCGACCGGATCGAAGAGGCTGCCGTGCCGGGTCTCCACCCGGCCGCCCTCGGCGTTGAGCAGTGCGTTCAGGCGCGCGAACGCGAGCGCGCGCTCGGAGAGGTCCGTCGCGACCGCGGAGTCGGCGTACCGCAGGGCGCGCAGCGCCTGCACGCCGCACCCGGTGCCGAGGTCGAGCACGCGCCGCGCGGGCGTCGGCAGCTGCAGGCCGGCCAGCGTGAGCGAGGCCCCGCCGACGCCGAGCACGTGGTCCTCGGCGAGCGCCCCGCCGCCGATCGCGAGCTCGTCCAGGTCGCTCGCGAACCACCACTCGCCCGCTCCCTCGCTGTCGAGGTACGACTGGGGCCGGACGATCGCGCGCGGCTCGACCGCATCGCCCGCGACCTCGGCCAGGCCGAGCGACTGGAGGCCGCGGGCGCCGAGGCGCGGCAGCGCCGCATCCACCGCCGGCAAGGGCTGCGCGATGCCGAGCACCAGCAGCCGTCCGAGCGTCGCGAGCGCATCCGACCTGCCGCCGAGCGCGCGCAGCGCCGGGACCCTCAAGCCGCGCCCGATCGCGTCGTCGGCCTCGACGCCCCACGCGGCGCGCAGCGCCTCCGAGCGGAAGCGCGCGGCCGCCAGGTCGCTGGCGAGCGCGGAGCACAGGGCGGCATCGGGGTTCGGGGTCACGGTCCCATTCAACCCCGTGCCGTGTCTCACTTCCGCGCGGAATCGCCCCCGGATTCCGCGCCGAACTGAGACATGGAAGGGGCAGAAAACGGATCTTGCACTCTCACCCCGAGAGTGCTAAAACGGAATTGAGTCCTCATGACTCAGGTCTGAATCGCCACGAGCAGACAGGAGGAGGAATCACGATGGCGATGTTCTTCGACCCGTTCCGTGAGTTCGACCGCGTGGCCGAGCAGCTGTTCGACCGGCAGGGTCCGCGGCTGATGCCGATGGACCTGTACCGCGACGGCGACCACTACGTCCTGAGCGCCGACCTGCCGGGCATCGACCCGGGCAGCGTCGACATCGACGTGGACGGCCAGCTGCTCACCATCCGCGCCGAGCGCACCGCCCGCAGCGCCGAGGGCGTGAAGTGGATCACCCGCGAGCGCGCCACGGGCTCGTACCTGCGCCAGCTCAACCTGGGGCAGGGCATCGACACGGCCGGCATCTCGGCGACCTACGACAACGGCGTGCTGAGCGTGCTCATCCCGATCAGCGAGAAGGCCAAGCCGCGCAAGATCGAGGTCCAGCGCTCCATGACCGCGTCGCAGGACGTCACGCCCGAGCTGACGGCGTAGCCCGCGCAGACGAGGAGGGACCCGGCCGTCGGCCGGGTCCCTCCTCGCGTGCCGGGGGGCGTCAGACGTCGCGGCGCGCACCCTCCGAGGGCACGACCGTGAAGGCGTGGGGGGCCGCGAAGCCGCGGTCCGCGAACGCGGCTGCCGCGGCCTCGGCCACGGCGTCGACGCGCGCCTCGTCCACGAGCGCGATCGCCGCTCCGCCGAAGCCGCCGCCCGTCATGCGGGCGCCGACCGCGCCCTCGGCGAGCGCGGTCTCCACGGCCGTGTCGAGCTCGGGCACCGAGATCTCGAAGTCGTCCCGCATCGAGACGTGCGACGCGACCAGCAGGTCGCCGATGGCGCGCGGCCCCTGAGCGCGCAGCGTCTCGACCGTGTCGAGCACGCGCTGGTTCTCGGTGACGATGTGCCGGATGCGGCGGAACGTCACGTCGTCGAGGAGCTCGCGCGCGCGATCCAGCTCCGCGACGGTCACGTCGCGCAGCGCGGGCACGCCCATGGCGGCCGCGCCCCGCTCGCACGCCTCGCGGCGCTCGCGGTAGCCGCCGGTCGAGTGCGAGTGCTTGACGCGCGTGTCGATCACGAGGAGCGAGAGCCCCTCGCGCGCGAAGCCGAGGTCGACCGACTGGGTCTCGAGGCTGCGGCAGTCGAGGAACGTCGCGGCGTCCGCGCGGCCCATGATCGACGAGACCTGGTCCATGATCCCGGTGGGGGCGCCGACCGCCTCGTTCTCGGCGCGGCGCCCGACGCGCGCCATGTCGAGGGGCGCGAGGCCGAGGCCCCACAGCTCGTCGAGCGCCGAGGCCACGGCGCCCTCGATCGCCGCCGACGACGACAGTCCGGCGCCGATCGGGACATCCGACGCGATCGCGATGTCGACGCCCGGCACGTCCGCCGCTGCGCGCCCGGATGCGGCGAGCGCGGCCCAGGCCACGCCCAGCGCGTACGCGGCCCACTCGGGCACGACGCCGCCCGTCACCGCGTGACCGGCGGGGCCGTCGAACGTCGCGGCGAGCTCGGCGACGGGCAGCTCGACCGGCTGCTCGGCGAACGTCGACACCACGCGGACCACGCCGTCGCCGCGCGTGGCCGCGGCGGCGTAGGTGCGGTGCTGGATCGCGAAGGGCAGCACGAAGCCCTCGTTGTAGTCGGTGTGCTCGCCGATCAGGTTCGCGCGGCCGGCCGACGACCACACGCCGGCGGCGGGGGATCCGGCGACCCGGGTGAAGAGCTCCTGAGCCTGGGCGAGGGCGGTCACGCGCCGACCCCCGCGGCCTGGTCGGCCTCGGCGATCGCGATGCGCAGGCGCTCCGCGGACTGCTCGGGCGGCACGTCGCCGATCCACGCGCCCATCGCGGCCTCCGAGCCCGCGAGGAACTTGAGCTTGTCGGCCGCGCGACGCGGCGACGTGAGCTGCAGGTGCAGGCGGGCGCTGTCGCGGCCGACCTCGACCGGTGCCTGGTGCCACGCCGCGATGTACGGGGTCGGCGTCGTGTACAGGGCGTCGACGCCGCGCAGCAGGCGCAGGTAGAGCGGCGCGAGCTCGTCGCGCTCCTCGGCCGTGAGCTCGGCGAAGTCGGCCGCGTGGCGGCGCGGCGCGAGGTGCACCTCGACGGGCCAGCGCGCGGCGAACGGCACGTAGCCGATCCAGTGCTCGCCCTCGAGGACGACGCGGGGTCCCGCCGACTCGAACTCGATGATGCGGTCGAACAGGTCCGCGCCCTCGCGCTCGATCGACGCCAGCAGCAGCTGCGTGCGCGGCGTGACGTAGGGGTAGGCGTAGATCTGGCCGTGCGGGTGCTGCAGCGTGACGCCGATCTCCTCGCCGCGGTTCTCGAACACGAACACCTGTCGCACGCCGGGCAGCGCCGACAGCGCGGCCGTGCGGTCGGCCCAGGCCTCGATCACGGTGCGCGCGCGCGTGACCGACTGCGTGCCGAACGAGCCGGTGCGCTCCGGGCTGAAGCACACGACCTCGCAGCGGCCGACCGAGGTGCGCGAACGGCCGAGGCCGGGGGCGTTCAGGTCGTCCAGGCCGCGCGGAGCGTCCTCCGCCGCGGGAGCGTCGCCGAACGCCTCGTCCAGCGCGGGGCCGAAGGAGGGCGAGCGGTTCTCGAACACCGCGACGTCGTACGACGACGGCAGCTCCGACGGGTTCGTCGGCGTCTGGGGCGCCAGCGGGTCCAGGTCGGCCGGGGGCAGGTGCGCGCGGTTCTGGCGCGCGGCCGCCACCGAGATCCAGTCGCCGGTCAGCACGTCCCGGCGCATGGTCGCCGTCGCGGGGCGCGGGTCGAGCTCGCGCTCGTCGACGCGGCGCTCGGGCGGCAGGGTCGTGCCGGGGTCGTCGTAGTAGATCAGCTCGCGGCCGTCGGCCAGGCGGGCCGGGCGGCGCACGACGCCGGTGCCCAGCTCCGTCGCGGGCAGGTCGGGGGTGTGCGTCATGGGGATCCTTCGGGAGATGCGGCGCATGTTGACGTCAACATGCATGATAGAGGCAGAACGCCGAGAGGCGGTACACGAAGTTTCGATCGAAGGAGAGCAGGATGGCGCGCAGCGTGTCGGCCGCCGACGTCGCGCGGCTCGCGGGCGTCTCGGGGCAGACGGTGTCCCGCGTGGCCAACGGCGCCGCCAACGTGGACCCCACCACCCGCGCGCGGGTCGAGGCCGCCATGGCCGAGCTCGGCTACCGCCCCAACCGGGCCGCCCGCGCGCTGCGCACCGGCCGCACGCGCACGATCGGCGTGCTCGTCCGCACCCTCGCCACGGTCGGCAACGCCCGCGTGCTCGAGGCCGTGGTCGCGGCGGGCGCGGCGCGCGACCACGCCGTGCTGGTCCTGACCCTCGCGGACGACACACCCGGATCGGCGCAGGCGGCGTTCGCCGCGCTGTCGGATCACCGCGTCGACGGCGCGATCGCGCTCAACGAGGCGACGCCGACCGTGCGGGCCGCCGGTGCCGCCGCCTTCCCGCTGGTCGCCGTCGACTCGGCCCCGGCGCCCGGCCTGATCGCGATCGAGTCGGACCACGCCGGGGGAGCGGCCGCCGCCGTCGCCCGCCTCCGGGATGCGGGTCACGCCACGGTGCACCACCTCGCGGGCCCCGCGGGCTCGTATGCCGCGGACGAGCGAGAACGCGGCTGGCGCGAGGCGCTCGGCGCCCCGGCACCCGAGCCGCTCCGCGGCGACTGGTCGGCGCGCTCCGGCTACGAGCGCGGTGTCGCGCTGGCCGCCGACCCCGAGGTCACCGCCGTGTTCGCCGGGAACGACCAGATGGCGCTGGGCCTGCTGCGGGCGCTGCGCGAGGCCGGCCGCCCGGATGTCGCGGTGATCGGCTTCGACGACGTGGTCGACGCGGCCGACTACCAGCCGCCGCTCACCACGGTCGCGCAGGACTTCGACGCACTCGGCGACGCCGCCGTCGCCCTGCTGATCGACCGGCTCGAGGGCCGTCCCGTGCCCGAGCGCACCGTCATCCCGACCCGCCTGGTGGCGCGCGCGAGCGGCTGAGGCCCGACCGCCTCGCCGAGTCGCGGCGCATCCGGGATGCACACAGGCGCCTCCGTAGAATCGAGAGGATCCGCGACCCGGTCCGGCGGCGAGACCCGCCGGCGACATCCGGGATGCGATCCACACGCATATGACGACGGACCTCCCCCGGCGCCAGGCCGCACCCCGCAGACGGCCGCTCGCCCCTCTCCCCGCGGCGGCGTTCGCCGTGCTCCTCGGGCTGGCGTGCGCGGCGCCCGCGCACGCGGCGGTCGAGCCGGATGAGCCGACGGCCGATCTCACGCTCGCGCCCGCCGCGCAGGGATTCCTGCGGCCCGGTGCCTCGCTGACCACGACGCTCACGGTCGAGAACGCCTCGACGGAGCCGATCGAGGGCGCGACCGCGACCCTCTCGATCGGCCGCACGCCCCTCGCGGACCGCACGCAGCTGCGCGCGTGGCTCGACGGGACGACCCAGGGCGTCACGCTGACCCCCGCGGGCACGGCGCCGGCCGAGGACCTCGCCCCCGGGGCGCAGGACACGGTCGGGATCGCCGTTCCCGCCGACCACGAGGCGCTCGAGGGGCTGCGGCCCGGCGTGTACCCGATCCGGGCCCAGCTCGGCGACGCGACGGCCGAGAGCGTGGTCGTGATCGAGGACGAGACCGAGCCGGTCGGCCTGGTCGTCCCCATCACGGCCGCGCCGCAGTCGTCGGGTCTGCTCGGGGCCGAGCAGCTCGCGGAGCTCACCGCGCCCGAGGGCGCGCTCACCGCCCAGCTCGACGCGGTCGCGGGCACCGAGGCGATCCTCGCGATCGATCCCGCGATCCCGGCGGCGATCCGGGCGCTGCGGGACACGGCACCCGAGAGCGCCGTGGAGTGGCTCGACCGCCTCATGGTCATGCCGAACGACCGCTTCGCGCTGCAGTTCGCGGACGCCGACGTCGCGGCCCAGCTCCAGGCCGGGCTCGAGACGCCGCTGTCGCCGATCTCGCTCGAGGCGTACCTCGCGGCGCCCCCGCAGCCGGATCCGACGCCCACGCCGACCGAGACGGTCGCGGGGGCGCCCGACCCGGAGGAGGAGCTCGACCTCGACGCGCTGCTCGACATCGGCGACGCCGAGCCCTCGATCCACTGGCCCATGCCCGGGGCCGTGGGTCCCGGCGTCCTCGACGCGCTGCGGACGCCCGATCCCGACGCGATCGCGCTCGTCCCGTCCGACGCGACGACGCAGGGAGCCGACGGATCCGCGGTTCCGGCCCGCGGCGACGGCCTGCTGATCTACGACGCGGGCGTCACCGCGGCGCTCGACGACGTGGCCGGGGCGACCGGCGAGCCCGCGCGGGACGCCGCCGCGGTCGCGGCGAGCGCGGAGCTGTGGTTCGCGGCCGAGCAGACGGGCGACGCACCGCTCCTCGTCGCGCTCGACCGCGGGGCCGGGCTGACCGACGAGGACGGCGCGGACGACGCCGCGGCCGACCTCGTCGATCGGCTCAGCGCGGCCGTGGACGTCGTGACGGGCAGCGCCGCGATCGACGCGCAGCGCCTGCCGCAGCTGCTCGACGCCGCGCCGGCGGCCGTGACGCCGGCCGAGCCGTCCGCGGACGAGAGCCGGGCGGCCTTCGTCACCGAGACCATCGAGTCCGAGAAGCGCATCGCCCGCACGGCCACGGTGCTCGAGGACCCGACCCTGCTCACGGGCCAGGTGCGCGCCGAGGCGCTGCACGTGCTCTCCGTCGGCTGGGACGGCGAGCGCTCGGCGTGGGAGGACGCGGTCGCGGCCTTCCGCGAGCGCACCGGAGAGCGCGCGAACGCCGTGGGCATCGAGCCCCCCGCCACGGTCCAGCTGATCAGCGCGGGCGCGAACCTGCCCGTCTGGATCCGGAACGACCTCCCGTACGAGGTGACGGTCACGCTCGTCGCCCGCCCGGACGATCCGCGCCTGGACGTGGTCGAGTTCACGCAGGTCGTGGCGCAGCCCAGCAGCAGCACGACGATCGAGGTCCCGGTCGAGGCCCGGGTCGGAAACGGCGACGTCGACATCGAGCTCAGCCTGCTGAGCCCCGAGGGCGAGCTGATCGGCCCCGTGCAGACCGTGGAGGTCACGGTGCGCGCCGACTGGGAGCGCATCGGCATCATCGTGCTCGTCGCCCTCGTCGTCGGCCTGATCGGCACCGGCATCGTGCGCACCGTGCTGCGCCGGCGCCGCGCCGCGGCGGCCGAGCCGACCGGATCCTCCGGGACCGACGACGAGCCCTCGAAGGGACCGGATGCATAGCCTCGGCCGCGCCAGCGCCATGATCGCGGCCGGCACGCTCGTCTCGCGCGTGACCGGCCTGATCCGCACCACCGTGCTCGTGGCGGCCATCGGCGCATTCGGCCACGCGTCCGACGCGTTCACCATCGCCAACCAGCTCCCGAACTACGTGTTCCAGGTGATCTCGGCGGGTCTCATCACCGCCGTCCTGGTGCCGCAGGTGGTGAAGTGGAGCGGCCGCGAGGACGGCGGGCGCGATCATCTGTCCAAGCTGTTCACGCTCGGCACCGTGGTGCTGCTCGTCGTCACGGCGCTCGCGATGCTGGCGGCGCCGTGGCTCATCCGGCTCTTCGGCGCCGACTACACGCCCGACCAGATCGCCCTCGGCACGGCGTTCGCTTACTGGTGCCTGCCGCAGGTCTTCTTCTACGGGATGTTCGCGCTCATCGGCGAGACCCTGAACGCCCGCCGGGTCTTCGGCCCGTACGCGTGGGCGCCGATCGTCAACAACATCGTGTCGATCGTGGGCTTCGCGGTCTTCATCGCCGTCTTCGGCGGCGAGCGCAGCGAGGTCGGCGAGTGGGACCCGACGATGATCGCCGTGCTCGGCGGGGTCACCACGTTCGGCATCGTGGCCCAGACGCTCGTCCTGGTGGTGTTCTGGCGCCGGACCGGCCTGCACCTGCGTGCCGACTTCCACTGGCGCGGGATGGGGCTCGGCGAGATCCGCTCGCTCGCGGGCTGGAGCTTCGCGATGCTGCTCGTGGGCCTCGTGGTGTCGACCGTGCAGCAGCAGGTGATCTCGGCCGCCTCGGGTGACGACGCGTCGGCGACCGTGTGGTTCAACGCGTGGCTCGTCTTCATGCTGCCGTACTCGATCATCGTGATGTCGATCGGGACGCCGTACTTCACGCAGCTGTCGGAGCACGCCTCGGCCGGGCGCGACGACGAGGTCCGCGGCGACATCCAGCGCAGCATCCGCACGCTCGGCCTGCTCGTCGTGATCGCGGCCGTGGCGCTCATCGTCGCGGCCGTGCCCGCGTCGCGCATCTTCACCGGCAGCGCGGGGGAGGCCGTCGCGGCGGCTCCCGTCCTGATCGGATTCCTCGCGAGCCTGGTGCCCCTGGCCGTGCAGTTCGTCGTCCAGCGCACGTTCTACGCGTACGGCGACACCCGCACGCCGTTCTTCTTCACGCTGTTCCAGGCCCTGATCGCCATCACCCTCGCCCTGCTGATGCCGCTCGTCGTGTCCGAGGACCACCTCACCGCCGCCGTCGCGCTGTGCCAGTCGCTGTCGAGCATCGCGCAGGCCGTGCTCGCCGGCTGGCTGCTGCGCCGCCGGCTCGGGCCGCTCGGGATGGGCGGGTCGCTCTGGGCCCTCACCCGCTTCACGTCGGCGGCGATCCCCGCCGGCGCCGCGGCCTTCGGCGTGTACCTGCTGGCCGGCGGCCCGGGCGGATGGATGGCGGCGGACGGCATCGACGGGATGCCGGGCAAGCTGCTGGGCGCGGTCGGCACGGGCGTGGTCGGCCTCGTCGCCCTCGTGATCTACGTCGCCGTGCTGGCGCTGTTCCGCGCGCCCGAGCTGCGCACCGCCGCGGGCCTCCTCGGCCGCCTCCTCGGGCGCTGACCCGCGACCATCTCGGGAGCGCTCCCACTCACCGGGATGGCGCGGGCATACATGCCCTTGTGACGCCCCGGGCGCCTCATTAGCGTGCGAGACACCGCGCGCACCGCGCCGGAGCATGACCACGAGTACGAGGGGGTACCGTCACGTGTCGTTCCTGGACAGGCAGCACACCATCGCCCCGCCCGGATACAGCCGATGGCTCATCCCCCCGGCGGCGCTGGCCATCCACCTCTGCATCGGGCAGGCCTACGCGACGAGCGTCTACAAGAACGCGCTGGTCGCGCACTTCGACACCTCGCTCACGGCGATCGGGATCATCTTCTCGATCGCCATCGTCATGCTGGGGGTCTCGGCGGCCCTGCTCGGCACCTGGGTCGAGAGGGTCGGCCCGCGCAAGGCGATGTTCACGTCGGCGTGCTTCTGGGCATCGGGGTTCCTGATCGGGGCGCTCGGCATCGCGACGTCGCAGCTGTGGCTCGTGTACCTGGGCTACGGCGTGATCGGGGGCATCGGCCTCGGCATCGGCTACATCTCGCCGGTGTCGACGCTGATCAAGTGGTTCCCCGACCGGCCGGGGCTCGCGACCGGCATGGCCATCATGGGCTTCGGCGGCGGCGCGCTGGTCGCCTCCCCGGTCTCGCGGCAGCTGATGTCGCTGTACGACCCGGCGTACGACCCGGCCGATTCGACGTCGGTCGCCTCCGGATCGGCCGTCGCGATGCTGTTCCTGACGCTCGGCATCGTGTACTTCCTCGTCATGATGATCGGCGTCTTCAACGTGCGCACACCCGCCCCCGACTGGAGGCCGGCCGGATGGGATCCCGCCAGCATCAAGAGCAAGCCTCTCGTCACCACCGCGCACGTCTCGGCGCGCAACGCGATCCGGACGCCGCAGTTCTGGCTGCTGTGGATCGTGCTGTTCTGCAACGTGACGGCGGGGATCGGGATCCTCGAGCAGGCGAGCCCGATGATCCAGGACTTCTTCCGCACCGGCGAGGCGTCGCTCGTGACGGCGACCACGGCGGCGGGCTTCGTGGCCCTGCTGTCGCTGTTCAACATGGCCGGGCGCTTCGTGTGGTCGTCGACCAGCGACTTCATCGGACGCAAGCCGATCTACATGGTCTACCTCGGCGTGGGCGTCGTGCTGTACACGCTGCTCGCGCTCGCGGGGGCGAGCAGCACGCTGCTGTTCGTCGCGCTGGCGGCGGTCATCCTGTCGTTCTACGGCGGCGGGTTCGCGACCATCCCGGCGTACCTGCGCGACCTGTTCGGCACGTTCCAGGTGGGCGCGATCCACGGGCGCCTGCTCACGGCCTGGTCAGCGGCCGGCATCGCGGGGCCGCTGATCATCAACGGATTCCTGGACGCGCAGGGCGAGCCGGGTCAGCTCGTCGCGGCGGACTACCGTCCGGCCCTCCTGACCATGGTCGGCGTGCTCGCGGTCGGCTTCGTCGCGAATCTGCTGGTGCGCCCCGTGGCGGCCCGGTTCCACGAGCCGGCGCCCGCCGCGACGGCCGAGCCGCCCGCCGTGGCCCATGCGGGAGCCGCCGCACGGAGCGCGGCGACGACGATCGACGACGAGGAGGAGGGCCGATGACCAGGACCGAGATCCCGGCCGACGCGCCGGAGCAGCGCGGACAGACGATGCGACTGGTGCTCTCGTGGCTGATCGTGGGCATCCCGCTCGCGTACGCGCTCGTCCAGACGATCTCCTCGGTGATGCCGCTGTTCGCGGGCTGAACCGCGCACATCGCACCCCGACGGGCACCGCGTCAAGCCTCTATTAGTGCACTCAGGGCTCGTGGTTCTCTGCTGTGTCCCCCGGCGAGAGGGCCGGGGGACACAGCAGAGAGCGAGGTCGGACATGAGCACCACCCACCACACCACGCGGCGCTTCGCGGAGACGCCCGTGCAGAAGGCGGCCTTGGTCTTCGGGATCGTCTTCTTCATCGTCGGGCTCGGCGGGTTCATCCCCGGGCTGACGCAGGACGTCGAGAGCCTCCAGTTCGCGGGCCACGAGTCGCACGCGATGCTGATGGGGGTCTTCCAGGTGTCGATCCTGCACAACATCGTGCACCTGCTCTACGGAGTGGTCGGCGTCCTGGCCGCCCGCACGTTCGGCGGAGCCAAGCAGTTCCTCATCTGGGGCGGCGCCGTCTACGCGCTGCTCTGGCTGTACGGACTGGTGGTGCCGGACGAGCACGCGGCCAACTTCGTGCCGCTGAACACCGCCGACGACTGGCTGCACTTCGTGCTGGCCGCCGCGATGATCGCGCTGGGCGTCCTTCTGGGTCGCCGCGCGGCGCACGCGACCCACGATCGCCGCTGATCCGCACACACCCGCAGCCCCGGTCGCCCGCACACGACCGGGGGCTGCGACTCGTATCGATAGATGTTGGTTTATGGAATAGCCCGCGCGTACCATGTGTTGTGGCAGTCGGAACCCCGCCCGACATCACACCCTGGAGGCCTCGTGCGACAGCTCATCATCATCGGATCGGGTCCGGCCGGATTCACCGCCGCGATCTACGCGGCCCGGGCGAACCTGAGCCCCCTCGTCGTGGCCAGCTCGGTCGAGGTGGGCGGTGAGCTGATGAACACCACCGAGGTCGAGAACTTCCCAGGGTTCCCCGAGGGCATCATGGGCCCCGAGCTCATGCAGAAGATGCAGGAGCAGGCCGAGAAGTTCGGCGCCGAGATCCGCTACGACGACGTGACGGAGCTCGACCTGTCGGGCGACGTCAAGAAGGTCACGCTCGGCAGCGGCGCCGTCGAGGAGGCGCAGGCCGTGATCTTCGCGACCGGCTCGGCCTACCGCAAGCTGGGCCTCCCGGGCGAGGAGCGCCTGTCCGGCCACGGCGTCTCGTGGTGCGCCACGTGCGACGGCTTCTTCTTCCGCGAGAAGACCATCGCGGTCGTCGGCGGCGGCGACTCGGCCATGGAGGAGGCGACCTTCCTCACCAAGTTCGCGTCGAAGGTCTACGTGATCCACCGCCGCGACACGCTCAAGGCCTCCAAGATCATGCAGCAGCGCGCCCTGGCGAACGAGAAGATCGAGTTCATCTGGAACGCCGAGGTCGCCGACATCCTGGGCGAGTCGGCCGTCGAGGGCGTCACGCTGCGCGACACCGTCACGGGCGAGACGCGCGACCTGGCGCTCGAGGGCCTGTTCGTCGCGATCGGCAACGACCCGCGCACGCACCTCGTGCACGACCAGCTCGAGCTGACCCCCGAGGGCACGATCGCCGTGATCGGCCGCACCTCGCGCACGTCGGCCCCGGGCGTGTTCGCGGCGGGCGACGTCATCGACCCGACCTACCGCCAGGCCGTCACGGCCGCGGCGAGCGGCACGGTCGCCGCGCTGGACGCCGAGCACTTCCTGGCGTCGCTGGGCGACGCCGGCGAGCCGGCCCCCGCCGAGGACCAGCTCGTCGAGGCCTGAGAGGCCGCGGAACAACCACAGCCCCTCCCGCGTTGCGGGTGAAGACGCACTTCCCACCGAAGGAGATCCACATGACCGCCAAGGCCACCACCTCGGCCACGTTCGAGCAGGACGTCCTGCAGGCCGACGGCCCCGTGCTCGTCGACTTCTGGGCCGCGTGGTGCGGCCCGTGCCGCATGGTCGCGCCGGTGCTCGACGAGATCCAGGCCGAGAACCCCGACAAGATCACGATCCTCAAGCTCAACGTCGACGAGAACCCGGATCTGGCCATGAAGTACCAGATCACGTCGATCCCGGCCATGAAGGTCTTCAAGAACGGCGAGGTCGCCACCACGATCATCGGCGCCAAGCCGAAGTTCGCGCTCGAGCAGGACCTCGCGGAGTTCCTCAAGTAAGGACCCGCACCTCACGAAGCCCCGGCCCCGCGCCGGGGCTTCGTCGTTCCCCGTGCGACGGATCAGCGCCCGTCGACGACGCGGACGACCGCATCCCAGCGGCGGTGGGTGTTCTCCTGGCCGATCAGGCGCCAGACCGCGCGAGTCAGCTCCGGGTACTCGGCGGCGATCAGGCGCAGCAGGCGCTGATTGCGAGCGGCCGTGGGGCGCAGGCCGCCGTCCGCCTCGATGTGCTCCGCGCGGAGGGTGAAGACGACGAGCTCGTCGACCGTCGGCAGGTCCTCCATGAACTCCCAGGGGTCCTCGCCGCCGCGCAGCCGCTCGTGGATGAGCGTCGCGAGCTCGTCCGCGGCCTCGGCGCGCAGCACCTCGACGCTCGCGCGTCGGCGGGGGAGTTCGGCGGGCTCGCTCACCATACAAGGCTACGCGCGCACGCCTGGACGGGATCCGGATGCCCCACTCTGTGGAGAGCCCGCGATCTCGGCACCGAGATCACATCCATCCGGCGAGAGGACATCCATCCGCGTGTGATCTCGCGCGCCCGATGTGACGTGGACGGAGCGGATGTGATCTCGAGCAGCGGGATGCCCGCGCTCAGCGGCGAGCGGAGTAGAGGAGCTCGGGCCGGCCGGCGTGGCCGTAGCGCGGCTCGCGGGCGGCGAGCCCGGCCTCGACCAGCCGCTCGAGATAGCGGCGGGCGCTGACCCGCGACATCCCCAGGCTCTCGCCCAGCTCGGCGGCCGATACGGGTTCGGTCTGCGCCTCGAGCGCCTCGGCCACGCGCTCCAGCGTGAGCGGGGAGACGCCCTTGCGCTGACCTGCGGACGCGAGCGCGTCCCGGCGCAGCAGCGCATCGACCGCGGACTGGTCCAGCGGAGCGCCGGCGACCAGCGCGGCATCGCGCTCGTGCGCCCTCCAGACGTCGTCGAGCCGCTCGTGCAGGGCCTGCATGGGGAAGGGCTTCACGAGGTAGTGGTGCACGCCGTGGGCGCGCGCGAGCCGGACCGTCTCGAGGTCGCGAGCGGCGGTCACCGCGATCACCTCGACGCGCGACCCGGCCGCGCGCGCCCGCCCCAGCACCGTGACGCCGGAGATGTCCGGCAGGTACACGTCGAGCAGCATGACGTCGGGCTCGAGCTCGGCGAGCGCGCGCAGCGCCTCCGTGCCTGTCGACGCGACGCCCACGACCTCGTACCGCGGATGGCGCTCGACGAAGCCGCGCGTGACGTGCGCCACCGCGAAGTCGTCCTCGACGATGAGCGCCCGCAGCCGAGTCACGACAGCGCCTCCTCGCGACGGGCGGGCGCGGGAGATCCGCTCGCCGGCAGCGCCACGACGAAGCGCGCGCCGCCCGCGGCGGAGCGCCCCACCTCGACCGAGCCGCCCAGGCGCTCCACGATGCGCGCGACCAGCGTCAGTCCGTAGCCGCGACGCCCACCCCGGTCCTTCGTCGAATAGCCGAGCGAGAATACGTCGTGCCGGCGGTCCTCCGGCACTCCGGGACCGTCGTCGTCGACCACGATGTCGATCCGGTCCTCCCCGCCCTGGATGCGCACGGTGACCGTGCCGCCGCGGCCGGCGGCGTCCATGGCGTTGTCGAGGAGGTTGCCCACGACGGTCACGAGATCTCCACCCTCACCGCGGCCCTGAGCGAGGTGCGAGTCGCGCGTGATGGTCAGGGCCACCCCCAGCTCGCGCGCACGCGCCCGCTTCGCGAGCAGCAGTGCGGCCAGCTCGATGTCGTGTATGCCGTCGTGGGCATCTACTCGCGTGATGGCCCCGCCGTCGCCGCTGCGCTCGATCACCCGCATGGCGGCGTCGGTCTCGCCGAGCTCGATCAGCCCGCCGAGCGTGTGCAGCGTGTTGGCGAACTCGTGCTGCTGCGCCCGGAGGCCCTCGGTGAGGCTCTGCGCGCCCGCGAGCTCCTGCAGCGCGCGATCCAGCTCCGTGCGGTCGAGCAGGATCACCACGGTGCCCACGTCGCGGCCGTGCACCCGCACGGGCGCGGCCCGGGCGACGAGCACCCGCTCGCCCGACAGCACGAGCCGCTGCGGCGCCTCGCCCGCCCTCACCTCGTCCAGCAGCCCGGCGAGGTCGTCCTCGAGCAGGTCGGCGGCCGCCACTCCGATCGCGTCCGCCGGCGATTCCAGCCCGAGCAGGCGCGCCGCGGCATCGTTGCACAGCGACACCCGCCCGTCGTCGTCGAAAGCCACGAGGCCCTCCCGGATGCCGTGCAGCGTCGCCTCGCGGGTCTCCAGCAGCCCGCGGATCTCGTCCGGCTCCAGACCGTAGATGCGCCGCCGCACCATGCGCGCCACGCCCGTCGCGGCGACGACGCCGATCACGGTGGCCGCGCCGAGCGCCAGCAGGAAGCCGGTCATGTCGGCCAGGAAGTCCGCGCGGAGGTCCGACTCCAGGATGCCGACCGACACCTGGCCCATGACCTCGCCGTCGCCGTCGAACACCGGGACCTTGACGCGCCAGGACTCGCCGAGGGTGCCGGTCTGCGTTCCCACGTACATCTCTCCCGACAGCGCGACGCTCGGATCCGTCGACACGACCTCGCCGATCAGGTCGGGGTTCGGGTGCGAGTACCGGATGCCCTCGTCGTCCGTGACGACGACGTACGCGACGTCCGAGGCGTCGCGGATCAGCTCGGCGATCGGCTGGATCACGGCGGAGGGATCCGGATCGTCGTACGCCTCCAGGATCGCGGGAAGCTGCGCGACCGACTGGGCGACCGCGATCATGCGCTCCTGGGATGCCTCGCGGATCTGCCGCTCCTGCGTCCAGAGGGCGGCGAGTCCGACGGTGAGCACGACCGCGAGCACGATGACGACCTGCAGCAGCACGAGCTGCGTGCGGAGCGTCATCGCCTTCATCACGCGGCCCATCGTAGGCGAGCGCGCCGCGACCGGACCCGGGCGGCCGGGGGACCGAAACGACCGAAAGTCCCCGTTGCGAACGCAAGCCGCGGAGCCGCGGGCGGCCGCCCTAGGCTCCGGACATCCCGCTCGCGGCGCTGACGCCGCGTGACCCAGGACTGGACTCGAGGAGGAGCCCATGACACAGCACACCCGTACCCCCGCGCGCCTCATCGCCGGCGCGTTCCTCGGCGCCGCCGCGCTCGCCCTCACCGCCTGCTCCGGCGCCGGCGGCGGCACCGCGGGAGGCGGCGGCGAGGAGCCGTCCGCCATCCAGAGCGTGTCGGTCATCGCCCCCGCCGACCCGGGCGGCGGCTGGGACCAGACCGCGCGCGCGGCCGCCGAGGCCCTCACCTCTGCCGGGCTGGTGTCGTCCGCGCCGGTCACGAACATCGGCGGCGCCGGCGGCACCATCGGCCTCGCGTCGCTCGCGACCGAAACCGACCCGAACACCCTGATGATCACCGGCAGCGTCATGGTCGGCGCGGTCGAGACCAACCAGTCCGAGAACCGCATCGAGGACATGACGCCGATCGCGCGCCTCACGGAGGAGCCGCTCGTGCTGGTCGTCCCCGGTGACAGCGAGTACGACACGCTCGACGACTTCCTGTCCGACTGGGCCGAGCAGGGCGCGTCACTGCCCATCACGGGCGGCTCCTCGGGCGGCATCGACAACATCCTCGCGGCGCAGCTGCTCGAGGACGCCGGCGTCGAGGACGTCGTCGGCTCGCTCAACTACATCGCGAACGCGGGTGGCGGCGAGGCCGTGACCCTGCTCCTGAGCGGCCAGGTCGCGGCCGGCATCTCGGGCGTCGGCGAGTTCGCCGAGCAGATCAAGGCGGGGGAGCTGAAGGCGCTGGCCGTCTCGTCGGCGGAGCCCGCGGCGCTGCTCCCGGACGTCCCGACCCTGCAGGAGCAGGGCGTGGACATCACGCTGACGAACTGGCGCGGCCTGATCGCGCCCGGCGGCATCGAGGACGCGCAGAAGGAGGCGCTCGTCGGCCTCGTCACCGACCTCCACGAGACCGAGGAGTGGACCGAGACCCTCGAGACGAACGGATGGACCGACGCCTTCCTCACGGGCGACGACTTCTCGTCGTTCCTCGAGGAGGACATCGCCACGACGCAGGACACGCTGCGCACACTGGGGATCATCGAGTGATGATCGAGCCTCCGATCACGACGGGCACCGCGGCCGCTTCGGCCGCGGTGCCCCGCGCACGCAGGTGGGGTGAGCTCGGCTTCATCGGCGTCATCCTCGTGTTCTCGATCGTCGCCCTCGTCATGACGGGGACCATCCGGGAGCCGGTCGGCTCGTCGAACGTGCTGGGCGCGCGCGTGCTGCCCTACGTGATCAACGGTTTCATGCTCGTCACGTCGATCGCCGCCGCGATCGCCGTGCTGCGCGGAGACGTCGGCGCCCCCGAGAACAGCGAGGACCTGGACCACGACGCGCCCACCTCGTGGCGCACCGTGCTGCTGGTGGTGCTGTCGTTCGCGTCCCTGATCGTCACGATCCCGTATGCGGGCTGGCCCGTCGCGGTGACGATCCTGTTCGCGGGCGCGTCGCTCGCGCTGGGCGCACGGTCCTGGTGGAAGGCCCTGATCATCGGCGCCGTGCTCGGCGTCGTGACCTACGTCGTGTTCGGCGAGCTGCTGGGTCTCTCGCTGCCCCTGTTCGGATCGGCCTGGTGAGGGGTTCCCCATGGACAGTCTGAATCTGCTGCTCGAGGGCTTCGCGACCGCGATCCAGCCCGCATACCTGCTGTACGCGTTCCTCGGCGTGCTGCTCGGCACGGCGGTCGGCGTGCTGCCCGGCATCGGGCCCGCCATGGCGGTGGCGCTGCTGCTTCCGCTCACCTACACGCTGGACGTGACGTCGGCGATCATCATGTTCGCCGGCATCTACTACGGCGGCATGTACGGCGGGTCGACGACGTCGATCCTGCTCAACACACCGGGGGAGTCGTCCTCGATCGTCACGGCGATGGAGGGCAACAAGATGGCGCGCGCGGGTCGCGCGGCCGCCGCGCTCGCCACCGCCGCGATCGGGTCGTTCGTCGCCGGCACGCTCGCGACGGTCGGCCTCACCTTCTTCGCGCCCGGGATCGCCCAGTTCGCGAAGACCTTCGGGCCGGCCGACTACTTCGCGCTCATGATCGTCGCGTTCCTCACGATCGGCGCCCTGCTGGGCGGCAGCCCCGTGCGGGGCATGGTGTCGCTCGCCGTCGGCCTCTTCCTCGGGCTGGTCGGCACCGACACCCTGACGGGTCAGGCGCGTTTCACGTTCGGCATTCCCAACCTGGGCGACGGCATCGACGTCGTGATCATCGCCGTGGGCCTGTTCGCGGTCGGCGAGGCGCTGCACATCGGCTCCCGCCTGCGGCACAGCACGCCGCCCGTGCGCCCGGTGTCGGGCAGCTGGCGGTCGTGGATGTCCAAGAGCGACTGGAAGCGGTCGTGGAAGCCGTGGCTGCGCGGCACCGCGATCGGGTTCCCGATCGGGTCGATCCCGGCGGGCGGCGCCGACGTCGCGACCTTCCTGTCGTACGCCACCGAGAAGAAGCTCACGCGCGAGCCCTATCGGCAGCAGTTCGGCAAGGGAGCGATCGAGGGCGTCGCGGGCCCGGAGGCCGCGAACAACGCCGCGGCGGCGGGCGTTCTCGTGCCGCTGCTCACGCTCGGCATCCCGACCACCGCGACCGCGGCAGTCATTATCTCGGCGTTCACGACCTACGGCATCCAGCCCGGCCCGCTGCTGTTCGAGAACCAGTCCGCGCTCGTGTGGGCGCTCATCGCGAGCCTCTACATCGGCAATGCGGTGCTCGTGGTCCTGAACCTGCCGCTGGTGGGCCTGTGGGCGAAGGTGCTGCAGATCCCGCGGCCGTATCTCTACGCGGGGATCCTGGTCTTCGCCGGCCTCGGGGCCTACGCCGCCAACTTCCAGGTCTTCGACATCGCCGTGCTGCTGCTGCTCGGTGTGATCGGCTTCTTCATGCGCCGCCACGGATATCCCGTCGCACCGATGGTCGTCGGCGGCATCCTGGGGCCGATGGCCGAGGAGCAGCTGCGCAAGGCGATGGCGATCAGTCAGGGCGACCCGTCGATCCTGGTCCGCAGCCCTGTCTCGATCGTCATCTACGTCGCTCTGGCGCTGCTCCTGATCGGCGGATTCTGGCTGCGCCGCCGCCAGGCTCGCTTCGAGGCCGCGATCCCGGATGTCGACACGACGACGATCCGCGCGGTGGACGCGGAGATCGCGAGGCAGCTGGGTCGCGACTGACGATCCCGCGAGGGAGGGCGCTGGAGCGGTCGATCCGCCCCAGCGCCCTCTTCTCTCACCCGTCCCCCGTCAGTGGTTGCGGAGCTTGTCGATCAGCTCGTCCTTCTTGAGCTTGGACACGCCCTCGATGCCGAGTTCCTTCGCGCGGTCGCGCAACTCGTCGACCGTGCGGTCCTCGTAGTTCTCGGCGCTGCCGCCGCGCTCGCCCACGTCCTCGCGCCCGTCGCGGGCGGCGGCGTTCGCGATGCGCGCGGCCTTCTCCTTGGAGTTGCCCTCCTCGCGGAGCTTCTCGTACAGCTCCTCGTCCTTGATGCTGCGGTTCGGCATGTCAGAACCCCTTCCCGCCCGTCACGGGCAGCACGGCGCCGGACGTGTACGACGCCTCATCGCTGGCCAGGTACACATAGGCGCCGGCGAGCTCGACCGGCTGGCCCGCCCGGCCGAGCGGCGTGTCGGCTCCGAACTCCTTGACCTTGTCGGCCGGGAATCCGGTGGCCGGGATGAGCGGCGTCCAGATGGGCCCCGGCGCGACGCCGTTCACGCGGATGCCCTTGGGCCCGAGCTCGGTGGCGAGCGCCTGGATGAACGCGACCTGCGCGGCCTTGGTCATCGCGTAGTCCAGCAGGCCCGAGGACGGCTGCGACGCCTGGATGGACGTCGTCACGATGATGGATGCCCCAGGCGACATGTGAGGCACGGCCTCGCGCGCGAGCACCATCGCCGAGATCAGGTTCGTGTGGAACGTGCGCTCGATCTCGGACACTTGGAGCGTGTCCACACCCTCACGCTGACGCTGATATGCCGCGTTCGGAATGAGGATGTCGAGGCCGCCGAGCTCGTCGCGCGCGACCGACACGACCTCGATGCAGGCCTGCTCCTCGGTCAGATCGGCCGGCAGCAGCACGGCCTTGCGGCCTGCTTCGCGCACGTAGCGCTCGGTGACCTGCGCGTCCTCTTCCTCCTCGGGCAGGTACACGATCGCGACGTCCGCGCCCTCCCGGGCGAAGGCGATCGCGACCGCACGGCCGATCCCGGAGTCGCCTCCCGTGATCAGGGCCTTCCGGCCGACCAGGCGCTCCCGGCCCTGCCAGCTGGTCTCGCCGTGGTCGGGCTGCGGGTCCATCTCGCTCGTGAGCCCCGGCTGGGTGGGCTGCTCCTGCTCGGGGAACTCGCCCGAGGGCTCGCGCGGGTCGGACTGGTTCAGGGTGTCGGTCAAGGCAGCCTCCTTCGCGTGGTCGATGTCGCGTGCCACGCTACGGAGATCCGGCCGACCGCCCCAGGGACTTGACGTCCGCGGGGGAGTGGCCTACCGGGTGAACCGGCGCGTCAGTTGCCGTACCCCTCCTCGCCGAGCTCGGCGAGGATGCGGTTCAGGTCCTGGATCGTCGCGAAGTCGATCTTGATCTGACCCTTGCGCGAGGTCAGATCGATCTTGACCTTGGTGTTGAGGCGGTCTCCCAGGCGCTCCGCCACGTCGTTGAGGAACGCCCGCCGCGCGCCCGGCTGCGGCTTGGGTGCGCGCGAACCCGGCTCCTCGGCGGCGATCGTCTTCGCGGCGGCCTCGGCGCCGCGCACCGAGAGGTCCTCGTTCACGATCTTCTCGGACAGCCGCTGCATCGCCTCGGCGTCCTCGAGCGACAGGATGGCCCGCGCGTGCCCCGCGCTCAGCACACCGGCGGCCACCCGCTGCTGAACGGGCACGGGCAGGCGGAGCAGGCGGATCGTGTTGCTGATCTGCGGGCGCGAGCGGCCGATCCGCTTCGCCAGCTCATCCTGCGTGATGCCGAAGTCCTCGAGCAGCTGCTGGTAGGCCGAGGCCTCCTCGAGCGGGTTCAGCTGCGAACGGTGCAGGTTCTCGAGCAGCGCGTCGCGCAGCAGCGCGTCGTCGGACGTGTCGCGGATGATCGCGGGGATCTCCGTGAGGCCCGCTTCGCGGGAGGCCCGCGTGCGCCGCTCGCCCATGATGAGCTCGTACGTGCCATCACCCTTGTCGCGCACGACCACCGGCTGCAGTACACCGAACTCGCGCACGCTGTGCACCAGCTCGGCGAGGTCCTCGGGGTCGAAGTGTGTGCGCGGCTGACGCGGGTTGGGAACGATGCTGTGAGGGTCGATGTGCACCAGGCGGGCGCCGGGCACCGCCACGAGGTCCTCTTCCGGCTCGCGCTCGGCGACCGCCGTGGCCGTCGCGGCCTGCGCGGCGACCTGCTCCGCCGCCTCGTCGGCCTTCTTGAGCGACCCCCCGGGGAAGAACACGTCGACGGGGCGCGCCTCGCTCGACTCGGCCGTGGGGATCAGGGCGCCGATCCCGCGTCCCAGACCTGTCCGCTTCGCCATCAGGACTCCTTCTTCTCGGCGATACCGTCGCCGCGTCGCACGATCTCCACGGCGGCCTCGCGGTACGCGATCGCGCCCGCCGAGTTGCCGTCATAGGCGATCACTGTCTGACCGAAGCTCGGGGCCTCGGAAATGCGCACTGACCTGGGAATTAGCGTCCCCAGGACCTCGTCGGGGAAGTGGGCGCGCACCTCGTCGGCGACCTGCTGCGAGAGCTTGGTGCGGGCGTCGTACATCGTGAGCAGGATCGTCGAGAGACGCAGCCCGCGGTTCAGGTGCTTCTGGATCATGGTGATGTTGCCGAGCAGCTGGCTCAGCCCCTCCAGCGCGTAGTACTCACACTGGATCGGCAGGAAGACCTCTTCGGCCGCGGTGAACGCGTTGATCGTCAGCAGACCCAGCGAGGGCGGGCAATCGATCAGGATGAAGTCCAGCGGAGTGTCGAGATCCCGGAGGTACTCGTCGATCGCGGTCTTGAGGCGCTGCTCGCGCGCGACCTGCGTGACGAGCTCGATCTCGGCTCCGGCGAGGTGGATGTTGCTGGGCGCGCAGAACAGCGTGTCGGACTCCGGGCTCTTCTGCACCACGTCCGAGATGGGGAACCCGTCGATCAGGACGTCATAGATGCTCGGGATGTCCGCGCTGTGGGGGATGCCGAGCGCCGTGGAGGCGTTGCCCTGCGGGTCCAGGTCGATGACGAGCACGCGCCCACCGAGCGACGCCAGGGCCGCGGCGATGTTGACCGTGGTCGTCGTCTTGCCGACTCCGCCCTTCTGGTTCGAGATCGTCATGATCCGGGTGCGCCCCGGGAACTCGACCTGGACGTCCGCCAACGCGCGCCGACGAGCCGAGAGATCGGCCAGTTCGCGAGCCAGGGGAGTGTCGTCGGGGAGTGCGAACGACGCCGCCTTCTCGGACTGTTTCACGTGAAACACTCTTCCCTTCGCGATCCGGCCGGTCTCTCCACCCTAACCTCTCCCGCGGACACCGCCCGGCGTGTCGCCCGATGTTTCCAGACCGGCAACAGATTGGCCCGGCCGGTCGTGACGCACCGTCGATGGCGGGAGTTTCACGTGAAACATCAGCCCAGGAGACGCAGGACCCCGGGGCACAGCTCCACACGCACGGGAAGCGTGCCGATCAGCTCGCCGTCACCGAAGACCGCCGGCCACGAGTCCCGAGCGCCGGTTGCCGTGATCTCGACCGTGCGGCCCGGCGTCGCCGTGAGGTGCGCCGACCGCAGGTGCCGGCCCATCAGCATGGCGGGGAAGATGCGCGCGGCAGTGAGCCGACCGACGTCGGCCGCGAGGATGACGTCGAGGATTCCGTCGTCGACGCGGGCGGACGGAGCCACCGCGATTCCTCCGCCGATTCGCGGTGCGTTCGCCACGGTGACGAGCGCCCCGTCGCTCCGCCACTCCAGCTGCACCGCGCCGCGCTCGTCGAACACCGTCACGTCGTAGCCCCAGGCGCGGTACGCCAGGATCTCCGCGACAGCGGCGAACACATAGCGCGACGAGCCGCGAGGCCACCGCAGACGGTTGGCACGGGCGTTCACAGCGCCGTCCAGCCCTGCCGACACCGCACCAGCGACCCGGCGCTCGCCCCCGGTCACGCCTGGGCCGCTCACCCGCAGCAGATCGACAGCTCTCGTCGACGTCCCCGCGAGCACCCCCGCGCGCACGGCCTCGATAGCACTGTCGGTGGATCGGGGGAGGCCGGCAGACGCCGCGAAGTCGTTTCCCGACCCCACGGGGACGATACCGAGGGGGAGAGCGGTCTCCGCCAGCGCTTGGATGCCCAGATGCACCATGCCGTCGCCCCCGACGACCACGAGCGCGTCGATCTGGCCCTCGGCGACCGCGCGGCGCACGTTCGCCAGCGCCTCGACCGCATCGAGGGCCGAGAGCGAGACGGCCTCCGCGCCCGCGTCCATGAGCGCCCTGGCTGCTGCGGATCCGACCCGGCGTCCCCGCCCGCTCCCCGCCGTGGGGTTCACCACGAGCCCGACCCGCCGGATCATGCTCCTCACGCTACCGTCCCGGGATGTTTCACGTGAAACACCGCCAACCTCGCCGGGTCGTTGAGCGGAGCGACGAAGGAGCGGAGACGAAACGCACCTGTCCCAGCCCACAGCCCCGCCACTGAGTCGTGCTGCTCGGAAGCCGTCCTCGCGGTCGGCGAACCTCGGGTCAAGTCCCGTGGAGTGGTGTAACCGTTTCGTGATCCTTCAAGGATGTGGGGGCTAGTTTTCGTTGTGATTGCAGATGCTCGCGACGAGCTCACTCACGG